>ERZ837910.5743-NODE-5743-length-10820-cov-5.455272_pt1 | contig 10820 bp, 12 predicted proteins | sample MGYA00519940_ERZ837910 | MGnify/ENA primary metagenome ERZ837910 (study PRJEB31850, sample SAMEA3708825) | human gut metagenome | biome: human gut; feature: human-associated habitat; material: faeces | place: China | collected 2014 ... | reverse complement strand
GAATGTGCAGATTATCATGGAGAGCCTGGGCGGCGGCGGTCATCTGACCATGGCCGGAGCCCAGCTGTCCGACTGTACGCTGGAAAGCGCCCGTCAGCGGCTGTTTGAAGCCATTGACGACTATCTGAGCAAAAACCCGAGACCCGCCAAGTAAACTGTGGTACAGCCGCAGTCCGGCGGACACCAAGGAGGAGTATTATAATGAAGGTAATTCTGACACAGGATGTAAAGGGAACCGGCAAGAAGGGTGAGGTTGTGGAGGTATCCGCAGGCTACGCCCAGAACTTCCTGCTCAAGCGCAAGCTGGCAGTGGAGGCCACCAACCAGGCCATGAATGAGCTGAAGAACGAGCAGGCTTCCAAGCAGCACAAGATCGATCTGGAAATGCAGGCTGCCCGGGAGAATGTTGCCAAGATGAAGGATAAGAAGATCATCATCAAGGCCAAGGCCGGTGCAGGCGGACGCCTGTTCGGTTCGGTGACCGCTAAGGAGATCGCCGAGGAGATGGGCATGCCCGTGGACAAGGTGCGGGAGATTCTGAAGATCGCCCAGGAGCCGGTCTCTCTGGAGACCCCCATCGGCGAGGAGGAGGACAGCCATCTGGGCGACTTCATCCCCGACGAGGGCGCGTCCGAGCCCAGCGAGGCCGCCAGCTTCACGCTGCTGAAGGAGCAGCTGGTGGACGTGCTGTCCACCCTGACCCCCCGCGAGGAGAAGGTGCTGAAGCTGCGCTTCGGCATCGAGGACGGCCGCACCCGCACGCTGGAGGAGGTGGGCAAGGAGTTCAACGTCACCCGTGAGCGTATCCGCCAGATCGAGGCCAAGGCTCTCCGCAAGCTGCGCCATCCCAGCCGCAGCAAGAAGCTGAAGGACTTTTTGAACTAAAGGAGAACCTCCCATGATCCTTGATTTCAACACCATCCCCGCCAACGCCGTGCCCCATTTCAAGGGCGGCGAGGGCGAGGCCATCGTCCGTAAATTTGACGATCCCCGTATGGGCGCGGTGGTGCGCCTGACGCTGCCGGTGGGCTCGTCCATTGGTCTGCATACCCATACCGGCAACTGCGAGGTCATCTATATCCTGTCCGGCAGCGGACAGTGCATCGACGATGATACCCAGTATCCTGTTGCCGCCGGTATGTGCCACTACTGCCCGGAGGGACACACTCACAGCATCGTCAACACCGGCGATACGCCGCTGGAGCTGCTGGGCGTGCTGCCCCATGTAAAATAAAAGCCGCCCGTCAAAGGGGCAGCACCAGTGGAGGGAATCGTAGTCCCTCCCTGGTTCCGGAAAAATTTTAAGGCGAGGGGGACTCCCCCTCGCCTTACTCCGTTTTCAGCTGCAAGGGCGCTTTTTACCCCGCTCTCCCCTTCTCCACCATTTTATACAGTGCGTCCAGCGCGTCGCCCAGCGAGCCGATGCGGTCGATGATACCCAGCGCCACCGCCTCCTGTCCGTAGATGACGCTGCCCACGTCGTTGGCCATGTCCCCCACCGACAGCATCAGTTCCCGGAACTTCTCGGCGCTGATGCGGGAGTTGCGGGCCACAAAGTCGATGATCCGCTCCTGAATCCGCTCAAAATACCGGTAGGTGGCGGGCGCGGCGATGACCTGCCCCGACATGCGAACGGGATGGATGGTCATAGACGCGCTGGGCACGATGAAGGTGGCCTTGCCGCACACTGCCAGCGGCACGCCGATGGAGTGGCCGCCGCCCAGCACCAGCGTGGCGGTGGGCTTGGTCATGCCCGCCACCAGCTCCGCGATGCCAAGGCCCGCCTCGATATCGCCGCCCACCGTGTTCAGCAGCAGTAAAAGGCCGTCCACATCGTCCTTCTCCTCCACCGAGGTCAGCAGCGGCAGCACGTGCTCATACTTGGTGGTCTTCACGTTGGGCGGCAGGGTGGTGTGGCCCTCCACCTGTCCGATGATGGTGAGACAGTGGATGGTGCCCCGCTTGTTCTTTACCACCGTGGAGCCCATTTCGATGATCTGCTGCTGGGGTGTGTCCCGGTTCTCGTTTTCGCTGCTTTCGCAGCTGTTGGCGCTGTAGTTCATGTGTGCGCTCCCTCCTTTTTGCCCTAGTGTTTTCCATTTCCGCGCAAACTATGCAGCCGCCGCAAAGCCGCCCATTTTTTCCATGACTTGACAATTTGCCACTATTTCTATACAATACACAAGGTTATTGCCGCGATTATAGGTGCAAAAACCGCCCTATAACCGCCGAAATAAGGAGGAAATCAAATGAAAAAGCTACTGGCCCTGCTGCTGGCTCTGCTGCTGGCTCTGTCCCTTGCCGGGTGCGGCAAGCAGGCGCAGGAGGATGAGGAGCCCGCAGTGATCGAGTTGACGCTGTGGACGTTCCCCGCAGGCGACTGGGGTGATCCGGCCGCCGTGGAGACGCTGCTGACCCAGTTCAACAGCGTGTACCCCGACATTCACGTGACGGTGCAGTGTCTGGACGAGGCCACCGGCGACGACAAGCTCAGCACCGCCGTGGACGGCGGCGTGTCCCCCGACATTCTGCTGGCCCAGCCGGACCGTCTCATCAAAGCATGGGGCGCAGAGGGCATGCTGGCCGATCTGTCCGACATGTGGGACGATGCCGACAAGCAGGAGGTCAACGCCGCCTGCCAGAGCGTCTGCTTCACCCGGGACGGCAAGTGCTACGCCTATCCCTTTGCCATGAACGTGCAGTGCATGGCCATCAACTATGACGCCTTCGTCACCGCAGGCGCCGACCAGTACATCGATCTGGAGACACGCACCTGGACCACCGAGCAGTTCACCCAGGCCGTCAAGGCGCTGCAAAGCAAGTACGGCGAAACGGTGGCCGCCGTGTACTGCTCCGGCCAGAACGGCGATCAGGGTACCCGCGCGCTGGTGACGAACCTGTACGGCGGCCAGTTCGCCAACGACTCCTACACCGGCTACGTCGCCAACTCCGAGGCCAACCAGCAGGCGCTGACCCTGCTGCGGGACACCAAGGGCATCGAATTTGACGACGCCATCAATGGGCAGGAGGAGGCCGCGCTGTTCTATCACGAATCCCTGAAAATGTCCTTCTGCTGGAGTCTTGCCCAGCAGCTGGCCGAGACGGTGGACGAGCCCACCGAGGAGGGCGGCGAGCCGGTGGTGCATCCGGCGGGCAAGACCGTCAACGGCCAGACCATCGAGTTCATGGCCTTCCCCACCGATCCCGAGATCAGCCAGCCCCGGCTTCAGGGCGATATCTGGGGCTTCGGCGTGTTTGATAACGGCGATCAGGAAAAGATCGATGCCGCCAAGCTGCTGATCCGCTTCTTTGCCGACGGGCAGGGCGCCAGCGCCGCCGTGAAGGCCGCCGGGTGCTTCCCCGTCCGCGACACGGTGGACGGCGCCGACCTGCGGAACATCTGGGCGGGCAGCGACGTGATGACGGAATACGCCAAGCTGACGGACTTCCTGTCCGGCTATGACGCGCTGACGCCCGGCTGGGCCACCGCCCGTACTGAGTGGTGGAACATGCTCCAGCGGGTGGGCAACGGCGGCGACGTGGTGCTGGAAACCGACACCCTCGTGGAAAACGCCAACGCCGCAGCGAAGGAGTAATTGTGATGAAAAGGCAGGCCGTCCGGCCTGCCTTCTTTTTGCGGATATCTGAGGTTGCACATCGGGAGAACCTGTGTTATACTTCAGATATTACCAGAACGGAGGACGCTATGGCGAACTTTACGAAGCAGGCGATCAAGGCCTCGTTTTTGAAGCTGCTGAACCAGCAGCCCCTGAACAAGATCAGCGTGCGGGACATTGTGGAGGACTGCGGCATCAACCGCAACTCCTTTTACTATCACTTCCGCGATATCCCCTCCCTGCTGGGCGAGATCGTTGCCGATCAGACGGAGCAGCTGATCCGCGCCTACCCCTCCATCTCCTCGCTGGACGAGTGCTTCCACGTGGCCTTCCGGTTCGCGCTGGAGAATAAGCGGGCGGTGATGCACATTTATCATTCGGTAAACCGGGATGTGTTCACCCAGAGCATGCTGAAGCTGTGCGAATACGTGGTGACGACCTACATTACCACCGCGTTCCCCGACGATCTCATCAGTGAGAGCGACCGCAGCGTTGTGATCCGGTTCATGAAGTGCCAGCTGCTGGGCATGTGCTTCGACTGGATCGACCGGGGTATGACCGACACCGCCTATGACGACCTGCACCGGATGCTGGAACTGATGCAGGGTGTGCCGCAGCTTATCATCCGCCGCAGTCAGGAAACCAACGGGTAAATTTAGGCAAAACGCCTTGTTTGCCCAAAATACAGGCAATATTGACCCGCTGTCCAAATCTTGGACAGCGGGTCTTTTTCTGTCCATTTCCCCTTTTGCTTCCCGGTGATATACTCCGTTTCGTTGAGAAAAAACAACGGTGAAAGGGGATATGGATATGCGTTCTGTCGCGCCAATGAAAACGGCCAAGATCGGCTATATCGTGATGTCCGTTCTGTTCTGTGTGCTGGGTGTGGTGCTGCTGTTCACGCCGGGCGTCTCCGCCCTGTGGATCGGGCGGCTGCTGGGCATCGGGCTGATCCTGTTCGGCGCTATCAAGCTGGTGGGGTACTTCTCCCGCGACCTGTTCCGGCTGGCCTTTCAGTATGATCTGGCCTTCGGCCTGCTGCTGATGGTGCTGGGCATCGTCACGCTGAGCCACCCCGGCGACGCGCTGAGCTTTCTGTGCGTCATGTTCGGCATTCCGGTGCTGGCGGACGGCCTGTTCAAGATCCAGATCGCCATGGACTCCCGCCAGTTCGGCATCCGGAACTGGTGGCTGGTGCTGGTGCTGGCGGCGCTGACCTGTGTGGTGGGCGTGGTGCTGGTGTTCCGGCCGATGACCGGCGTTCGGGCGCTGACGGCGCTGATGGGCCTGTCGCTGCTGTGCGACGGCGTGCTGAATCTCAGCGTGGCGCTGTGCACGGTGAAGATCGTGGATCACCAGCGGCCCGATGTGATCGAAACCGATGATTATGAGATAGGAAAGGACGAGTGAGAGACATGCAGGCTGCAAAAGCCATCGTCAAAAACCGCGTGCTGATATTGATCGTCGCCCTGGCGCTGATGATCCCCGCCACCCTCGGCATGCTGGGAACGCGCATCAACTACGATATGCTCAACTACCTGCCGGACGACATGGACACCGTCATCGGGCAGGACACCCTGAAGGACGACTTCGGCAAGGGCGCTTTCTCCTTCATCATTGTGGAGGACATGCCGGAGAAGGACGTGGCGGCCCTGAAGGAAAAGATCGAGGCCGTGGATCATGTGGACACCGTACTGTGGTACGATTCGCTGGCCGATCTGTCCGTCCCCATGGAGCTGCTGCCGGATAAGCTGTACAGCGCTTTCAATCAGGGGAACGCCACCATGATGGCGGTGTTCTTCGACTCGGCCACCAGCGAGGACGTGACCATGGACGCCATCCGCGAGATTCGCACCATCGCCGGAAAGCAGTGCTTCGTCTCCGGCATGTCGGCGCTGGTGACAGACCTGAAAGACCTGTGTGAGCAGGAGGAGCCGGTGTATGTGGCGCTGGCCGTGGCCTGTGCCTGCGCCGCCATGATGATCCTGCTGGACGGCTGGCTGGTGCCCTTTGTGTTCCTTGCCAGCATCGGCATGTGCATCCTGTTTAATCTGGGCAGCAACTACTTCTTCGGTGAGATATCCTACATCACCAAGGCGCTGTCCGCCGTGCTGCAGCTGGCCGTCACCATGGACTACTCCATCTTCCTGTGGCACAGCTATAACGAGCAGCTGGAGCACACCACTGACCACAAGGAGGCCATGGCGGTAGCTATTCACGAGACGTTCGCCTCGGTGCTGGGCAGCTCCATCACCACAGTGGCAGGCTTTATCGCGCTGTGCTTCATGAGCTTCACGCTGGGCCGCGACCTTGGTATCGTGATGGCAAAGGGCGTGGTGCTGGGCGTGATCGGGTGCGTGACCATCCTGCCCAGTATGATCCTGCTGCTGGATAAGCCTTTGCAGAAGACCCGCCACAAGTCCCTGATCCCGGATATGAGCAGCTTCTCCAAGGGTGTGTGCAAGCGCTTCCCCGTGTTCCTCGTCATCTTCGCGCTGCTGATTGGCCCCGCCTACTACGGCTACAGCAAGACCAACAGCGAGGTCTATTACGACATGGGACAGTGCCTGCCGGAGGATATCGACTACGTCATCGCCAACTCCAAGCTGGCGGAGGACTTCGACATCTCCTCCACCCACATGCTGCTGATCGACGCCGACCTGCCCACCCGTGACGTACGGGACATGATCGACGAGATGGAGCAGGTGGACGGCGTGAAATACGTGCTGGGACTTGAAAGCGTGGTGGGCCCGCTGGTGCCGGAGGAAATTCTGCCGGACTCCGTTCGCTCTATGCTGGAGAACGACCAGTGGGAGCTGCTGCTCATTAACTCGGAATACAAGGTGGCCAGCGACGCGGTCAGCGACCAGCTGGACAACCTGAACGCCATTTTGAAGAAATATGACGACACCGGCATGCTGATCGGCGAAGCGCCCTGCATGAAGGATATGATCGACACCACCGACCACGACTTCCAGGTGGTCAACGCCGTGTCCATCGTGGCTATCTTCGTCATTATCGCGCTGGTGGAAAAGAGCCTGTCGCTTCCCTTCGTGCTGATCGCCGTCATCGAGCTGGCCGTGTTCATCAATCTGGGCCTGCCCCACTATCTGGGCCAGTCGCTGCCCTTCATCGCACCCATCTGCATCAGTACCATTCAGCTGGGCGCCACGGTGGACTACGCCATCCTGATGACCACCCGCTATAAATCCGAACGTCTGAACGGCAATGACCGTAAGGCCGCCGTGTGCACCGCCCTGCGGACCTCCGCTCCGTCTGTCATCGTCAGCGGTCTGGGCCTGTTCGCCGCCACCTTCGGCGTGGCTGTGTACTCCAATATCGATATCGTCGCTTCCATGTGTATGCTGATGGCCCGCGGCGCTATCATCAGTGTGCTGCTGGTACTGCTGGTGCTGCCCGCACTGCTGATCCTGTGCGACGGCGTGATCTGCAAGACCACCCACGGCATGCGCCATCTTTCGGGAATGAAAAAACAGGAGGTAAGCTTATGAAAAAGAACAGGATCATCGCCATTGTGCTGGCTGTGGCGCTGGTAGGCAGTCTGGTGGGCGTATCTGCCTTCGCTGCTTCCGGAAACACCCAGAGCACCCCCGCGGCGGATACCGCCGCCCAGAAGGATGAGGACACGCGGGAATCCGCCGCCTCCCACACCAACAGCGAGACCGTATATGTCATCGCCAACGCCGACGGCAGCGCCGAGAAGGTCATCGTCAGCCAGAAGTATGACGCGGACGATGCCAACGCCGCGCAGGAGGCCCAGTCCACCCTGACCGATCCCCAGAACGTGAAGGGCGACAACTGCTGGCAGGGCACCACCGACAAGGCGCTGCCCGTGACCGTGGCCATCACCTACACGCTGGACGGCAAGACCGTCACCGCCGAGGAGCTGGCGGGTAAGAGCGGCCACGTGACCATGCGGTTTGATTACACCAACACTCAGTATGAAACCAAGACCATCGGCGGCAAGCAGGAGAAAATTTATGTACCCTTCGCCGTGCTGACCGGTGCGCTGCTGGACAGCGACCGCTTCACCAACGTGAGCGTCACCAATGGCAAGTTGGTGGATGACGGCGACCACACCGTCGTGGTGGGCATGGCTTTTCCCGGCTTGCAGGAAACGCTGGCGCTGGACACCGATACGCTGGAGATCCCCACCTATGTGGAGGTCGAGGCGGACGTAACCGATTTCACGCTGGACACCACCCTGACGGTGGTCTCCAACTCCCTGCTGAACGACATGGACGATGACAAGCTGGACGACAGCGCACTGGATGATCTGTCCGCCGACATGGATAAGCTGACCGACGCCATGACCCAGCTGATGGACGGCTCCGATGAGCTGTATGACGGTCTGGATACCCTGCTGGACAGCTCCAAGGAGCTGTCTGACGGCGTGGGCAAGCTGACCAGCGGCCTGAAAAAGCTGGACTCCAACAGCGCCCAGTTGAACGCCGGCGCCGAGACCGTGTTCAACACTCTGCTGGACACCGTCAACACCCAGCTTCAGGCCAACGAAGAGCTGAAGGAAGCCGTGGGCAAGGAGCTGCCCACCCTGACCATCAGCAACTATTATGACGAGCTGAACGCGCTGATCCGTATTTTTGACAAGGACAACATTCGTGAAAAGGTAGATCAGACCCTCCGTGAGCAGGTAACCGCCGCTGTGGAAGCCAAGGACGCGGAATTCCGCGCCGGTGTTACCGCGGCGGTAAAGGCGTCCGTCACCGAGGAAGTCACCGCCGCCGTGGAAAAGCAGGTGCAGGAAACTTTGCGTCCCCAGGTGTGGGCCGGTGTGCTGCAGCAGGCCGGTATCACCCAGGCGCAGTATGACGCACTGCCGGAGGGTAATGAGACCAAGGCGCAGCTGGATGCCGCGCTGGAGTCCACTTTGGCCCAGCAGATGGCCAGCGAAACCGTGCAGCAGCAGATCAGCGCTCTGGTGGAGCAGAACGTAGCCGCCCAGATGGAGACCGACAAGGTCAAGGCCATCATTGAGGAGAACGTCAAGGCCCAGAAGGCCCAGAAGGTGGAGGAAACGCTGGTCTCCCCCGAGATTCAGGCCAAGCGTCAGGAGGCGCTTGACAAGGCGCTGGGCAGCGCGGAATCCGCCGGCAGCCAGCTGCTGGCCGTGCGGCAGCAGCTGGACAGCTACAACGTGTTCTATCAGGGTCTGAAGTCCTACACCGCCGGTGTGGCGGAGGCCAAGGACGGCGCGGTGAAGCTGAACAGCAACATGCCCGACCTGATCGACGGCGTGAAGAAGCTGCGGGACGGCGCCGGTGAGCTGGCCGACGGCCTGAAGGAGCTGAACGAGGAGGGCATCCAGAAGCTGGTAGACGCATTCGACGGCGATCTGGAGCTGCTGAGCGACCGGCTGCGTGCCGCCCGTGATGTATCCCGGAGCTACCAGGGCTTCACCACCAGCAGCAGCGACGGCGTGAAGTTCATCTTCCGCACCGAGGCCATTGAGACCGAGGAATAACATACGTAAAAAGGATACTCGCCTGATGGGGCGGGTATCCTTTTTTACATGCAGCGGCCGATGCCCGCAACAAAACTGTCATTGCGAGCCAGTGCTCACACTGGCGTGGGGAGGAGAGCCGTGCGCCGCCAGTGGCAGATGAAGTACGGCGAACGAGTGGCAGCGGTCAAAATTTCGGTGGCTTTAATACCGCTGCGAAATTTGGGGCACCGCAACAGGAAATCCGTTTCTGGCCCCCTTGTGTAAAGGGGGCTGTCAGCTACGGCGGCATAGCCGCCGAGATCGGGGCTAAAAACATGCCACCGGCATGTTTTCTTAACGCCCCGACTGGGGGATTGTTACATTATCAGCCAACCCCTCCGTCAAAAATCGTTAATTTTTGACACCTCCCCTTACACAGGGGAGGCTTTGGGATAGCGTTATTCCTGCTCCCGCTTCTCGTTGGCGCGGGTGATGACCCAGCCCGCCACGGTCAGCGCCGTCATGGTTCCGGAGATCACGGCCAGCGTTTTCCCCAGCAGCGCCAGCTTGGGCAGCACGTCTCCGGCGGCCTTGACCGCCTTTCCGCCTACCTTGGCAACGGTTTTCAGATCCGGCATTGTCTCACCTCTTTATCATTGTCGTGCGCCCGTTACCGCATGAAGCGGTCGATGGCGTCGTTCAGGCTGTCGATGGCGGCGGTATCGCCGTCCTCCACCGCGTCCACGATGCAGTGGGCGATGTGATCCTTCAGGATCACGCGGCCGGTGGAGTTCAGCGCCGAGATCACGGCGGACAGCTGCACCAGCACCGCCGAGCAGTCCTCGCCCCGTTCCACCATGCGGCGCACCGCGTCAAGATGACCCTGTGCGCGGCTGAGCCGGTTCAGCACTGCCTTGGTATGGGCGTGGGAATGGGTATGGCCGTGGCCGTCACCGTGGGTGTGGGTGGTGCCGTCGGCGTGAGTGTGGGGTTGTTCGGACATGGCGGGTCGCTCCTTTGCGGGATATTTTCTGCTGTTTATGATACCGCAAAATGTCGGTTTTTGCAAGGGGGGTAGGGGGATTTGCCGTTTACGGTTTGACTTGCCGGACGGAACGTGGTAGAATTGAGAAAAAATGAAAGCGAGGGTTTCTCCTATGTGCAGCCATGACCATGAACACACCCACGCCGACGGCGTGACCCATACCCATCCCCACACCCACGACCACGACCACGACCATTGCCACGAGCACACCCATGACCATGGTCATGAGCATACTCACGCGCAGCACTCTCCGGAGGAGGCGCTGGCGTTGCTGGCCTATATGGTGCAGCACAACCGCCACCACGCCGAGGAGCTGCACGAGCTGGCCCACAGCATGGAGGACGAGCCTGCCCAGCTGATCCACGACGCGATTTTGGACTTCAATCTGGGCAACGAAAAGCTGGACGAAGCGCTGAAGCTGCTGAAGGGAGAGTAAGAGCCATGTGTCTTTCCACTGTATATACCCTGAAGGGGAACGAGAAGCAGGAGGTCTGCAAGAACGTGGCCTCCATGACGGTCGAGGGCGATAAGCTGGTATTCAGCGACATTCTGGGCGTTCCCACCGCCGTGGTGGGCAAGCTGGAGAAGATCGACCTGATGGAAAACGCGATCTTTGTGCGGCAGAATTGAATGTATTTAACGTGAAAGAGAGGGCGGATGCGCTGCATCTGCCCTCTCCTTATGCCGTAGGGGC
>ERZ837910.5736-NODE-5736-length-10830-cov-4.414478_pt1 | contig 10830 bp, 9 predicted proteins | sample MGYA00519940_ERZ837910 | MGnify/ENA primary metagenome ERZ837910 (study PRJEB31850, sample SAMEA3708825) | human gut metagenome | biome: human gut; feature: human-associated habitat; material: faeces | place: China | collected 2014 ... | reverse complement strand
CCAAGAACTCAGAAGATTTTGGAACACACCATTCAGTGAACCGCTCTATTGCGGAAGCCACGGGTCGCCAAATTGGCGACCCCTACAGAGGCGTGGGCATTTATTGAACCGCCCTATCATCCTAGCGGTTTGGCGTGCAGTATATCGTCACCGGGGGAGGTTCGGGAACTGCCGTATTCGTACAGGGTTTGTAGCGTCACTAGAAAAAGATTGACTTTCTTCCTGGTATCTGTTAGAATGTCCGTATTGATATATTCCCACCAGAATGGAGGTGCCATGATGAGCCACATTAAGACCCTGGAGACCAAGAACCTGTGCCAGAGCGCCAAGAACGGCGGCTGCGGCGAGTGCCAGACCTCTTGCCAGTCCGCTTGCAAGACCAGCTGCGGCATTGCCAACCAGCAGTGCGAGAACAAGGAAAGCAAGTAATTTTCCTTTTCGTTTCACAACCCAAAGTGCCGCCGTTTTTCCGGCGGCACTTTTTATCGGATTGATAGGAGATTTTATGGTACATTGTTATAAGCTCGGAGGACTGAACATTGTCCTCGATACCTATTCCGGCTCCGTTCATGTGGTGGACGACATTGCCTACGACATCATCGGGATGTACGAGCAGAAGTCCACGGAAGAAATCGTGGCGGAAATCCGCAGCAGATACCCGGACTGCGCCGAGGCAACCGAGGAGGAAATCCGCCAGGTTTGCGCCGATGTGGAAACCCTCAAGCAGCAGGGGCAGCTGTTTACCCCGGATACCTACGCCAGCAAGGCAACCGCCCTCAAAGAGAAAAGCGCCGGTGTTGTCAAGGCGCTGTGCCTCCATGTGGCACACAGCTGCAACCTGAACTGCTCCTATTGCTTTGCCAGCCAGGGCAAATACCATGGCGACCGGGCGCTCATGAGCTTTGAGGTGGGCAAGCAGGCGCTGGATTTCCTGGTGGCCCATTCCGGCACCCGGCACAATCTGGAGGTGGACTTCTTCGGCGGCGAGCCGCTGATGAATTTTGACGTGGTCAAGCAGCTGGTGGCCTATGCCCGCAGCATTGAAAAGGAGGCGGGGAAGAATTTCCGCTTCACCCTCACCACCAATGGCGTGCTGATTGACGATGATGTGATTGATTTTGCCAACCGGGAAATGAGCAACGTGGTGCTGAGCCTGGATGGCCGCAAAGAGGTTCACGACCGGTTCCGGGTGGACTATGCCGGCAAGGGCAGCTGGGAGCGCATTGTGCCCAAGTTCCAGAAGCTGGTGGAGGCACGGGGCGGCAAGAACTATTATATGCGGGGTACCTTTACCCACCACAACCCGGATTTCCTCAAGGACATCCAGGAGATGCTGAACCTGGGCTTCACGGAGCTGAGCATGGAGCCGGTGGTTTGCGATGCCAATGACCCCTCCGCCCTGACCCAGGAAGACCTGCCCATCGTGTTGGAGCAGTATGAGCAGCTGGCAGAGCTGATGCTCCAGCGCCACAAGGAAGGCAGACCCTTTACTTTCTACCATTATATGATTGACCTGAAGGGCGGCCCCTGCATCTATAAGCGCATCTCCGGCTGCGGCAGCGGAACGGAATACATGGCAGTCACCCCCTGGGGCGACCTGTATCCCTGCCATCAGTTTGTGGGCGAGGAGAAATTCAAGCTGGGCAACGTGTGGGACGGCGTGACCAACCAGCCCATCCAGCAGGAATTTGCCGCCTGCAATGTGTACGCCCATCCTGAGTGTGCCGACTGCTGGGCAAAGCTCTATTGCTCCGGCGGCTGTGCTGCCAATGCCTACCATGCCACCGGCTCCGTGACCGGCGTTTACAAGTATGGCTGTGAGCTGTTCCGCAAGCGGATGGAGTGCGCCATTATGGTGGAAGCCGCCAAGGCGCTGGAACAGGAATGAACACCCCCATCTGCGATTTCGTCCGGGACTATGCTGCCCGCCAGCCGGATCGGCTCCATATGCCGGGACACAAGGGCAGGGGAGCGGCAGAGCAGCTGGACATCACCGAGATTGCCGGGGCGGACGTGCTGTACCACCCCACGGGGATTATCCTGGAAAGTGAAAAAAACGCGGCTGCCCTTTTTGGCAGCCGCCGGACGGTGTATTCGGCAGAAGGGTCTTCTCTTTCCATCCGTGCCATGGTGTTTCTGGCGGTGCAGGATGCCCTGAAGCGGGGCAAAACGCCTCGGATTGCCGCCGGACGAAATGCCCATAAGGTGTTTATCACCGCTGCGGCATTGCTGGATGTGCAGGTTCAGTGGCTCTACCCGGCGCAGAGCGGAAGTTTGCTGACCTGTCAGATTACCCCGGAAGCGCTGGAAGAAGCCCTGCGCCAGGGAGAACCGGTGACGGCGGTGTATATTACCAGTCCGGACTATCTGGGCAATGTGGCAGATATTGCTGGGTTAAGCCGGGTTTGCCGCCGATATGGGTGCTTGCTGCTGGTGGACAATGCCCATGGCGCCTATCAGGCGTTTTTGGAGGCGCAGCAGCATCCCATGAGCCAGGGGGCGGACTTATGCTGCGACTCTGCCCACAAGACCTTGCCGGTACTCACCGGCGGCGGGTATCTCCACATTTCTTCCCATGCCCCTGTGGAATTTGATTCCATGGCAGACAGTGCCATGGCGCTGTTTGCCTCCACCAGCCCCTCCTATCTGATTCTTCAATCCCTGGATGCTGCCAACGGCATCCTGGATGGCGGATGGCGGACGGCGCTGCACCATGCGGCGGCGGAGTGGGCGGCGGTGAAGGAGCACATTGCAGAGATGGGCTTCTGCCTGACCGGGCAAGAGGTGCTGAAGCTGACGGTGATGCCGAAGGGCTATGGCTACACCGGGGAGCAGCTGGCGGAACTGTTGGAGCGGAAGAATATCTATTGCGAGTTTGCAGACCCGGATTATCTGGTGCTGATGCTGCCGGTGGAATATGACCCGGCGCTGCCCCGGCGGATTTGCGCCGCATTTGAGTCCATTTCCCCCAGAGCGGAAATCACCACCCCAGCCCCCACGTTGGGGCGCGGGGTCAGTGTGCTGTCCCCCCATGCGGCGCTGTTCCGTCCGGCGGAGCAGGTACCGCTTTCCCAATCGCTGGGACGGGTGATGGCTGACCCCACGGTGAGCTGCCCCCCAGCCATTCCGGTGGTTTGCTGCGGAGAGCGGATTGACCGGTGGGCGGTGGAGGCCATGGCATATTATGGTATCACCCAGGTGCGGGTGCTCAAAGAAACATCAGACAAAAGAGAGGAGAACTTCCGATGAATATCACCGTCTATCTTGGAGCCAGTGAAGGCAGCGATCCGCGTCTGCGGGAAGCGGTTGAAGAATTGGGCGCATGGATTGGAGCCAGCGGCAACGCGCTGGTCTACGGCGGTTCCAAATCCGGCCTGATGGGCGCGATTGCGGACAGCGTGTTGAAAGCCGGTGGGGAAGTAACGGGGATTGAGCCGCGCTTTTTCGTCGAACATGAATTGCAGCACAATGGACTGACAAGGCTGATTGTTACCGAGGACATGACCCAGCGCAAAAGCAAAATGATTGAACTGGGTGATGCGTTTGTCGCCTTCCCCGGCGGCACGGGAACCTTGGAGGAAATCGCTGAGGTCATATCGAAGGTGGCCATGAACGCTCTGGACGCGCCCTGCATCCTGTATAACCTGAACGGTTACTACGATGACCTGAAATCCCTGCTCGGTCATATGATTGAAAAAGGACTTTCCACCGAAGCCCGTCAGGAGGGCATCTATTTCGCTGAGAATCTGGAAGAAATCAAGGAAATTCTGAAGCCGTAAAAACCTTCTTCAAAAGAAAGAACCGCCAGGATGATTCCTGGGAAAGAATCTTTGTTTCAGCATCTCATCAGGACAGCACCGAAGTTCGGATGCGGATTTTGAAATGATAAAAAAGGCCGTCTGTTTCCGAAGGAAAACGGGCGGCCACTTTTTCTGCTGTGGTCCTGTTCATCAAGTGCCAATCGCTCTGTCATACCGCAAAAAAAGGTAGACACCCACACGTTTGTGCGTATCTACCTTCCTTTTACAGGTGCAGTTTCAAAACCGAACCGGGGGAATGCTTATTGCAGCATTGCCAGGATTCTCTCTTTGGGCATTGCGCCGACGGACTGATTCACAACCTTGCCGTCCCGGAACACCAGCAGGGTGGGGATACTGGAAACGCCATACTCCAGCGCCAGTTCCCGCTCCTCGTCCACATCGACCTTGCAAACGGTGACATCGGGGCGCTCCTTTGCAACCTCCTCCAGCACCGGGGCAATCATCCGGCAGGGGCCGCACCAGGTTGCCCAAAAGTCCACCAGAACGGTTTTGCCATCCTGGGCAATGATTTTTTCAAAGCTCTCGTGATTGATATGCAGAACAGACATATTGTTTCCTCCTTTGCGTCTGTGGGATGCCTTTGCTCTCTCTTATCATACCCCAAACGACAGAAAAAAACAAGTTTTTTTTAGTGGCGCACAGGACGATTGCATATTTGTAAATGATTTGCGCCTGCAATCGTTGTACAGACAGCAGAAAATAAGTTGACTTTTGAGAACAAATATGATATAATCATTTTACTATATGGGGCACATCTGCATACCGGGGAAGCCATGGGAGAAGGGGGCATTCTGCGGGACGGAAAACAACCTAAAAACGACCTAGAAACGACCCAAGCATTCAGCCCACAGACGACCCCAATACCGATACTGAGAAAGAGAAAGAAAAAGATATTGATACGCGCTGCCTGGCGCGGAGATCCGCGCAGAGAAAAAAGCATCTTCTTTTCCGGGAAAGGACGAAGCGCCGGAACCCCGCCCCATTTGGCGGACAGTACGGTTTCGTGGGCGTGGTGGCGATTGGCTGCCCCGCTCTTAAAGAAGTCTTAAATATCTCTTAACAGGATGTGAGTTGATTTTTTGACCCCAATGGATTATCATAGGTCAAAACCAGAATTGCCACGGAGGACAATAAAGATGAAAAAAATCGCTGCATGGATTTTGGCGGTCTGCCTGGTGTTTGGGCTGACAGCCTGCTCCCAGAAGGAGAACCATGTGTATGTACAAAATGTTTCTGCGCTCTCCCAGATGGGGGGCATTGCCACCACCGACCGCTTCAGCGGCATCGTGGTGTCTGAAAGCGTGTCGGAAATCAAAAAGGATGACGACAAGGTGGTGGAGGAGGTCTATGTGAAGCTGGGCGACGATGTAAAAAAAGACCAGCCCTTGTTTACCTACGACACCGAGCAGCTGCAACTGAACCTGGAAAAGCAGCAGTTGGAGGTGGCACAGCTGCAATCCTCCATTGAGAATTACGGTGCCCAGATTGAGCAGCTGGAAAAGGATCGGGACAGAGCCTGGGCAGCTTCCGATAAGCTGAAATTCAATCTGCAAATTCAAACCAACCAGATTGACCTGAAGGAAGCGGAGCTGAAGCTGAAAACAAAGCAGTCCGACCTGAAAAAGACCGAGCACCTGCTGACAAACGCCGTGGTGAAATCTCCGGTGGATGGCCGCATTACCACGCTGGGCGGGGATTCCAATGACGGCCAGCCCAAGGCATACATCACCATTCAGCAGACCGGCACCTACCGGGTGAAGGGCACCCTCAATGAGATGCAGCGGGGCACCGTTATGGAGGGCAACCGCATTCGCATTGAATCCCGGGTGGATTCCACTGCCTTCTGGACGGGCACGGTAACCCTGGTGGACTATGAAAACCCCACCCAGGGCAACAGCAATCGGTATTCCAGCTCCAGTTCCGACGATATGTCCAGTTCCTCCCGGTATCCGTTCTATGTGGAGCTGGACAGCAGCGATGGAATGCTGCTGGGGCAGCACGTCTACCTCAGCGTGATGCAGGAAAGCCAGGAGCCGCTGGAGGGTCTGACCCTGGGCAGCGCCTTTGTTTGCTTTGACGAGGAGGGCAATGCCTTTGTGTGGGCGGATAACGGCCAGGGCAAGCTGGAAAAGCGCCCGGTGGAGCTGGGCAGATACGACGAGGCGGCGGATGTGTATGAGATTCTCTCCGGCCTGAGTGAGCAGGACTATGTGGCTGTTCCCGATGACAGCGTGTGCATCGAGGGCGCACCCACCACCAAAACCGAGCAGGGAGGGGCAAAATGACCATCCTGAAGCTGACGGATATTTGCAAGGACTACTTGCAGGGCAAGCAGACCGTGCGCGTTCTGAAAAACATCAATTTAACCGTGGAGCAGGGGGACTATCTGGCCATCATGGGTCCCTCCGGCTCCGGCAAGTCCACCCTGATGAATATCATCGGCTGCCTGGACGTTCCCACCTCCGGCAGCTATGAGCTGAACGGAAAGAGCCTGCCCACCAGCGACAACGCTTTGGCGGACATCCGCAATAAGTATATCGGCTTCGTGTTCCAGAGCTTTTACCTCATGCCCAAGCTGGACGCGGTGGACAACGTAGCGCTGCCCCTGCTGTACGCCGGGGTGTCCCTGAAGGAGCGCCGCGCCAGAGCGGTGGAGGCGCTGAACGCTGTGGGACTGGGGGAGCGGATTCATTTCCGCCCTAATCAGCTTTCCGGCGGCCAGTGCCAGCGGGTGGCCATTGCCCGCGCCATGGTGACAAAGCCCACCCTGCTGCTGGCGGACGAACCCACCGGCGCTCTGGACTCCAAGTCCGGTGACCAGATTATGGAGATTTTCCGCAATCTGAGCAAGGAGGGCATGACCATTATTATGATTACCCACGAGCTGGCCATTGCCCAGTGCGCTGACAAGATTTACCACATCCGGGACGGTCAGCTGCGGGAAAGCGAGGAGGAAGCAGACCATGCACAAGCTTAAAAAATCACTGATTGCCATTGCCGCGGCTGCGGCGGTGGGCACCAGCGGCTTCTTCGGATGGAGATATTACGCGGACAGCCATGTGACCCCCATCAAGGTGTACCCCTTTAGCTATGTGGGCATGACCGAGTATTGGGGGGACAGCCGGGAGAGCTACGGCCCCGTCACCACCGACCGGATTCAAACCGTCTACCTGTCCAATACCCAGACGGTTTCGGAAATCCTGGTGAAAAAAGACCAGCAGGTGAAAAAGGGCGATTTGCTCATGCGCTTCGATACCACCCTGTCTCAGCTGGAGGTGGAGCGGAAGGAGCTGGCAATCCAGAAAAACCAGATGGATTTGGAGGAAGCCCAAAAGGAATTGCAGCGCATCAGCTGGATGGTTCCCATGGGAACGCCCCCCACAGAGCCGGAGACGGAGCCGCCCCAGCCAACCGCACCGGCCTATAAGGTGTTTGCCCAGGGGGACTATGAAGCCTACAAAACAGCCGGTCATGACGGCACCTCCAAGGAGTCGGCCTTTGTCTGCTGGCTTACGGAAGGAAAGGTGATTACCAGGGAATTCTTGCAGGAGACCATCGGCACGCTGATTCCCGAGGAAAAGCCCACCGAACCCTCCACCGAGCCAACAGAGCCAAGTGAGCCAACCGAGGCGACGGAACCTTCTACCGAGCCGGGCACGGAGCCTTCTACGGAGCCGGGCACGGAGCCCACAGACCCGTCTGCGGCACCCAGCGTACCCGCAACGGAACCTGCAACCGAGCCTGTCACGGAAGCGCCCACGGAAGCGCCTACCGAAGCACCTACCGAAGCACCCACCGAAACGCCAACCCAGGCATCCACAGAGCCGACTGCGGCACCGGTGCAGAACCCGGTGCAGGTGGTGTTCCACTGTACGCCGGTGAACCTGACCCTGACGGTGTACCCGGCGGATAAGGATGTCAATTCTGCCATCCGGCCAGAGGAGGCCGGCATTGTCTATCATCTTCTGCCCGGTGAATACATCTACCTGGCATCCGCAGAGGGCTATGAGACAAGTCAGCAGCGGTTTACGGTTCCCGCGCAGCAGGAAAGCTTCCGGGTAGACGTGGTATTGACCCAGACGGCCACGGAAGCACCCGCAACCGAGCCTGTCACGGAAGCACCCACGGAAGCACCCACCGAAGCACCCGCAACCGAACCGACCACGGCGGAGGAAACCACTGCCGGGACGGTGGCAACGGAAGCGCCGGTTACCGAGCCTGCCCCGACGGAAGCGCCCGCAACGGAAGCACCCGCAACGGAAGCACCCGCAGCCGAGGAAAATACCGAAGCCCCGGCGCTGACCGGTTTGGAGCAGGTGATTGCCTTTGCGGACTTCCTTCCCACAGAGGAAACGCCCACCGCCGCCCCGGAGGAGCCAACTGCTCCTGCCCAGCCGGAGAAAAAATGCCAGCCCTACTATGCGGTGCTCAAGGTCACCCGGGACAATCAGCTGCGGGGAGACAAGGTGGTGTGGCTGGGAATGCACGTCAATGAGGACGGCAGCTTCTCGTTCTTTGATGCCTCCCAGATGGAAGACTACAGCTTCCCGCCATTGCTGGAGCAGCCCACAGAGCCAACGCAGCCCGACATCGACTATATCGGCAGCGGCTATACCTACTCCGAGATTCAGAAGATGAAGAAGGAGCAGGAGCAGAAAATCAAGGATTTGGAAATCCAGCTGAAGCTCTCCCAGGCGGATTTGAAAATCATGCAGCGGGAGCTTAGCGACGGCAATATCTACGCCGAGCAGGACGGCAAGGTCCTCAGTCTGCTGACCGAGGAGGAGGCCAAGCTGAATTCTCAGCCCATCATGAAGGTGTCCAGCGGCGGCGGCTATTACATTGATGCCACCATCGGAGAGTTGGAGCGGGATACGGTGAAGCCCGGCCAGGAGGTAACCGTCAGCGATTGGGAGTCCGGCGGCAGCTACACCGGCACGGTGGTGTCCGTGGGCGACATTCCCTCCTCCAACGGCAGCTACAGCTCCATGTCCAACCCCACTTCCACCAGCTACCCCTTCCGGGTGTTTGTGGACGAGAGCGCGGATTTGAAGGCGGGCAGCTATGTCAGCATCTCCTATTCTGCGGCGGAAAAAACCGGCGTGTACCTGGAAAAGCCCTTCCTGCGCACCGAGGGCGGCGAGAGCTTCGTCTACGTCCGGGGGGAGGATGGCCTTCTGGAGCGCCGCACCGTTACCGTGGGCAAGAGCCTGGGCGGCAATTATATGGAGATTTTGGACGGCCTGACCGCAGACGACTATGTTGCCTTCCCCTATGGCAAGAATCTGAAACCCGGTGCCCCCACCGCGGAGGGTGACTACTCCGATATGTATTCCTAAGAGGGGGACGGAAGATGCTGGAAAATATTCGACTTGCCTTTCAGGGCGTATGGAGCCATAAAATGCGCAGTATGCTCACCATGCTGGGCATCATCATTGGCATCGCTGCCATCATCACCATTGTCTCCACCATCAAGGGCACCAACGAGCAGATTAAGGAAAATCTGATTGGTGCCGGCAACAATGTGGTGACGGTGCAGCTCAACGAAAACGGCTATCCCTTTGATGCCACCTGGAGTGACATCCCCAGCTGCGTCCGCCCCATCACGGAGCAGACCCGGCAGGAGCTGGAGCAGCTGGACGGGGCACAGCGGGTCAGCCTGTTCTACAGCCGCAGCTATGCCGACGGCGTGTTTTATCAGAACAATCAGTACAACGGCAGTATTTATGGCGTGGATGAAAACTATTTGGGAACCTATGGCTACCAGGTGAAGCTGGGCAGAGGTTTTACAAAGGGCGACTACCAAAACTTCCGTAAGGTCGTTCTGGTGGATGACAATGCCATTTCCGCCCTGTCCCTGGGGCAGAACCCGGTGGGGCAGGTGCTGGAAATCCAGGGGGAAGCCTATACCATCGTTGGCGTGGTGGGAATGTCCCAGGATTTTTCCCCTACCATCAACTCCATGAATGACTATCAGATGTATGTGGGCAGTTCCTCCGGCAACATCTATTTGCCCAGTTCGGTGTGGCCGGTGTCCTACCGGTTTGATGAGCCCCAGAATGTGGCAATCAAGGTTGCTTCCACCGATGAAATGGCAACGGTGGGCAAGAATGCTGCCGACCTGCTCACCGAGCGGCAGATTGTGGGGGAGGATACCGGCTATGACTACCGCAGCCAGGATATGCTGGAACAGGCGCAGCAGCTGCAAAAAATGAGCCAGGCCACCAACACCCAGCTCATCTGGATTGCCAGCATTTCCCTGCTGGTGGGTGGCATCGGCGTGATGAACATTATGCTGGTTTCCGTCACGGAGCGAACCTCTGAGATTGGTTTGAAAAAGGCACTGGGTGCCAAGAAGCGCCGGATTCTCTTGCAGTTCCTCACGGAGGCAGCAGTCCTTACCAGCCTGGGCGGCGTGATTGGCGTGGCAACGGGCATCGGCCTGGCAGAGCTGATTTCCAAGATGATGGAAATTCCGGTGGCAATCAGCTTCCCCGCCATTGGCATCAGCGTGGCCTTCTCCACCCTGATTGGCGTGGTGTTTGGCTTGCTCCCTGCTACCCAGGCGGCAAACCTGAATCCCATTGAAGCATTGCGGCGGGTATAATCTTCACAAAACGGACGTATTCCCATGGGGTGCGTCCGTTTTTCTGCGTTGTATTTTCGGCTTTTTTGTGGTAAAATTACCCGGAGGTAAAAAATTTGTCCCGCCGCTTCCCCGGTTTGGTGCGCCAACTGTAGGGGAGGCTCTTAGCCTCCCGCAGCGTTGGATTTTCGCAAGCATTCAGTGAATCGCACACGCCCTGTAGGGGTCGCCAAATTGGCGACCCGAGCGGCGAAGCCGCCCATTTGCGGATGGAACAGAGCAGAGCGCTGAATGGAACCAGCTCCCGCAACTGCACCTTGGCTTCCCCCGGGGGGAAGCTGCCAGGCTTGACGGCACTTCGGAACCGGCAAGGCTGGCTGATGAGGGGTGGCGAGAGCTAAAAAGTTTAGAAAATCCCTGTTG
>ERZ837910.5735-NODE-5735-length-10832-cov-3.714113_pt1 | contig 10832 bp, 8 predicted proteins | sample MGYA00519940_ERZ837910 | MGnify/ENA primary metagenome ERZ837910 (study PRJEB31850, sample SAMEA3708825) | human gut metagenome | biome: human gut; feature: human-associated habitat; material: faeces | place: China | collected 2014 ... | reverse complement strand
CGCGCCATATAGCCCGAGTCCTCGAGCATCGAGAGCAGCAAGAACAGCACCACGATGAGCGGCAGGAACGACAGCACGCTGCCGACGCCGGCGAAGATGCCGTCGATGACCAGCGAATGCACGACGGGGTTCACGCCCCACGCCGCGAGACCGCCGTCCACCAGCGCCGTCACCGCGGCGACGCCCTCCTCCATCCGCCGACGCGGGCCGATTGCCCCCCGGTCTGCCTTGCGCCGTACCCGCCCCCGGCATCGTCGCCACGACGAGGCCGGGGACTTTTGTACCGGCGTCCGGCCCTCTGCGGGCAAGGGCGGAACACATCCCTGACGCCCCGTCAAAAACTACGTTGCTTCTTTCGCGCCGCCGCGCCACTGGCTGCAGAGCACCCCCGCCACAATGCAGACTGCGCCGCCATACTGGCCGGGACTGAGGCGTTCGTCCAACAACAGCATGCCGAAAAACATGGCAAAAACCGGAATCAGATTGGTGTAGGCGGCGGCGCGGCCGGCGGAAAGCCGGTTAACCCCCAGATTATACAGACCGTAGCCGGCAAAGGTCACGCAGCCCCCCAGGTAGGCCACGCAGGCCCAGGCGGCCCAGGCGGGAAAGTTCCGTCCCAGGTCCACCCGCGCCGCGCTTTCGGGCACAAAGCAGAGCAGCAGGCTGAAAAAAGCCAGCCCCACGCCGGCCTGCACGGCAGTAATGCACAGGGGGCTGTAAAACGGCGACAAGCGACGGGCCAGCAGAGTATAGCCCGTGGCGCAGCACATGGCTGCGGCCTCCAACAGATTGCCCAGGGCCGGGTTGGGGGCGGCTGCCCCTGCCCTGGCCGTGCCGCTCAGCCAGACCACGCCGCCCACGGCCAGGGCAAAGCCCAGCCACGCGCGCGGGCCGGAACGTTCCCCCAGAGCCACGTAGGCGGCCGCCGCCACCAGCAGAGGCAGCAGGGCCGTGACCATGCCCGCCTGCGAGGCCGTGGTCAGGCGCAGGGCGTGGGTCTCAAACAAAAAAAACAGGCAGGGCTCACAGAGCCCCATAAGCAAGAGCAAAGCCCAGTGCCCGTTGCGCCGCAGCTCCCGAAACAAACGCGGCCAGACAGGCAGCAGGGCCAGGCAGGCCACCAGCATACGCCCGCTCATGGTCTGCAGGGGAGTAAGCGCGGCAAGGGCCACGCGCAACGCCACAAAAGTGGAACCCCAGAAGGACATGGCGGTCAGCAGGGCCAGGTGGGGCAGAAGGGAGGACCGGATGGACAACATGACGACCGGGGGGGACGGCTGCGCCGGTTGGAGGTGATTTTTGCGGCAGCCTATGGCATACCGGGGGGAACAGCAAGAAAAACCCGTCCCCGCCCACCGCGGGGATGGGCCGTACCGGGAGCACGACATGAGCATCCGTGGTCTGATCCGCATAGCCAACATCACCCAGCTGATCCTGCTGGCCGTGCTGGCCACGGGGCTGATCTGGCTGGCGCGGGGCCAGCACACGCTTAACGGCATGGTACACGAATTTTCTCACCTTGAAAGTCTGCTGGGCGAACTGGGCGATTCGGTGCAGCAGACCTACGCCGATGCCCTGGCCTTTGTGGTCACAGGCGACAAAGCCAGCCTGGAGGCCTGGCAGCACAACCTGCAGGTGGCCCAGGGGGAAGCCCCGCGACCGCAAAGCTCGCGCCTTGCGCCAGGGCAAACAGTTTCTCTCAACGCCCTAGCCGAAGGCCTTATCCTGCCGCCGGGAGTTCTGGATCAGGTTCGCGCACTGCTCAACGAAACAGCCCAACTCGCCTACCTTACGGAAGCCACCGTGGGCCGCGCCATGGGCGAGGCCAGGGCCGAAGGCCGCCCGCCGGATCCGGAAGGCGCGCGGCGCATGCTGCGCAGCACGGGACTGGACCGCCTGCCCCTGGAGCTCGAAAGCCGCATGCGCGCACTGCGCGAACGCTGGCGCGGGGACTTTCTGAACGAAATGAAGGCGCGCCAGGCCAGCCTTTTGCCTCTGCTGGCCGCCGTGCTGGCGGGCTTGAGCCTGCTGGCCGTGAGCGCTGTGATCAATATCTACGTCTGCCACACCAGGGTGGTGCGGCCCCTGCGGGCCGTCAACCGCTACGCGGCCGCCGTGGCCGCGGGGGAAGATCCGCCCCCCCTGCGCCTGCGCCACCAGGACGAACTGGCCGGCATGTTCGCCACCCTACAGCACATGCAGGCCACCCTGCAGGCCCGCATCAACGCGCTCAAAGCCGCAGAGCTCACGGCCCGCAACAACCGCAAGCAGGCCGTGCAGGCCAGAACTCAGGCGCTCACCTCCCTGGAGCTGGCCCAGCGGGCCTCCCGCGTGCAAGATGATTTCCTGCGCCGCATCAGCCACGAAATCCGCACGCCCCTCAACGCCATCATCGGCATGAGCTACCTGAGCCTGCAGACAGAGCTCAGCGGCGTGCAGCGCGACTACCTGGCGCAAATCAACAAATCCGGCAGCGTGCTGCTGGACATGGTCAACCGCATTCTCGACTTTTCCAGCGCCAGCGAAGGCCATGTGCAACTGGAGCCGCAGCCCTTTGTGCTGGCCAGATTCGTGGAGCTGCTGCGCCAGAGCGTGGCCGGCGCGGCTCTGGAAAAAAAACTGGACCTGCGCTTTGTGCTCGACCCCGCCCTGCCCGCCACAATCACGGGCGACGAGCGCCATCTGGAAGAAGTTCTGCGCATCCTCCTGGACAATGCCGTACGCTACACCAGTCGCGGCGTAGTGGAGTGCCGGGCGCAGCCCGCCCCCCCGTCTGAAGATCCCCTTGCCGCCTCCGCGCCCGACAGGCTGCGACTGCGCTTTGTGGTGGCCGATACCGGGCCGGGCATGGACGCCCAGCAGCTCTGCACCGTGTTCGATCCCTTTACCCCCGGCGATGAATCCCTCACCCGCGCGGACAGCGGTCTGGGCCTGGGCCTGGCCCTGGCCCGGCAGCTGGTGCACCTCATGGGCGGGGATCTGCAGGTGGAAAGCGTCCCCGGCAAAGGCACGACCTTTTCCTTTGCCCTGGACTTCGCGCGGCCCCAGACCCTTGCGGCAGAGCCGGACCCGGCCCCGAACCCGACCCAGCTGCGCCCCGTGGTCCTTGTGGTGGACGACAATGAAATCAACGCGCAAATTTCCAGGGAGCTGCTTCTCCGGGCGGGTCTGGAAGTGCGTCTGGCGAATAACGGCCAGGAAGCGCTGGAGACGGTACGCCAGGGCGGCGTGGACGTGGTGCTTATGGACGTGCAGATGCCGGTTATGGACGGCCTGGAGGCCACCCGCCGCATCCGCGCCCTGGGGCATACGCCGCACAGTCTGCCCGTCATCGCCATGACCGCCCACACGGACGCAGCCTCGCGCCACGACGGCAAGGCCGTGGGCATGAACGACTATCTGACCAAACCCGTGGACCCCACCGCCCTCTACGACGCCCTGTGCCGCTGGCTGCCCGGCGGGCTGCCCTGCTGCCCCGACACGGGCACGGCGCCTGTCGGGCCCACGCCGGACGCGTCGTCTCCGGATAAAACCACGGCCACCGCCTCCGCCGGCGACGACGAAAAGATTGCCCCCGACGCCGCCCGCCCGGACGCCACGCCGAGCGACCCACCCATCAATTTTGAAGCCGGACTCGCCACTGTGGGCGGCAACAATGGCTTGTACAGCGACCTGCTGCTGCGCTTCATGGAGCACTACGGCGACAGCCCGCGCGAACTGGAAGCCCTGCTGGCCGCCGGCGACTACCGCGCCGCCGCGCGCCTGGCCCACACGGTCAAGGGGGTGGCCGCCAACCTGGGGGTAGAGCGCATCCGCAAGCTCACCACGGAGATGGAGGCCAATTTGCCCCACAGCGCGCCCCCCCAGGAGCTCATGACCGACTTTGCCCACAGCATGGCCGAAGCCCTGGCCCAGATCAGCACCCTGCAACGGCACGGCGACGCGACCACAGGCGGCCAACGGCGGCTGTCGGCAGCCCGGCTGGAGGCTCTGCACGAGGTGCTGGAAACCCTGCCAGAACGTATGGTTACAGACTGGGGCGGGGCCGAAGCGGCTCTGGCGCGCTTCGCCCCCCTGACCCAAGGCACGCCCTATGCCGGCGACGTGACGGACATTCTGCACCGACTACGCGATTTCGACACGGAGGGCATGGCCCGCCGCGCCAATCTGCTGCTGGAAAGGCTGGAGAACCCCGCGCCCAGCCCCGAAGAGGCCCCCCAGTCATGAAAGTGATTTTCTGCCTGGACCACAAACCTTCCTACCTGCTGCTGCTCAAAGCCGCCGTGCGTTCCCTGCGGGCCGTGCCCCCCGGCGCGGACTGTCTCTGCGTCTACGCCGGCGCGGACCCGGCCCTGCAGGCCACCCTGGCGACGGAAAACATCCCCGTAGCGCGCCACCGCCCGCGCATCACGCCCGGCGGACTCTCCCCCTCACAGACAACGCTGTGCGAACCTGCGCGTCAACCACTTCGACTACGTACGCCGCGTCTGGCCGGACTCCCTGCGCCCGGACGAACGCGCCCCGGCCCAAAGCTGGGAAGCGGCCCTGAAGTCCTGCCGGGCGCTGCCGATAAGAAAGACGCGACGTTCCACGGCCGCCCCCGCGCGCAGACGTTGGGGCATGTTCCGGAAAGCACGGAGACACCATCATGACGCAAACCACCACCCCCGCCGCCGGCGCATCGCCGACGGCCACCAGCCAGACCGCCGCCGACCAGGCTGCCGCCCATAAAGGCGACCTGCTGCAGCTGGTCACGTTCCATATTGCCGACGAAGAATTCGGCGTGGACATCCTTGCGGTACAGGAAATCATCCGCCCCATACAGATCACCATGGTGCCCCACGCGGCCGCCTACATTGAAGGCGTCATTAATCTGCGCGGCAAGGTCATCCCGGTCATCAACATGCGCACCCGCTTCAACCTGCCGCCGGTAGAACGCGACAGCCGCACCCGCATTGTGGTCATGGAATTTGACCAGAAAATCGTGGGCTTTCTGGTGGACGGCGTTTCCGAAGTGCTGCGCATTCCCGCCTCCACGGTGGAGGCCGCGCCCCCCGTGGTCTGCGGCGTGGGCTCGGAATACATCAGGGGCGTGGGCAAGCTGGACGACCGGCTGCTGATTCTGCTTGACCTGGACACGTTATTGAGCGACACGAAGGCCGAAGTGGGTTAGACCCCACAAGGAGGCTGTATGTCGGCCATGCGTTTGTCCCGGTCCATTGTGGGCGAGGCGGAGGCGCGCGCCGTGGCGCGCGTGCTGCTGGAAGACGGCTATCTGGGCATGGGCGCGGAAGTGCGCCGCTTTGAAGAAGAACTGGCCGCTTACCTGGGCGTGAAGCCCGCACAGGTGGTCACCACCAACTCCGGCACGGCCGCCCTGCACCTGGCTGTGGACGCCGTGGCCGCCGGCTGCGCCGTCAAAGACGGCCGCCCGGAAGTGCTGGTGCCCAGCCTGACCTTTGTGGCCTCCTTTCAGGCCATCAGCGCTGCGGGCTGCCGTCCCGTGGCCTGCGACGCGCTGCCCGAAACGGGCACCCTGGACCTGGAAGACGCCGCCCGCCGCCTGACCCCCCGCACCATCGCCGTCATGCCCGTGCACTACGCCAGCAACCCCTGGCAGTTGGAAGAGGTTTACGCCTTTGCCCGCCGCCACGGCCTGCGCGTGATAGAGGACGCGGCCCACGCCTTCGGCTGTCTGCGCCACGGCCGCAAAATCGGCAGCTTCGGCGATGTGGTCTGCTTCAGCTTCGACGGCATCAAGAACATCACCTGCGGCGAAGGCGGCTGCCTGGTTTCCTTTGACCCCGAAGTGGTCCGCCTGGCCTCGGACGCCCGCCTGCTCTCCGTGGAAAACGATGCCCAAAAGCGCTTTTCCGGCACGCGCTCCTGGGATCCGGACGTAAAGCGCCAGGGATGGCGCTACCATATGAGCAACATCATGGCCGCTGTGGGCCGCGTGCAGTTGGGCCGCCTGGATAAGGAATTTGCCCCGGCCCGGCGCGACCTGGCCGCCCTCTATGCCCAGCGCCTTAGCCCCCTCAAGGGCCTGCACCTGTTTGCCACAGACCCGCAGGATTATATTGTGCCCCATATTTTGCCCGTCTGCGTGCGGGAAGGCCGCAAAGATCAGGTGGTCCGCGTCCTGGCCGACCGGGGCATCCCCACGGGCGTGCACTACAAGCCCAACCACCTGCTGAGCTTCTTTGGCGGCGGCAAACCCAGTCTGCCCGTGACCGAAGCCCTCTACAGTCAAATCCTGACCGTACCCCTGCACCCCGGCCTGAGCCGCGCAGACGTGGAGCACGTCTGCGACGCCCTGGCCGCCGCCCTGGACTGACCGCCATGCAGACGCCTGCAGACGCCCCGCGTCCCGCCGTCACGGAGGCCCCGGCCGTTTCCGTGATCATGAACTGTCTGAACAGCTCCCGCCACCTGCGTGAAGCCCTGGACAGCCTCATGGCCCAGACCTTTACCGATTTTGAGGTCATCTTCTGGGACAATGCCTCCACCGATGCTAGCCCGGCCATAGCGCAGAGCTACGGTCCCAAGGTGCGCTACTTCCGGGGCGAGACTATCGTACCCCTGGGCGCGGGCCGCAATCTGGCCCTGGCCCAGGCCAGGGGCCGCTACCTGGCCTTTCTGGACTGCGACGACCTCTGGCGGCCCGAAAAACTGGCGGCGCAGACGGCCCTTTTTGAGGTCAACCCCCGCGTGGGCCTTGCCTGCACCGACACGGAAATCTTTGACGGCCGGGGCATGCGCCGCCGCCTTTTCGCCGAAGCCGCGCCCGTGCGCGGCAAAGCCTTTGCCGCCCTCATGGAACGGCAGTGGATTTCCATGTCCTCGGCCATGATCCGGGCCACTGCCCTCACCGGGCTTTCCTCTGCGGGCGTGGCCCCCGGCACGGGTCAAAACGGCGGCTGGTTTGACGAAAGCCTCAACGTCTGTGAAGAAGCCGACGTCTTCTACCGCATCGCCCACGACTGGGAACTGGACCATGTGGACGCCCCCCTGACGCTCTGGCGAGTGCACGGGGCCAATACTACTTTCCGCAAATTCGGCCAGTTTGCAGACGAAACCCTGCGCATTCTGAAGAAACACCGCCGCCTTTACCCCGGCTACGACGCGGACTACGCCGACCTGGTCAGCCTGCTCAACCGCCGCGCCGCCTTCCAGAAAGCCGTGGACCTCTGGCGGCAAGGGCACAACGCCGAAGCTCGCCGCGTCCTGCGCCCCTGGCGCGCCGCCGGGCGCAAATACCAGCTTTTCTGGTGGGCCAGCTACCTGCCGGGCGCCTGCTTTGATCTGGCCGCCCGCCTCTACTTTGCCCTGCCTGCCGCCCTGCGCCGCTAGAGTATTTAACACTTGAAATGCTCGCTTACGGCAGGCAAAAGCCTGCCTTCTCGCATTTCGTGGCAAGGATTTTCAAGAAAATCCTTGCAGAGCAATTAACTCATTTCATTCGTAAACTGCTCTAGCGCAAAGCCGCACAAATCCGCGCTCGCGCTAGTCCAGCCCCCTGCCGCGCCTGCCCAGATGCGTTTCCAGGGCCGAACGGCACTGCAGGGCCACATCTTCGGGCGGCTGGGCCGCGTCAATAATGGCAAAGCGTTCCGGTTCCTCTTCGGCCAGGGCGCGGTAGCCCGTGCGTACGCGTTCGTGAAAGTCCAGGCTTTCGCTGTCGAAGCGTCCTTCGGAAACAACCAGCCCTTTGATCCGGTTGCGCTCACCGGCGCGGCCCAGGCCGCAGCGTACGGGCAGATCCAGCAGCAGGGTCAGGTCCGGCGCAAGGCCGCCTGTGGCCGCATCGTTAAGGCGGCGCAGATATTCCGTATCCAGACCGCGCCCGTAGCCCTGGTAGGCCAGGGTGGAATCGGTGTAGCGGTCGCAGAGCACAATTTGCCCGGCCTCCAGGGCGGGGCGGACGATTTCGGCCACGTGCTGGGCCCGGTCGGCCAGAAAAAGAAAGAGCTCCGCCCGGCTGGAAAGCCCGCGCGTGCGGCCATCCAGCAAAATGGAACGCAGACTGCGGCCCAAGTTGCAGCCCCCCGGTTCACGGGTGAGCACGGGGTCCAGCCCGTGGTCCGCCAGGTAGGCGGCCAGCGCCTCCATGACTGTGGATTTGCCGGCGCCCTCTATGCCTTCAAAAGAGATAAACATTCTTCTTTCACCACCTTCTGGGGAGCCGTCCTGGGGGGCGTCGTTTTTTTGGCGGCGGGCTGCGGCGTGTGCGCGGCCCGATAGAGGGGGCGGCTCAATGTGGCCTGCCAGGGGGTCCAGTCCTGCCCGGTTTCGCCCAGTTGGGCAAAAAGCCCCCGGCACTGGGCCATTTTGGCGTCCAGGTTGTCCGCATAGTGCAGAGCCAGGGCTTCGGGCGTCTGCGGCAGGCGCACGGCGCCGAATTCCAGCGTGCCGTGATGGCTCAGGACAAGGTGCTTGAAATGCTCCTGCAGGGCCGCGTCCAGGCCGGATTTGGCCAGCAGGGGGGAGAGCATCTCCAGCCCCAGCATAAGGTGCCCCAGAAGCCGGCCCTCGGTGGTGTAGTCGTTGGCCACGCCGCCGGAAAATTCCCGGATTTTGCCCACATCGTGAAACAGCGCGCCGGCCAGCAGGGTCTGGCGGTCCAGTTCGGGATACTGGTCGGCAATGCGGCGGCAGAGGGTGAAGACCCCCAGGGTGTGTTCCAGCAGGCCGCCCACATAGGCGTGGTGCACGCTTTTGGCTGCCGGGCAGACGCGGAAGCGGGCGCGCAGATCCGCATGGTGCAGAAAGCCCAGCGCCAGCTTGCGCCACGCCGGGTACACAAACTCCGCCTTGCAGAGGTTGGTGAGCTGGTCCAGCATGTCGTCCAGCGGATAGGGGCTGGCGGGCAGCAGGGCGGCCTGGTCCACTGCGGCGCATTCTTCAGGCGTGAGCAGGCGCAGCTGCTCCACAGAAAGCTGCACCTGGTCGCGATAAAGGCCGGCACGGCCTTCGGCCCAGACCAGCGTGCCCACGGGGATGGCGTTAAAGGCCGCGCTGAGGGGGTGCCAGATCTTGGCCTCCAGCGCGCCGCTGGCGTCGGCCAGGGTCAGCCGCCAATAGGGGCCGTTGCGGGACTGCCCCTGCACGGCCTGACTCACGGCAAACAGTCCTCGCGCCTCGCCGGGGGGGGTAATGTCTTTGACGTAGCAGCCTTTTTCCATATATCTTCCCTGAACGCGGCCGGATGTCGGCGCGCTACTGACCCAAATTTCCCTTGTTTGCGAGGTATTGTCAAATGAAGGTTCTGCTCACCAACGACGACGGCATCCGCGCGCCCGGCCTGCGCGCCCTGTACGCGGCCCTGCGCGAGGCCGGCCACACGGTGTGGGTGGTGGCGCCCATGCGCCAGCAGTCGGGCGTGGGGCACTCCCTGACCGTTTTCGAGCCCGTGCGCTCTATGGATATTGTGGAGCCGGACTTTACGGGCACGGGGATTTTCGGCACGCCCACGGACTGCGTGAAGCTGGCCTTGGGCCGTCTGCTGCCGGAACGGCCGGATATGGTCATCTCCGGCATCAATGCCGGGCCCAACGTGGGGCCGGACATTCTCTATTCCGGCACTGTGGGCGCAGCCACCGAGGCCGCCCACGAAGATCTGCCCAGTATGGCCGTTTCTCACGACCTCAACGGCGGCCCCACCGTGGACCCCCTGCCCCAGGCCCGGCACGCCGTGGCCCTGGCCGAGCGGGTGGACTGGGCTCGTCTGGGCCATCGCCGGGTGCTCAACGTCAATTATCCCGCCCGTCCGCTGGATGCGGCCCTGGGCCTGCGCGTCTGCGTGCAGACCAGTGCAGTGTGGAAAAACACCTACCTGGAGCGCAAAGACCCGCGCGGCGCGCCCTATTGGTGGCTGGAAGGCGAAATCCCGCCCGAAACCATCGAACCGCAGTCGGACAAAGACCTGCTCAGCCAGGGCTACATCACCCTGACGCCGCTCTGCTTCGAGTTTACGGACCGCCAGGGCCTGCAGGCCCTGGAAAGCATGAATCTGGACGCGCGATAAGGACTTTTTGCCTGTTTTGGCGGGCCCCGGCGGCTAACCGACCTGTCCCCGCCCGCATACTCTTGTTGCTGCCGCGAACCGGGCGAAAAGCCCGCCGTGTTCACGCGCCCTTTTTGCCGCACGGGGCGCGGGCCATTCCCCTTTGCGCGGATTTGGTGTATGGAAGATCTTGCCCCGCACGGGCTGTGAAGGTATATTCCCGCCCCGCATCGCCAGTAACCCCCGGAGGAAGTCATGCCCCTTACCAGTCCCAAAGAGATGTTTGCCGCAGCCTATGCCGGCGGCTACGCCGTCGCGTTTAACGTCAATAACATGGAAATCATCCAGGGCATCATGGGGGCGGCCGCTTCGGAAAAATCGCCTGTTATTCTGCAGGTTTCTGCAGGTGCGCGCAAGTATGCGGGCCAGGTCTACATCATGAAGCTGGTAGAGGCCGCCCTGCAGGAAGACCCCTCCATTCCCGTGGTGGTGCACCTGGACCACGGCCCCAGCTTTGAAATGTGCCGGGACTGCATTGACGGCGGCTTTACCTCCGTCATGATCGACGGCTCTCACCTGCCCTATGAGGAAAATATCGCCATCACCAAACAGGTGGTGGACTACGCCCACCCCCGCGGCGTGTGGGTGGAAGCCGAGCTGGGCAAGCTGGCCGGCATTGAAGAGCACGTTTCTTCGGCCGAGCACGTCTACACCGACCCGGACGAGGCCGTGGACTTTGTGCGCCGCACGGGCTGCGACTCCCTGGCCGTAGCCATCGGCACCAGCCACGGCGCTTACAAATTCAAGGGCGAAGCCAGGCTGGACT
>ERZ837910.5733-NODE-5733-length-10834-cov-4.296224_pt1 | contig 10834 bp, 10 predicted proteins | sample MGYA00519940_ERZ837910 | MGnify/ENA primary metagenome ERZ837910 (study PRJEB31850, sample SAMEA3708825) | human gut metagenome | biome: human gut; feature: human-associated habitat; material: faeces | place: China | collected 2014 ... | reverse complement strand
CGCCCTCGGTGTCCGGGTTGGTGGCCATGATGACCTCCTCCACGCCGCCCTCCGCGATGCGCGCGAGCAGCTCGCGGATCTTCAAATCGTCGGGTCCGACGTGGTTCAGCGGCGAGATGACGCCGTGCAGCACGTGGTAGACGCCGTCATATTCCCGCGTGCGCTCCATCGCGATCACGTCCTTCGGCTCGGCCACGACGCAGAGGACGCTGTGGTCGCGCTCCGGGTCGGCGCAGATGGGACACGTCTCCTGATCGGTCAGATTCTGGCAGACCGGGCAGGGATGGATGCTGCGCCGCGCGTCGACGATCGCCCCGGCGAACGCCTCCGCGCCCTCCAGCGGCATCTCCAGCACGTGGAACGCCAGTCGCTGGGCCGACTTCATGCCCACGCCCGGCAGCCGCGCAAATTGCTCTGTCAGCCGCTCCAATGCGGCGGGGGACCCGCGCATCAGAACAGTCCGCCGAGGTTCAGCCCGCCGGTCAGCTTCGACATGCTCGCCGCCTGTTCGGCGTCGGCCTTGCGCAGCGCCTCGTTCGCCGCCGCGACGACCATATCCTGAAGCATCTCGACATCGTCGGGATCGACGGCCGAGGGATCGATCTCGATGCTCTTGAGCGCGCGTGTGCCGATCATGGTCGCCTTGACTGCGCCGCCGCCGACCGTGGACGTGAACTCCTTGCTCTCAAGCTCCTGCTGCATCTTCATGAACTCTTCCTGCATTTTCTGAGCCTGCTTCATCATATTGCCGCCGCCCATACCGCCGCGGAATCCGCCTTTTGCCATATTAAAATTCCTCCTAAAATATTATACGAAACGTGTTTCTTTGAACTTCCGAAGCTCCTCGATGTCCCTTTTTGGCTTATCGTTATCCTCGAGAAGCTCCGAGATCGTTATTTTAAGGCTGCGCCCAGTGACAGCGTTTGCCGCCTCGCGCAGGCGCATGAGAACCGCCTGATTATTCACTGCGTTGTAGAAAAATCCGGGCACCACCTCGAGCGAGAGCGTATCGTAGCTCACGGTGCATCGAGTCTGCACGGGGTTGGTCAGTATCGGGATCACTCCGCGCGGAAGCGACTCCTCGGCATTTTCGACTATCGCCGCCCACAGTGCCTCGTTATTCTGCGGCGCATTTGCCGCGCTTGCCGGAGCATCGGGATTCAGCTCGACGGGCGACTTTTTATCCAAAAGGTCATCCTCGGGCTGATACTCGGCAAAGTCGGCCGGGTCAAGCTCGTCTGCCGGATCGTCTTCGTATCGCGGCTGCGGCGCAGTCGGCTCATCGAGGTCAAACGGCGGCTCGTCAAGAGTCGAATGAAACTCTTCCTCATCATCGTCATCCTCGGCTGCCGGCACGGCTGTTCTCGCCGGCGCGTGCTTCAGGTCCTCCTCGATGCGCGATATGCGCGCACGAAGCTCGTCAACGCCTTCCGTCAGGCGCGGCTCGCACAGTGATATTATACACAACTCCGCAGTGAGCTTTGCGCTTTTAGAATCGCGTATCTTCAAAAGAGAGTCCGAAACAATGTTTATCCGGTTAATAAGCTCGGCTTTCGTGAGCTTTTTGCAGAAAACACCCAAAATATCACGGCTGAAGCGGCCCGATATAAGATCTGCGCCTGCTTTCGGTGCAACCGCCAGCATGAGGCAGTCGCGCAGGAGCGTGTTCAGCTCATACAGCAGCGTCGCCGGATCCTTTCCGTCGCGCCAGAGGCTGTCAAAGAGCTTGAGCGCCTCGTCGGTATTTTTCTTCACCGCGTAGTCAAGCAGCTGCGCCGTGCGGCGGTTTCCCGTAAGCCCCATCGCCGAGTACACGGCGTCGGTGTCGATATCGCTCTCGCCCGAGCACTGGTCAAGCAGCGACAGCGCGTCGCGCATGCCGCCCTCGGCAAGACCTGCGATAAGCTCGGCGGCGCTGCGCTCGAGCCTGAGATTTTCGCACTGCGCAACGTGCTCGAGGTGGTCGGCGATAAGCTGCGCGTCAAGGCGCTTGAAGCTGTGCCGCTGGCAGCGCGAAAGTATCGTCGCCGGAACTTTGTTAAGCTCCGTCGTTGCGAGGATGAACACAAGGTGCTCCGGCGGCTCTTCAAGAATTTTCAGCAGCGCGTTGAACGCCGCAGTTGACAGCATGTGCACCTCGTCGATGATATACACACGCTTTTTGACCGAGACAGGAGAGAACACGGCCTCCTCGCGCAGCTGGCGGACATTGTCCACGCCGTTATTGGACGCAGCGTCGATCTCGACAACGTCCATGATGCTGCCGTCCTCGATGCCGAGGCAGGCGGGGCACTTGCCGCAGGGATTGCCGTCCACGGGGTGCTCGCAGTTGAGCGCCTTGGCAAGTATCTTCGCGCAGGTGGTCTTGCCCGTGCCGCGCGTTCCGATGAACAGATACGCGTGCGAGGTGCGGCCTGTAGATATCTGATTTTTAAGCGTTTCCGTTATGTGCTTTTGCCCGACGACCTCGTCAAAGGTCTTAGGCCGCCACTTTCGATATAAAGCCTGATACATAACAATAATGATCCCGTAACAAATATAATGCGGCCTTTGACAAGACTGCACACCCAACTTCGAAAACTGACATATGCCCGTTACGCCGGCAGCCGGCTCAGAACCGGCACCCTCACGGCACACGAAAAGCACCGCTTAATGCTGCTCGGTTCCCCGCCTGACATGGTTCACGGGTTTCCGTTGCGCGAGACCGGCTCGTCAACGCTGCTTACCGGTGTCAGACGACACATGACAGATCCTATGTTGGGAATTCATTCCTGCTGTAGCGGATTGCAGGTTACAGGGCACCGCTGGCTCCCCAACTAGTGCAGCCTTGTCAAAAGCCGCGAAAATATTATAACTCAGATCAGCAATATAATCAACAAATATTTTCTTTACTTTTTTGAAAAGTGTGTTATAATACTAAAGCCGAGCAAGGTATGGGCCCGTAGCGCAGCTGGGAGCGCGTTCGGTTCGCATCCGAGAGGTCGAGGGTTCGAATCCCTTCGGGTCCACCAAAGCCAAGACTCCGTTCTCGTTTGAGGACGGAGTTTTGTTCTATATTATCCGCCATTCAATGATCCGTCCGCTGCGAGCGATCGCGGCGGACTTTTTCTTGCCTGTCGGGCGGCGATATGCTAACATAGGCCTGATAAATCGACACACAGGAGAAAAGCTATGGTAAAACAAAATCTGCATTGCCACACGACGTTTGACGACGGGGCGAGCACGCCCGAGGAGATGGTCTGCGCGGCAATGGAGCACGGGCTAAGCTCGCTGGGCATAAGCGCGCACGCTCCGATGGACGGCGAAGACTGGTGCACTCCGAAGGAGAAAGAGGCCGGCTTCAAGGCGGAAATGCAGCGCCTGAAGGAGAAATATGCCGGAAAGATCACGCTGTACACCGGCCTTGAATACGATGCCGCGGCCGAGAAAAATTTCGACGGCTACGAATATATCATCGGCTCGGGACATGTGCTCGACGGCTTCTATGTTGACTCCACGCGCGAGCGGGCAATTGCGCTCATCGAGCACTTCGGCGGGGCCGAGAAGGCCGCTGATGTGTTTTTTGCAAACTACGCATCTATGGCGCAGATACCCGAGGTGGACATCGTCGGGCACTTCGACCTTTTGACGAAGTACAACGAGCAGGGCGCACTGTACGACACGCAAAGCTCATGGTACCGCGACGCAGCCTTTGCCGCGATGGAGACGCTCAATGCCGCCGGGAAAATATTCGAGATGAACACGGGCGCTATAAGCCGTGGCTACAGAACGACACCCTATCCCTCGCCGGAGCTTCTGCGCCACCTTCACGATATAGGCGGACGCATCGTGATAAGCTCGGATTCGCACTCGGCAAGCAGCATATGCTGCGCCTTTGACCTGTGCGAGCAGATAGCTCGCAGCTGCGGCTTTGATGAGCTGTGGTACTTCAACGGAAGCTGCTTTGAACCCGAAAAACTATCATAGTTTAATATTTTTTTGATACTGCTATGTTATTTTGCGGCATATGATGATATAATTGCAGCATAACTATCAGGAGGTCTGACATATGGACAGAAAGCAATTGAAGGCGCAGTCGAAAAACCTCATTCGCACCGCCCAACCCAAGCCCGTTGTTACCGCGATCATATATCTTCTCATCATCTCGGTGCTCGGCTTCCTATCGTATAAGCTTGTCGGCGGCTCGTCGTTTGAGCTTCAGTCGGTTTATGAGCAGTTTGGTATCGGCTATGACGTCGGCTTTGGCACAGGCGCATACGACAGCTTTGATCCGGATCAGTTTGCCTATGCGATCGAGCAGGCCCTTCCGACTCCGGGCGCAGCTCTTCTTAATCTCGCCGTAGGCATAGTGTCGCTTGTGATCGGCGCCGGCTTCACGATCTACTGCCTGCGCACGGTGCGTGGAATGCAAACAAGCTACTGGAACCTTTTCGATGCGTTCGGCATGTTCTTCCGTGTCATCTGGCTGTACATCCTCGAGGGTATATTCGTTTTCCTCTGGTCGCTGCTGTTCATTATCCCCGGTATAATCGCCGTGTACCGCTATCGCATGGCACTGTATCTGCTGCTTGAGCACCCGGAGATGAGCGCTTTGCAGTGCATAAGCGAAAGCAAGCGCCTTATGGTCGGCCACAAGGGTGAGCTGTTCTGGATGGATCTTAGCTTCATCGGCTGGACGCTGCTTATCGGCATTGCCGACTCAGTCAGCGAATGGCTTGCCGGCGCAATCGGACCGTCGATCATTGCACAGATCATCGGCGTTATCGGCTTCGGCGTTCTGGTGCAGTTCTTCGTGCTGCCGTACATGGATCTGACCTACGCAGGCTACTATGTTGAGCTTACAAAGCCCAAGGCCGACGCAGGCTTTGCCGACGGCTGGACTCCGGAGCTGTGAGGTCAGAAGCATGAAGGTAACATTTTTAGGCGCTGCCCATGAGGTCACCGGCAGCTGCACTCTTCTCGAAGTCGGCGACAAAAAAGGTGTTATCGACTGCGGTATGGAGCAGGGCAAGGACCTTTTTGAAAATCAGGAGCTGCCGGTCGCGGCATCGGTGCTCGACTTTGCGCTGGTGACGCACGCGCACGTTGACCACTCCGGTCTGCTGCCGCTGCTTTATAAAAACGGCTTCCGCGGCACCGTGTACGCCACGGGCGCTACATGCTCGCTGCTGGACATAATGCTGCGCGACTGCGCGCACATACAGATGGCCGACGCCGAATGGAAATCGCGCAAGGCGATGCGCCGCGGTGAAGCCGCCGTCGAGCCGCTTTACGATCTTGATGATGTTGCAGGGCTTATGAAGCTGCTGCACCCATGCGAATACGGCAGCCAGGTGCAGGTCAACGAATCGGTCACGATCCGTTTCACCGATGTCGGGCATCTGCTCGGTTCGGCAGCTATCGAGATCTGGCTCAAAGAGGGCGACTGCGAAAAGAAGATCGTCTTCTCCGGCGATATAGGCAACCTCGATCAGCCGATACTCTGCGACCCGAAGCACATCGACAAAACCGATTACCTCGTGATCGAGTCCACCTACGGTGACCGCAACCACGCCGATGAGCGCCCCGATTACATTGCCGCGCTTTCCGCATGCATCCAGCGCACGCTCGACCGCGGCGGCAATGTCGTGATCCCATCGTTTGCTGTCGGCAGAACGCAGGAAATGCTGTATTTTATCCGCGAGATCAAAAATCGCGGCCTTGTAACGGGGCATTCCGACTTTCCCGTTTATGTTGACAGTCCCCTTGCCATCGAGGCAACGAGCGTGTTTTTGCAGTGCGACTCGAGCTATATTGACGAGGAGATGCAGGCCGTTATCCGCTCGGGCAAAAATCCGCTGTGCTTCCCCGGGCTTCGTCTGTCGGTAAGTCAGGAGGAATCCAAGGCCATAAACGAGGATAAAACTCCGAAGGTCATAATCTCCGCATCCGGCATGTGCGATGCCGGCCGCATACGCCACCATCTTAAGCACAATCTGTGGCGTCCGGAGTGTCTTGTCCTGTTCGTCGGCTACCAGGCGGTCGGAACGCTCGGCCGCGCACTGCACGACGGTGCAAAGGAAGTAAAGCTCTTCAACGAGGAGATCGAGGTCGAGTCCGAGATCGCTTCGCTTCCGGGTGTCAGCGGCCACGCCGACAAGCAAGGACTGATCGCATGGCTCAAGGGCTTCTCCGAAAAGCCGGAGCTTGTTTTCGTCAATCACGGCGACCCCGAAAGTGCCGACGGCTTCACCGCCTGCCTGAATAACGAGCTCGGCTACCGCGCATTTGCACCATACAGCGGCACCGAGTTTGACATTGCGGCCGGCCGCTTCACCGTCGTGACTCAGGGCAAGCCCATTGTTAAAACGCCGAAAGCTCCGTCGGCCGAGCGCAGGGTCAATCCGCTGTTCACCGAGCTTCTGCACGCTGCCGATGCGCTTATGCAGGCCGTGCGCAGCTGCGAGGGACGCTCGAACCGCGATCTTCGTGCTTTCACCAACGCCGTGCGCAAGCTTACAGATAAGATAAAGCGCTAACATAAAATCAACAGCTGACGTAGAAATTACGTCAGCTGTTTTTTTGCGCACTTTTATGCAATTGCCTATTTTCTTGTCACTTGAGGCAAATTTGTACGTTGAATTACATAAACTTCGGGTCTATTATGTGATCAATGAATAAAGATAGCTCTTTTAAGAGCGGAAAGGATCACATCATGAAAACGAAGTCAACAAACAACACATTATATGTTATCACAGCCATTGCATCCGTAGTTGTCATCCTGCTGGCCGCAGTCGGCTTTACAAATGTTGAGGCGCAGAAGGTAGAGCGCGTATCGGCCGACTCGAATTTCATAAACCGCGCGGAATCGGCCGCAGAGCTTGCCGCCTCGATGGGCGTTGAAAACGATGTGTATCAGGCGAGGGTGCAGAACGTTGCCGGCGACAACGACGATGATCTCGGCCGCATGGCCGAGGCGCTCAAGCCCATCGCAGAGTACAGCACCGACTCGGCCGCACTCGACCGCGAGGTAAAATATCTGCTCAGCGGAACGGATACCTATGCCACGACCTACGGCGGCATCTGCGCCGCAGCAGGCGAGGCATACCGTATGGATCTTGACTCGGCCAATCACGATGCAGCCGTCTGGACGGCAGTCTGCGCAGTCCTTGCCCTTGCAGGCATTGCCGGACTTGTTGTCTCGGTCACAAGGATCGAGTACGGCAGACACTGATTTCGATACAATTCTCCTTCTTTATACTCCCCATTAAAAAAGGCGAGGCCGCTTTGGCCTCGTCTTTTTATTATGTTTGCCTGACGGCGATAATTTGATAGCACCTCATCTGCCGCAAGCGGTTTTTTAATTGCGCATTAATGCTGATACCGATACATTTATTGCAGTGTCTCGACCGGTGGATGCCGACCAAACCACGACAAGCGGAACGGATAAATCCGTTCCCTACAACGCTGTTTTCAGTGCCGACTAAGTCGGTACAAACGGAACAGGCGAACCTGTTCCCTACAGGGGTGCGGCGCAAAATTCAGCATCGCACTTGCGTTACGCGAGGTAACCACGGTTTCCATCGTACCCTCGAACCGGGCAACCGCAATATGCAGCTTGCACTACCGGGTTGCGTAGCAGTTACGGTTTATTCCGCTCTTCCGAACTGCGACAACAGACTCTGCATCGCATTCATGTTACGCGAAACATGACGGTTTTGTCGGCACCCTCGACACCGGGACACCGCAATAACCGTATCCGTATCAGCCTCAATTCGCCTCTAAAACACCGTAGTGGTTTTTGAGGAACCTGACGAAGCGGCGCGCGGAGGTCGAGGCGGACTCGAGCGACTTGATCGCGACGCCGACGCGCACGACGACGGGTATCTCGAGCGGTATGGTTTTGACCTGCCCCTCGTATCCGGCAAGCGAGAGCGACGACAGGATCGACACTCCCAGACCGCACGACACCATGGACAGGATCGCCGCATCGTCCGAGGCCGTGACCTGAATGCGCTTTGCGTCCGGTGGCAGCAGCTTTTCGGAATACTGCTCCTGACAGGTGATAAACGGCTCCTTCAGAAGCCTGCCGATGGAAATGCGTTCCCTTTCCCAGCGAAACGTCGGGGGGACGACCGCGATAAGCGGAACGCGCGTAAGAGGTATCCACTCGAAGCCCTCGGCGCAGGTCTCGTCCACGAGCGCAAGCTGCACCTCGCCCTTTTGAAGAAGCGCCGGCATCTCATAGCCGCGGATGGTCACATCTATCTGGATATCGGGGTAAAGCGCCTTGAATTCCTGCAAAAGCTGGGGCAGCGCGGAGCGCGCAATGCTCGCAAAGCAGCCGAGGCTGAGCTGGTGGCGCTGGGTGCGGCTCTGCGCGGCGGCCTCCTGGCGCAGCGCGTCGCACGCATCGATAACGCCCTTTATATAAGGAAGAAGCTGCTCTCCCTCCTCCGAAAGGCGGACACCGTGACTGCCGCGATTGAGCAGGGTGCAGCCCAGCTCTGCTTCAAGATTATTCACAAGATGCGTCATTGCCGATTGCGTGTAGCCCAGCTCCGCCGCGGCCTTGCTGAAGCTGCCGCGATCGACCGCTGTCAGCACTGCGCGCAGTCTTCCGTCATCCATAACGCTCACACCTTTCTTATATCTATAATTATTGCCATGCAAATATAACACGTCAAATCGACACATTCAATAACATTTGGTTAACATTTTATCACGCGTAACATGAAATTATTTTGTGCATAGTATTAAAGTTTTTAATATGGGGATGAACAAGAGTGATTTCCGCAATCATGAAAAAAATGATATCCTTTATTCACATTTTTCAACGCATTGGGTTGAAGTGTAACAGTGTGCAGCGTATTTACGGAGGCGCTGCTCAGCAGATGAGAAAGCAATTGATGAAAGAGGAAAATTGAATGAAGCTTCAGAACAAACCCCACACTGTCCGCGACATTATCGTCGTCGGCTTTGCGTTGTTTGCGATGTTTTTCGGCGCAGGCAACGTCATTTTTCCGCCGTATCTCGGCGTTGAGGCAGGTCCCGAGTGGCTCGGCGGCTTCTCGGCATATTTTATTGCAGACATCGGTCTGGCTATGTGCGCAGTGTTTGCGCTTCTGCGTGTCGGCAGCAGCGAGGCCGTCACCGCGCGTCTGGGCAAGGTCCCGGCCGCAATACTCATGAGCGCGCTTATCCTGTGCATCGGCCCCATGGTTGCGATCCCCCGCACCGCCGCGACCACCTTTGAAATGGCAATCGTCCCGAACATCAGCGGCGTTTCCTCCGTTGTGTTCTCCATAATATTCTTCGCACTTATCCTGTTTTTGTGCATCCGCCAGTCGGCCGTCGTCGATATCGTCGGCGCGATCCTCACTCCGCTGCTGCTTATCGGCCTTGCGGTCATCATAATCAAGGGCGTTGCAACGCCGCTCGGCGAGATAGCGCTCACCCCGAACGCCGACAACGTTATTCTTGGCGGCATCAAGGCCGGCTACCAGACCATGGACGCGCTCGCAGCGCTGCCGTTTGGCATCATAATCCTCCAGAGCGCAGCCTCCAAGGGCTACACCACCAACGGCCAGAAGTTCAAGATCGTCTCCGGCTCGGCTATCCTCGCAGGCGTGCTGCTGCTCGGTGTTTACATGGGCCTGTGCTACCTCGGCGCTACCGTTTCGACTCAGTACGGCCTTGAGATCGGCCGCGCAGAGCTTGTTATGGCCATCATTGAGGCGCTGCTCGGCAAGGCCGGCATGATCATCTTCGGCGTCGTCGTGGGTCTTGCCTGCGTCACCACCGCTATTGGTCTGACCAGCTCCGCCGCAGCTTACTTCACCGAGCTGTGCAACGAGAAGGTGCCCTACAAGGCATTCGTCATCGTTATCTGTGTGTTCAGCGCCGTTGCATCCAATCTCGGCCTTGACCGCATCGTTTCGATCGCGGCTCCAGTGCTGGACATCGTTTATCCCCCTGCGCTTGTCGTTATCTTTATCTCGCTCATTATCCCCAAGGCAAACGACTATGTCAGCCGCGGCGCGGCTCTCGGCGCAGTTGGCGCGAGCATCCTGTGTGCGTTCAAGGTCCCCGCAATGGAGAATCTTCCCCTGTACGACATGGGCCTGTACTGGATACTTCCGGCCGTCATCTTCGGCCTGCTCGCACTCGGCCTTGCAGCAATCGTCAAGCCCAGGAAGTCCGAAGCGGAAGCAAAAATCTGATATTCCAAGCCACGAGCCGCAGCTCGTGGCTTTTTTATTTCCGCCCCGAACAGCGCACAACAAAGCCCCGGAGCTTGTCCGGGGCTTTGCCGCAAAGTGTGCATAAAGTGAAGATAAAAGGAGTATAGAACTTTGCTATGGTAAAGGGGAAGGGAGAACCATGCCTTTCGGCTGTGATTCAATATCGCGCAGAGCGGAGACCTGACCGCCCTGCGGACAAAGAAGATACATATGGGGGTTACGATATGCATTTTAGCTTATATACCACCCTCTGTCCGCTCCAAAACGTCATTCCTATGCTCCAAATAGGTTTTAGTGGCGCATTGAGGCTGATACCGACACACTTTTTGCGCTTGCCCGGTATCGAGAGTGCGGAGGAAACCGTATGCGCCTTGCGTAACGCAAGTGCAGTGCTGAGTTTTGCAGCGCACCACTGTAGGGAACAGGCTTGCCCGTTCCGTTTGTTATGGTTTCGTCGGCAGTTTCCGGTCGCGCTGACGCAACAACTGTATCGGCAATTATTCACTATTAATTATTCATCATTCATTATTCATCGGGACGGTCACAGACCGTCCCTTTTTTGCCTTCCCCTGCGTAGCTTGAGGGGAAGGTGTCACCTTGGTGACGGATGA
>ERZ837910.5726-NODE-5726-length-10841-cov-16.921194_pt1 | contig 10841 bp, 7 predicted proteins | sample MGYA00519940_ERZ837910 | MGnify/ENA primary metagenome ERZ837910 (study PRJEB31850, sample SAMEA3708825) | human gut metagenome | biome: human gut; feature: human-associated habitat; material: faeces | place: China | collected 2014 ... | reverse complement strand
GCCGTCTCCAAGTGGGAGAACCCTCCAGGATCGAACTCCATCGGCACCATCAACTCCAAGGGCGACGTCAAGTACGTCGGCTGGATCGGCAATATGTTCTCCGACGGCTATAACAAGGACTTCATGTGGACGGTCATCATCGTGCTCGTCCTCGCGGCGCTCGTGTACCTCTATCTGAAATACACCAAGCACGGCTATGAGATCGCCGTCGTCGGCGACTCGGAGAATACCGCACGCTACGCCGGTATCCGCGTCCCGCGCATCTATGTGCGCACAATGGCCCTGTCCGGCGCGCTGTGCGGCTTCGCAGGCTTCCTCGCCGTCTCCGCCGTCAGCCATACCCTCTCCACCTCGACCGCCGGCGGCCGCGGCTTCACCGCGATCATCGTCGCGTGGCTCGCGAAAATGAACCCGTTCGTCATGATCCTGATCTCGGCGCTGCTGTCGTTCCTCGACAAGGGCGCGGTGCAGATCGCTTCCGACTTCGGCCTGAACGAATACGTCTCGAAGATCATCTCCGGCGTCATTCTGTTCTTCATCCTCGGCAGCGAGTTCTTCATCAACTATCAGGTCAAGACCGGCGCGAAGCACAAGTAAGGAGGAGCTGAATATGTTAGATTTTTTGCTGAAATTCCCTGACCTTCTGCACTCTGCCATCGTGTTCGGCACGGTTATCATGTTCGGCGCGCTCGGCGAGATCATCACGGAGAAATCCGGCAACCTCAACCTCGGCGTTCCCGGTATCATGTATTTCGGCGGCATCGCCGGTCTGACGTCCACGTTCATGTATGAAAACGTCTACTGCGTCAACGCAGGGATCGAGCCGAGCGCGGCGCTGTGCGTCATTATGTGTCTCGTCGCGTCGTTCCTCGCCTCCGCGCTTGGCGGCCTCATCTACAGCTTCCTGACCATCACGCTGCGCACGAACCAGAACGTTACCGGCCTGACCCTGACGATCCTCGGCTCCGGCGTCGGCAACTTCTTCGGCGGGAGCCTCAACAAGCTCGCCGGCGGCGTCGGCCAGGTCTCCGTAGCCGTGACCTCGCAGGCATTCCGCAACTACTCGCTTTCCCTCGTCAATTTCTTTGACGGCTTCACCGGCAAGCTCCGTCTGGGCACGCTCCTGTTCTCCTACGGCTTTTTGACCTATGTGGCGATCATCCTCGCCGTTGCGATCTGGTTCTTCCTGTCGAAGACCCGCACGGGCCTGAGCTTGCGCGCCATCGGCGAAAATACCGCCACGGCTGACGCTGCCGGTATCAACGTCACAAAGTACAAGTACCTTGCCACCTGCATCGGCGCCGGTATCTCCGGCCTCGGCGGCACGTACTACGTCATGAACTACATCAAGGGCACCTGGGAGAACCAGGGCACGATCGAAGCCCTCGGCTGGCTGGCCGTCGCGCTGGTCATCTTCGCAACGTGGAAATCTCTGCGCGCGATCTGGGGTTCGTATCTGTTCGGCGTTCTCTACTGGGCGTATAACTACATCCCCGGCCTGTCCAGAAGCACGCTGGAGCTGTTCAAGATGCTCCCCTACGTGGTCACGATCCTTGTCCTGCTCATGGTCTCCATGCGCAAAAAGAAGGAGGATCAGCCGCCTCAGTCCCTCGGCATCCCGTACTTCCGCGAAGAACGGTAACCGCACCGCACGACACGCCCTGCGAGGCTTCTCGCAGGGCGTGTTCAGCATATCAGATTGCTTCCCTTGGAAGAGGAGCCTTGGATGCTGCTTTCGGCTTTCGAAAAGTCAAGGAATGTTCACAAATCGTTCCTTGACTTTTCATATTTTTCGTGTATGATTTAGTTCAATATTGAACAGTTCGATATTGGAGGTCTTAGCTCATGCCGGAACCCCTTCTGACCGCGTCTGCCATGTTTGCCAATGCTGCACGCTTTTCTGACGCCTATCACGCCGCGCTTTCGCCGCTGTGCGCGGAAACCGGTCTGCCGCCTGCGGCGGTGGATATTCTGCTGTTTCTGGCGAATAATCCCGGCTGCGAGACGGCGGGCGCGATCTGCCGGATGCGCGGACTGAAGCCCGCGATCGTGTCGTTTCATATTGACCGGCTTGTGGGCGAGGGCTTTCTGCAGCGGCAGCCTGTCCCCGGCGACCGGCGCAAGACGGCGCTCGTGCTGACCGAAAAGGCAGCGCCCGTCATCGAGCAGGGCCGCAGTCTACAAAAGTCGTTCGCCGACCGGCTCACCGAGGGCCTGCGTGCGGAGGACTTAGCGCACTTCCGCCGCTGCGTGGCCGCCTTTGAACGCAATATCGAACGGATCCGCACGGAAAATCCCAAAGGAACGGAGATGTAACCCCCCATGATCAAACTTCTCAAGCGTATGCGAAAGCGCGAGGCGCTGATGGCGCTTTTGTGCGCAGTCCTCGTCGTGGCGCAGGTCTATTTCGACCTGAAGCTGCCGGATTACATGACCCGGCTCACCACGCTCATCAAAACCCCCGGCAGCGTCACAGCGGATATTTTATCCGTCGGCGGCGAGATGCTCCTGTGTACGCTGGCCAGCGCCGTTCTGGCTGTCGGCTGCGGCTATCTCGCGGCAAAGACGGCCTCCGGCTTCAGCTTTTCCGTCCGCGCCGACCTGTTCCACCATGTCATGGACGCGGGCAGCGAGGAAATGCAGTCCTTTTCCGTCCCCAGCCTCATCACCAGAACGACCAATGACATCACCCAGATCCAGATGATCGTCGCCATGGGTCTGCAGATGCTCATGAAGGCCCCGATCATGGCCGTCTGGGCCATCATCAAGATCCTCGGCAAAAGCTGGACGCTCTCGGCGGTAACGGGCGGCTTCGTCGTGGTGATCGTCGCGGTAGTGCTGCTGATCATGTCCAGCTGCCTGCCCCGGTTCCGTCAGGTGCAGAAAAAGACCGACCAGATCAACCGCGTCGCGCGGGAAAATCTGACCGGCATCAACGTCGTCCATGCCTTCGGCGCGGAGGACTATCAGAACCGGAAATTCGACGGCCCCAGCCGCGAGATGATGAACCTGCAGCTGAAAAACCAGCGGCTGTTCGCCCTGCTCCAGCCGATGCTCGGCTTCGGCATGAACGGGCTGGCGCTCGCCGTCTACTGGGTCGGCGCGGCGCTGGTTGAGTCGATCGCGCTGACAGATCCCGCCGCACGGCTGACGATGTTCACAAACGTGCTGGTGTTCAGCACCTACGCGACCTATGTTGTGATGTCCTTTATGATGCTCGTGATGATCTTCATGCTCGTGCCGCAGGCGCAGGTCTCGGCAGAGCGCATCAACGAGGTGCTGGACACAAAGCCGCACGTCGTCCCCGGCGCGAAGACAGAGGGCAGCGGGACCGGCACGGTCGAGTTCCGCGATGTCTCCTTCCGCTATCCGGGCGCGGCTGCGGATGAGCTGGAGCATATCAGCTTCAAGGTAGAAAAGGGCCAGACGCTGGCCATCATCGGCGCGACCGGCAGCGGCAAGACGACGCTGGCCTCCCTCATTCCGCGCTTTTACGACGCGACGGCTGGCACTGTCCTTGTAGACGGGCTGGACGTGCGCGAGTATACGTTCGACGCGCTTTACAACAAGCTCGGCTATGTGACGCAGAAGGCCGTTCTGTTCTCCGGCACGGTTGAAGACAATGTCTTTTTCGGGCAGAGCGCAGCAGAAAAGACGGACGCGTCGCTGCAAGCCGCGCTTTCCCTGTCGCAGGCAGCGGAATTCGTGGACAAATACCCCGAAAAGGCCGCACATCCCATCGCCCAGCTTGGCCGGAACGTCTCCGGCGGGCAGAAGCAGCGGCTTTCCATCGCGCGTGCGCTGGCAAGAACGCCGGAAATTCTGATTTTCGACGATTCGTTCTCCGCGCTGGACTATAAGACCGACGCAGTGCTCCGCGAGGGACTTGCGAAGGAGCTTCCCGACACGACAAAGATCATCGTCGCCCAGCGCATCAGCACCATCCGTAATGCCGATCAGATCCTCGTGCTCGACCGCGGCGAGATTGCCGGACTCGGCACGCATGACGCACTGATGGCGTCCTGCACGGTCTACCGCGAGATCGCCATGTCGCAGCTGAGCGAGGAAGAGCTCAAGAAAGGAGGCGCATCCAAATGAGGCCCAATATGCGTCCAACAGAAAAAACGGATCCCAAAGGCGCTCTGAACGACCTGAGCGCGTATATGCGCAAGAGCCTCGGCGTCGTCATTCTGGCGCTCGTGCTGGCGGCGCTCAGCGCCGTGCTGACCATCATCGGCCCGGATCAGGTCGGTAAGATCGCGACCATCATGTCCGACGGCCTGCTCGGCGGCATTGATCTTGCAGCCATTGCAAGAGTCGGCATACTGCTTGCCGTCATTTACGGCCTGAGCGCGCTCTTTGGCTTCATCCAGCACTATATCATGGCGAGCGTCACGCTCAAAATGTCCTACCGTATGCGCGCGGAGCTGTCCGAAAAGATCAACCGGGTACCGCAGAAATACTTCAACTTTCATGCACAGGGCGATATTCTCAGCCGCATCACCAACGATGTCTCCACGCTCCAGCAGGGACTGACCAACAGCCTGCCGACGATCATCTCCGCCGCGACGCAGTTTGCCGGCTGCCTCATCATGATGTTCGTGACCGAGTGGCGGCTGGCGCTTGCCGCGCTGGGCATTACGCTCGTCGGGCTGCTGCTCGTCGTGCTCATCATGTCCCGTTCGCAGAAATACTTTACCGCCCGGCAGGAAAGCCTCGGCAAACTGAACGGCTATGTCGAGGAAATGTATTCCGGCCACGAGGTCGTGCGCATTTCCCGCGCGGCAGAGCCTGTCGGCAAGACCTTTGACACGCTGAACGACGCTGTTTACGACGCGAACTGGCGTTCGCAGTTCCTGTCCGGCGTCATGCAGCCGCTCATGAATGTCATCGGCAACCTGTCCTATGTCGCCGTGTGCGTGCTCGGCTCGATCCTCGCGATCCAGGGCATCATCGATATCGGCGTGATCGTCTCGTTCATCCTGTATGTGCGCCTGTTCACCTCTCCCCTCACCCAGATCGCGCAGGGCATGACGAACCTGCAGACAGCCTCCGCCTCCGCGCACCGCATCTTTGACTTCCTCGGCAGCGAGGAACTGCCCGATGAATCGGAAAAACCGGAGCTGCCCCGCCCCGTGCGCGGCGAGGTCGACTTCGAGCACATCCGCTTCAGCTACCCGGATTCACCGGATAAGATCATCATCAAGGACTTCTCCGCCCACGTCGCCCCCGGCCAGAAGGTCGCCATCGTCGGCCCGACCGGCGCTGGCAAGACGACCATGGTCAACCTGCTCATGCGGTTCTATGAGATCTCCGACGGCTGCATCAGAATTGACGGTGTGCCGTCATCTGAGCTCAGCCGCGAGGACGTGCACAAGCTGTTCGGCATGGTCCTGCAGGACACATGGCTGTTTGAGGGCACAGTCCGGGAAAATCTTGTCTACAATCTGTCGGACGTGACCGATGAACAATTAAATCGCGTCTGCCGCGCCTGCGGGCTGGATAAATTCGTCCGTTCGCTGCCGGACGGCTTCGACACTGTCCTGTCCGAGAGCACCAGCATTTCCGCCGGGCAGAAGCAGCTGCTGACCATCGCCCGCGCCATGCTCCAGAACGCGCCCATGCTCATCCTCGACGAGGCGACCAGCTCTGTCGACACGCGCACGGAGCTGCTCATCCAGCGCGCCATGGATAAGCTGACGGAAAACCGCACCAGCTTCGTTATCGCCCACCGTCTGTCGACGATCAAAAACGCCGACCTCATCCTCGTCATGAAGGACGGCGACATCATCGAAAGCGGCACGCACGAAACACTCATGCAGCGAAACGGCTTCTACGCCGCCCTCTACAACAGCCAGTTCGAACAGGCATCATAACGCGCTCCATAAAAAGCTCTGCCCGCAGCTTCAACGGTCTGCGGGCAGAGTTTTTAATGATAGAATTTTTCCTCGACTTTGACCACAACGCCGTTTTTCAAAGTAAGCGTATACGGCTGGACGAGCAGCCCTTCGTTTTCCTGCACGGCGGCGGCAAAGTCCCGCCATGTTTTGAACGTATACAGCCGGTCCTCGCCTGCGCCATATTCCTGCTCGATATCGTAGATCGTGACGGATGCGTTCGGGTCGACTTTATAGGTGTAAAGTTCGCCGGAATCGACCCGGTAATATCCATAATAATAATTCTGCGGTGGAATATTCAGTGCCTTGAGCGTTTGCAGATCCTCTTCGAGAGAGGCATTCAGCAGCGTAATATGCTCGGCCATGATGGAATCCCCGGTCACGCTCTGCAGAACTGCGTTCCGGCGCGTGCTGACCTCCGTGATCTGCGAGGTCTGGAGCGAATAGGAGAGCATCAATATGACGTCCGCCCGCGTCAGCGTGACGATCAATGATTGCCGGTCTTCCGATAAGTCCTTCGTCCAGATGGTATTTGCGTCCAGATACCGCAGGTCGGCGTTTGCAGCGCTGAAATAGTCAACAAACGCGGAATAATAGCGCGGCCACTGGGAAACATCGCCCGGCAGGTCGCTCATTTTGCTGTCCTCGATCTGGAATTTCCGAACGATATCCTCATATTCCGCCGTCATGTCCTGCGCCCAGTGTGCATAGTCCAGCTTTTCGTGGACGCGCGACCAAATCGTATCATCCTGAAGAACAGCCTCCGCAGTCTCGCCGCTTGACGGGGCAAGGGAGGCAATCACCTCCAAATACTGCTGGAGCAGATTCATGTCTGCTGGAAACCAGTCTCCGGACGCTTCCGGCAATCCCCACGCGCCGTCCACGTTCTGCATGGCAAGCGGGCCGCATTCTCCGGAAATCCAGTCGCTTGGACTGCCGCCCGGGAAGATTTCAAAACCCGTGCAGACCTCTGCACCGTCCTGTGTTTCCAACTCTGCTCTCAGATATGTGTTCATCGCGCCCCCGTTCCACTCCCAGTCGGGGCCGGTGTAGTCATAGTAAAAATCGTAATGCAGGTCGCATATGACGACGGTTTTCCCGTTCTCCTCAAACGAACCATACTCGCGCAGACTCGGCAGAACGATATCATTGTCGTCGCGCGGGTACCGCTGCGCGACCGCCGCGTCAAAGAGCACCGCCTCCCGCCCGGTCAGGCCGAACATGGAAGAGGCCGGGGTGGGGAGCGAGGTCGTGCAGGAAGACTTTTTCGAGAGAAGCGGTGCGCAGTCAAGCGGTTCTGACGGCTCGTTCAGTCCGTCTCCCGATACATCTGACCAGTTTGCCGTCCGCTCACCGTCGGAAAAAGAGATGTCAGCGATGCTTCGCGTGCCCTCGGAGAATGTGAGAAACGGCTTTCCGGGGTCAATTGAACGCGTCAAGGGGATACTGCTATCCTGGAAGGTCACAGTTATCTCGTCAAACGAAACGTCGTGCCGATTCTCCTGATCCCACACGCCAAAGACAGTGTCCGTTGTAAATCCATAGATCACGGTTCTGTCGTTTGTGACAAGCGTATGTACCATGAAGCCGACGGATGAATCCCATTCAGATGTGTCGTTCCACGCTGCAAGTGTGTAATCTTCGCCGTCCTTCTGAACCAGAAACGCCTGAAATGCGGTATACCCGGTATTCTCAGACGAGCCGGGGGCTTTGCTGCCGGTAAGTAAAATGAACCAGTCCACAAAGTCACAGCAGCCAAGCAGATCGTACTCAGTCGGAAGATTTGCTTCCCGCCATGCATCCGCCTGCGGCGTGATATTCGTCGTTGTTTCGACCTGAACTGTCTGTGTTTCCTTCGGCAGCGTGATTTCTCCCGATTTCTGCCGCGTCAGCTCCGTAATTGAGCACCCGGCAGCGGACATGACCAGCAGCAGCGCCAGAATGACGCACAGAACGCTCGTGCGCTGCTTTTTCGTCAGGAACAGAATCCGCTCCCTGACCGGAGGCCCGGCGAGGCTCAGGGCCGCCGCCTTGCGCGGGGCCTGCGCCAGAATTGCCCGCGCGTAGGCAAGGCGCTGCGCGTCCGAGAGCCCGGCGGAGACTGCCTCATCGCACGCCAGCTCCGCGTCGCGCTTGGATAGAATCGCGGCCAGCCAGATAAACGGGTTCCACCAATAGACAATCACCGCCGCCGTCCGGCAGAGCGACCACAGGAAATCCAGATGCCGCAGATGCGTGAGTTCATGACGTAAAATCAATTCCGTCGAATCCGTTTGCAGCACATCCTCCGTCAGATAGACCGCCGGAATGAGCCCTGCAAGGCACGGCGATTTGACCGTGCTGGAAATATAAATACGCGTCCTGCCGTGTCTGCCAAGAAAACGCCGGCTCTTATGAAGCCGAACCATAAATACCAGCCATGTACCAAATAACCAGAGTCCAAGCAGCACACTCCCGCCCGCCCAGACGATCTGAAAGATCTGCGTCGCCGTCAGCGGCTTTGCGGGCGCTTCCGTGGCCCCCTGCGCCGGGGAGACTGGCTGCTGCACAGGTGTCTGTGGCTGCGTCACAGCCTGCGCAGGCTGCTGCGCCGGGAGAGGCTGCGCGGGCAGCTCCACGCGCTGCACCGGCGCGGCCGCTTCCTCTGCCGGAAGCACCGGCAGCGAAACCAGCGTCCCCGGCAGACACAGCTTCACCAGCACCACCAGCCAGAGCGTATAGACCATCCGCTTCGGCACGCGGTTTTTGAAAATTGCCCGCACCAGAAGGACGGCCAGAATCAGCGCTGAAACGGTCAATACTTCTCTCAGCATAAGAAATCCTCCTGTCTTTCCATCTAAGCTACGGAAGCAGCAGCTCTGCGACCGGCAGCAGTTCTTCTGTGCCATCTTCGCGCAGGACGCGCAGGACATCGTCTTCTGACGCCGCGTGCGTCTCATCACTGTCACCAAAGGAAAGCTTCGCAAAGCGCTCGCTGCAAAGCTTTCCGTCCCAATCCACGAGCCAATACCCCTCCGGCATCGGCTGGCCGTCCTCGTCATAGCACGGATATGCCGCACGTTCACCGTAACATACCGCGATGCCGATATAGCCATCGTCAAATACGCTGTAATCGATCCAATGGAAGCGCGCACAAAGCGTGCTCCCGTTCTCGTCCGTTAGCCGGCACCGGCCCACGACCGGCCCCTGCGACGCGATTCCGAACCGGAGCAGCAACCCGCCTCCCAGGTTGAACGCCAGCATCGCTACGAGGTAGATGCCCAGAATGGCGAGCAGGTCGCTCCAGGTCGGGTAAGCCCCTTTCTGCGGATTGGTCTTCATAGGTCGTTCTGTCATCCGGCCGACCGGTTAATAAACCTGGTCGCCCAGCGTGGCTACCATGACCGCTTTGATCGTGTGCAGGCGGTTTTCGGCCTGGTCGAACACGACCGATGCGTCGGACTCGAACACCTCTTCGGTCACTTCCATTTCCGAGATGCCGAATTTGCCGAAAATATCCTTGCCGACCGTGGTTTCCATGTTGTGGAACGCGGGCAGGCAGTGCAGGAACTTCGCTTCCGGATTCTGCGTGGCGTCCATCACGGCGCGGTTGACTTGGTACGGGCTCAGCAATTCGATGCGGTCGCGCCAGATGTCGTCCGGTTCGCCCATCGACACCCATACGTCCGTGTAGACAAAGTCGCAGTCGCGTACGCCGTCGATGCGGTCCGTCACGGTAATCCGGGCGCCCGAGGCTTGCGCCAGTTCGCGGCAGGTTTTCACCAGCGCCGGGTCCGGGGCGCACTGCGCCGGGGAGATGGCTCTGAAATCCATACCCATTTTCGCCGACGCGATCATCAGCGAATTGGCCACGTTGTTGTGCGCGTCGCCCAGAAAGCACAGTTTCATTTCGGACAGCGGCTTCTGCGAATGTTCGCGCATCGTCAGCATGTCGGCCAACGCCTGCGTCGGGTGAAATTCATTGGTCAGGCCGTTCCATACCGGAACGCCCGAGTATTCGGACAGCGTGTGCACGATGTGCTGCCCGTATCCGCGGTATTCGATTCCGTCGTAGATGCGCCCCAGCACGCGGGCCGTGTCTTTCAGCGACTCTTTTTTACCCATCTGCGAACCGGTGGGGCCCAGATAGGTGACCCGTGCGCCCTGATCGTAGGCCGCCACTTCGAACGAACAGCGCGTCCGCGTAGAGTCTTTCTCGAACAGCAGCACGATATTTTTGCCCTGGAGCGTTTTTTTCTCTTTCCCGATGTACTTGTCCGCTTTCAGCCGTGCGGCCAGATCCAGCAGATAACCGATCTCCCCCGGCGTGAAGTCGAGGAGCGTCAACAAACTTCTTTTACTTAAGTCAACCATAACCATTCCGTGAGTTTTTCGATGCTCCGGCTCCGGTTCCGGGCCTGCGGGCATCCGCCGTCCGTGTCCGGGCGGCCGTTCAAATCAGCTTCAAAGATAAAACATAAATTTATAAATCCCTATTCCCCGCGCCGTTTCCTGTTGTCCGACCCGTCGTACCGCAGGATATGCCGGCGCCGCGACCGTCGTCGGCCGGCAGTCCGAAAAGTTCGCCGGTCGGGCGGATGTTGCCTCGATTTTGATAAATTTTGCCTATCTTGCACCGGATTTGGGGCCGGATGCGGCTCCGGACGCACGGCAAGGCGTCCGTTGCGGATGTACAATTATTAAAACCAAAAGAAATATGGGCAAAATCGTGGCGTTGGCCAATCAGAAGGGCGGGGTAGGAAAGACGACCACGGCCATCAATCTGGCGGCCAGCATGGCGGTGCTGGGCAAAAAGGTGTTGCTCGTAGACGCCGATCCGCAGGCCAATGCGACTTCGGGGCTGGGGCTCGACATCAACGGGAAGGGGATTTACGACTGCATCACCGGACAGGCGCAGCCGGCGGAGATCATCCTGAAATGTCCGGACGTCAAGAAGCTGGACGT
>ERZ837910.5725-NODE-5725-length-10848-cov-14.895488_pt1 | contig 10848 bp, 7 predicted proteins | sample MGYA00519940_ERZ837910 | MGnify/ENA primary metagenome ERZ837910 (study PRJEB31850, sample SAMEA3708825) | human gut metagenome | biome: human gut; feature: human-associated habitat; material: faeces | place: China | collected 2014 ... | reverse complement strand
GCTTCTGGTTCTCTGCAGTCAGATCAGCGATCTGCTTGCGCAGCTGCTCTGCCTGCGCATCATTCTGCTGCAGCTGCTCCTCGACCTTGTCCAGAAAACGATCCACGTCTTCTGTACGGTAGCCGCGGAGGTTTTTTTCAAATTGTACAGAGCGGACATCCTGCGGAGTCAGCATAGTCATTTCCTCCCATAGCTTTTAATATTGAAAGAACTCAATGATCGAACGATCTTTTTTACTTTTCCCGGGCAATGCAGTCAGCCGGAAGCGGCCTTTGCCGCGCACGGTGAACACATCCTGCTCGTATACGGGGGCATGGGGTTTTTCCACCGGCAGATGGTTGATTTCTACCCTGCCCGCCTCGATCAGTTCCGCAGCGGTGCCTCGGCTGACGTGCAGCATGGCAGAGAGTACCGCGTCCAGCCGCAGGGAGGACACGGTGGCGGTGAGCAGCTGCCGCTCCGGTGCCGGGAAGGCCGGGATCTCTTCCGGCTCCAGCAGGCGGGTGGACACCTCTGTGCGTCCCGCCTGACACAGCTCCCGGCAGATAAGCTTTGCCGCCGGTTCCAGCGCGAACACATAGGCCGTGCCCGGCGCATCGGCAGGCAGCAGGATATCACCCAGTGCCTCGCGCTTGAGGGCAAGCCCCATCAGGCTGCCCAGATAGTCCTTGTGCGCCGGAAGCACCGCACCGGGCAGCGCCCGGCATTGCAGCTGTACGCAGCGCACCGGACACTCGCCGTAGCTGTGCTCTGGCTCCAGACAGAGCACCCTGCGCTCGGCCTCGGGCCAGCCGCCGTCAAAACGCCAGCCGTCCCGCACACCGGCACGCCCCAGTGCCGCCCGGGCAAGATCCTGTTCCCGGTCGCTGAGGAATGCAGAGTACCGGGCTATGCCGCGGGAAAAAGCCGCATCGGCAAGATCCTCGATATGCCGCATGAGATAGCGTTCCTCATCATTGCGGGCGGGCACAAAGCCCCGCACCGCGCCAGCTGCCGGATCAATAGAATGCGCCATTGTTCTCCAGCTCGTCCAGCAGATCGCCCATGATATCCACGTTGTACGGGGTAATGATAAAGGTACTGTTGGCTACGCGCTTGATCTGGCCGTTGTTGGCATAGGCCACGCCGGACAAAAAGTCCACCAGACGGCGGGAGACCTCCTTGTTGGTGGACTCCAGGTTCAGCACCACGGTACGCTTGTTGTTCAGATGGTCGGCAATGGTGCTGGCATCCTCGAACCGCTCGGGCTTGACCAGAACCACCTTGAGCTGGGTGGTGGCATGGATGTTGACCACCTTGTTCTTCTTGCTGGTGCCCTCGGCAGGCTCCTCGGTCTCTTCGTCCATCCCGATGCCAACGCCGCTGTTGTTGTTCACCATCTGGGGGCCGTCATCGATGTACTGGTCCTCGTACTCGTCCCCTTCGCCCATCAGGCCCTTCTTAATGCTATCCAGCAAAGACATAATTATCTGCTCCTTTCATTCGGGCAGCGCCCGGCTGCCTGGCGTTCTTTGCAAAAAGAATGCAAATAGCTTTTACTATTATCTGATTTTTTGCAGCAGATGTCAATAACTACAAAAGTTTTCCGTCATATAAATTTTGTCCGGAGACGATTATTTCGTCATAAAGCCTTACCTGACTGACAGAACCGTCCGTTCCCTTGGGCAAAACAAGGATGTAATCGTCTTCCGAGATCAGCGGATGGTCGGCATCCACCGGGTCGATCTTGCAGAAACGGGCGATGTTGCCGTACTTGACGTACACGCCGGGAATATAGTTTTCGCCCTGCGTCTCGGCCTCGGTGCCGTCCTCCTTGAGGTAGTGCACCGCTGCGGCGGGAACCCGCAGGCCGGTGCTCTCGCCGGTGCTGATGCGTGCGCTGGCGTGGTTGAGGCACAGCACATCGCCGTTGATGGAGTTGCATTGCAGCACAAAGCGGGCAACATCCTTTTCTGCATCAATGGTCACCTCGGAAACGGTGGCGCGCAAGGCGGCATCGCTCTGGCCGGGGAAGCTGATTTCCACCGCCGTGCGCAGGGGCTTACCGTCCGCGCCCAGCAGCTTTTCGGCCTGCTTTGCGGAGCACACCCCGGCGTACTGCCAGCTGAACCCGGACACCAGCTTACCTACACAGCCATCCAGCGGCATCTCGGGGTCGGAGTCCAGATAAGCCTTGAGCTGCTCCGGGCTCTGCGCCAAAATGTCCGCAGCACCGGCGTTCAGCCGTCCGCTGCTGGCAGCCCGGACAAAGTAGCCGGTGGTGGGGGCGGCGATCTGGGTGGGGTTGCCCAGCTGTGCCTGCACGGTCTGTGCCTGCTGGGCAAGCAGCGCGATCTGATCCGCAAAGCCGGCGGTATCGCCGGTGGTGATCCACAGCTTGTTCTGCGCCAGCAAATAGGCATCGGTGCTTTCGTCCACATCGCTGTATTGGGCGGTATCCAGTGCGTCCAGCAGGTCATACAGCGCACCGGAGCGCTCCTTGAGCAGGCCGTCCAGCTGGGTGGCTGCGGTGTTCTGGGAGCGCTGCAACAGGTCGATCTGGCTGGTGAGCTGGGTCAGCTGCTGGCGCAGCACCGCCTGATTGGCATCGGTATACAGCTCTGCAACGGCAGTGCCTGCCGACACCCGCTCGCCGTCCGAGACAAGGTAACCCAGATTGCCGCTGCCGGAAATGCAGGTCTCGTCAAACAGCAGCACGCCGTCCGCTTCAATGGTATCGGAGATGGTGATGGGCAGCGCCGTTTCGTAGACGTTCTGGGGGAAAAGGATGTGCGCCGCCTGCCAGCAGACATACGCTGCCGCCGCCAGCAAAAAGGCGGCCAGCACAGCCGCCAGCGTGGTAAGCGCAGAAAACTTGTGGCGCGGTTCCTGAGGGGTTTCCGGCATAAGGATCATCCTTTCAATAAAAAGTCTTGGGTCAGGCGCAAAGCGGTCTGTCGCACGTCCGCCGCCCCGGCGTCCAGCCATGTAACCCCGTCCATGTGGCGGAACCATGTCAGCTGGCGCTTGGCGTAGTTGCGGGAGGCCTGTTTGAGCTTTTCAGTGCAGACCTCAAGCGTGGCGGTCTGCTGGAAATACGGAAAAAATTCTTTATAGCCGATGGCCTGTGCGGCGGTGCGGAAGACTTCGCGGTTATGCCAGACGTATTCTGCCTCGGCCAAAAGCCCGGCCTCCAGCATTTTGTCCACCCGCAGGTCGATGCGGCGGTACAGCGCTGCACGGTCCGGGAAATCCAGCCCCAGCACAAGGCTACGGTAGGGGCGCTCCGGCGGCAGCGAATCGGCCTTTTGTTCGCTTAGACGCTTGCCAGTGGCGCGGTAGTGTTCCAGCGCCCGCAGCACCCGTACCTTATTATTGGGGTGGATGACAGCGGCGGCTTCCGGGTCCACGGCTTGCAGTTTTGCGTACATGGCTTCCGGGCCGTTGGCTTCCAGTTCAGCGGTCAGCTGCTCGCGCAGACCATCCGGGGCTTTTTCGGCGGTGAAGCGCACCCCGTACAAAAGGCTCTGCACATACAGTCCAGTGCCGCCTACCAGCAGCGGCAGATGCCCCCGGGCAGTGATATCCTGGATATACTCCCCTGCCAGCGCGGTGAAATCCGCCACGCTGAAGGTCTTTTCCGGGGTGAGGATGTCCACGCCGTGGTGCGGGATGCCGCAGGTCTCCTGCGGGGTGACCTTAGCGGTGCCCACATCCAGACCTTTGTAGATCTGCATGGAGTCGGCACTGATGACCTCGCCGGAGAACTGCTGCGCCAGCGCAACGCCCAGCGCGGTCTTGCCGGTGGCGGTGGGGCCTACCACAGCCACCACGGCAGGTTTTGCATTATACGATGCGTCCAAACTGCTTTTCCAACTCCTTTCGGGTAAGCTTGAGCACGCAGGGACGGCCATGGGGGCAGAAGGGCGGCACCTCGCCGGAGAGGATCTTCTCGGCCAGTGCCATAAGCTCCTGCGGGGAGGACTTATCCCCCGCCTTGATGGCGGCGCGGCAGGAGATGGAGTGCAGCACCCACTCGGTGTGCTCGTTCAGCGCGTCCCGGCTGCCCTTGAGCAGGCGGTCGGCGATTTCCACCAGCAAGTCCTCGGCGTTCTGCGGCTCTACGTCCGCAGGCACGGCGCGCAGCAGCACGGTGCTGCCGCCAAAGTCCGCCACATCCAGCCCGGCGTTTTCCAGCAGGGGCTGGTTTTCCAGCAGCGCCTGCTTTTCCTCTGCGGAAAGGTCGATGGCGGCGGGCTGCAGCAGCAGCTGGCTGGGCACGTTGCCATAGTTGGCAGCAAGTTTTTCGTACAGCTGGCGCTCATGGGCGGCGTGCTTGTCGATCAGGCACAGCTCGTCTCCCCGCTCTGCCAGAATATAGGTGCGGAAAACTTCGCCCACATACCGCAGCGGCTCTTCTCCCTGCGGTACATCAAAGCCCAGCTGCTCCGGCTGTTCGGGTTCTTCCGGCTGATAGGGCACCGTGGCGGCTTCGATCTCCGGGGCGGCGGGTACGGTGTTCCATGCCGCCATGTGATCCAGCAGCGGGTCGGCTGCGATGTCCGTTTCCGGGTGCACATCCAGCTGCGCTTCACCGGCAGCTGCCCGGAAGGGCTGCGGTGCGGGCTGGACTTCAGTTGCATCCGGTTTTTCCGGGCTGTGGAGGGTGACCACCGGGTCCAGAATATCCTCTGCGGGGCCAGACTGCCGCCACGAGGGTACAGCAGCAGCCGCGCGGGCAGGCTGTGCGGGCTGTACCGGCGGGGTATCTGCCGTAAAAGCCGGGGTTTTCACCGGTGCAGCAGCGGGGCGTTGCTGCGGCGGGGCTTCCCAACGCTGCGCGGGCAGTGTACCGGGGTCTGCCTGACCCGGAATCACAGCAGAAAGTCCCGTAAAGTGATTATTCTTTACAGCATTTTCGTTCTTTGTATCGTTTTCTTTTTCTGATTTCTCATTTTTGTCCGCTTCAAAGGTAAAGCGGCGTTCCCCGGTGCCGGGCTGTGCCAGCGCCAGCTTGACCGCATGGTAAACGACATCGAACACGTCGTTTTCCCGGGCAAAGCGGGCTTCGATCTTTGCAGGGTGGACATTGACGTCCACAAGGTCTGTGGGCATTTCCAGCAGCAGGATGCCGCCCGGGAACTTGCCCTGCATGGTCGTGCCCTTAAAGGCCATTTCCATACCCGCCATGATGGTGCGGTTGCGCACATAGCGGCCGTTGATGTAGAAATGCTGCATACTGCGGCTGGCGCGGCAGCTCTTGGGCGGGGTGATCAGACCAGTGACCCGGTACAACCCTTCCTCGGAGTGCACCTCGATGAGGTCGCGGCTGAACTCCCGCCCCAGCACCGCATAGGCGGCGCTGCGCAGTTGACCATCGCCGGGGGTGACGTATTGCAGCTTGCCTTCCCGGATGAATTTGACGCTGACCTCCGGGTGGCTGAGTGCCACATGACCTACGTTATCTGCCACAAAGGTGCCCTCGCTGGAGTCCTTTTTGAGGAACTTCATGCGGGCGGGGGTGTTGTAGAACAGGTCCTGCACCCGGATGGTGGTGCCCACGGCGCGGGCGGCAGGCTCCCTGCCCTGCTCCTCGCCGCCGGCGATGCGGTAGCAGGTGGCAAACTCGTCCACCTCGGTGCGGGTGAGCAGCTCTACCCGCGCCACGCTGGCAATGGAAGCCAATGCCTCACCCCGGAACCCCAGCGTATGGATGCTGTTCAGGTCATCCGGCTTTTCAATTTTGCTGGTGGCGTGGCGGATGAAAGCCGTTGGGATATACTCGGCATCAATACCGGTGCCGTTATCGCTGATCTCGATCAGCTTTACGCCGCCGGATTCAATGCTGACGGTGACCTGCGTTGCACCGGCGTCGATGGAGTTTTCCAAAAGCTCCTTAACCACCGATGCGGGGCGCTCTACCACCTCACCGGCGGCGATCAGCTCCGCAGTATGCTTATCCAGAACATGGATGACTGCCATGGTCTTTTCCCTCCCCTGTGGTTGATTTTTACGGTCAGCCGTTCAGGCTGCCCTTGAGGGTCTTTTTCAGCTCGTACAAAAAGTTCAGTGCTTCAATGGGAGTAAGCGTTTCCACATCCACGGCTTCCAGCTTTTCCATCATCTCGCTGGGCACTGCCGGGGAATTGTACTCCTGCAAGGCGTCAAAATCCATCTGCTCCACCTTGTTTTTGGGAGCAGAGGCTTCCAGCGTGCGCAGCACCTCGTGGGCGCGGCGGGTCACGCTGCCGGGCAGACCGGCCAGCTTTGCCACCTCGATACCGTAGCTGTCATCGGCGGGGCCGCGCACGATGCGCCGCAGGAAAGTGATATCCTCACCGCGCTTTTTGACCGCGATGTTGTAGTTTTTTACGCCCTCCACGGTGCCTTCCAGCTCGGTCAGCTCGTGGTAGTGGGTGGCGAACAGGGTCTTGCAGCCCAGCCCCTTGGCGGGGTCTGCGATATGCTCCACCACGGCGCGGGCGATGCTCATGCCGTCAAAGGTGGAGGTGCCGCGGCCGATCTCGTCCAGCACCACAAGACTTTTGGCGGTGGCGTTTTTCAGAATTTCGGCTACCTCGGTCATCTCCACCATAAAGGTGGACTGGCCTGCAGCAAGGTCGTCCGAGGCGCCGATGCGGGTGAAGATGGCGTCCACCACGCCCACATGGCAGCTGGCAGCCGGTACAAAGGAACCGATCTGCGCCATTAGCGCAATGAGGGCATTCTGACGCATATAGGTAGATTTACCCGCCATGTTAGGGCCGGTGATGATCAGGCAGCGGTCGGTGGTGCAGTTGAGGGTGGTATCGTTGGGCACGAACATACTGCCCTTGAGCACCTGTTCCACCACCGGGTGACGCCCCTCGGTGATGGTCAGCACATCGCTGTCGTCCACCACGGGGCGGCAGTAGTTGTTTTCCGCAGCCACCTGCGCCAGCGCAGCTAGCACGTCCAGCTGTGCAATAGCGTTGGCGGTGCGCTGGATGCGATCCAGCTGGGCTCCGATGCTTTCCAGCAGTTCGTCAAACAGGCGGCGTTCCAGCGAGATGAGCCGCTCGTGCGCGCCAAGAATTTTGCTTTCCAGCTCCTTCAGTTCCTGCGTGATGTAACGCTCGCCGGAGGTGAGGGTCTGCTTGCGGATGTAGGTCTCCGGCACAAGGTTTTTGTAGGAGTTGCTCACCTCGATGAAGTAGCCGAACACATGGTTATAGCCAATTTTCAGCTTGGGGATGCCGGTCTCCTGCCGCAGACGGGCTTCCAGCTGCGCCAGCACGCCCTTGGTGTTATCGCGGATGGAGCGCAGCTCGTCCACCTCGGCATGGTAGCCCTTGGCGATGACACCGCCATCCTTGAGGGTGGAGGGGGCATCCGGGTCTACTGCGGCATAAATGCGCGTCTTGATATCCTCCAGCGGGTCGATACTTGCGGCCAGCTCGGCAAGCTCCGGGCAGTTGCAGCCCTCTGCCTGCTTGCGCAGACCGGGCAGACGGTCACAGGTCTGGGCAAGGGTGTAGATCTCCTTGGGGGTTGCAGAGCCGTACACCGTGCGGGTCATCAGGCGCTCCAGATCCGCGATGTAATGCAGTTCCTCGGTCAAATCGCCGCGCACCATGGTCTGGCGCACCAGTGCCTCCACGGCGTTCAGTCGGTGGTTGATGAGTGGGCTGGAAATAAGCGGCTGCTCGATCCAGCTGCGCAGCATCCGCTTGCCCATGGCAGTGCTGGTCTTATCCAGCACCCACAGCAGGGTGCCGCGCTTTTCGCGTCCGCGCAGGGTCTCGGTCAGCTCAAGGTTTGCCCGGGTAACCGGTGAAAGCCGCATGAACTGGGCTTCGTTGTAAGTAATGACGGTCTTTAGCCGCTCCACGCCCTTGATCTGGGTATCGTGCAGATATTCCAGCAGCGCGGCCATGGCAAAGCGCACCAGACCCTCGGCAGCTATGCCGGTGGTCTGCGGCCAGTCGCGGCCAAACTGCTCTTCCAGCGCAGACGCCACCAGCCCCGGCGCATAGCGCTCGTCCTCGACCAGTTCCACCGAGCAGCTCATGTTCTTTTTGATATAGGCGGTCACCTCGCGGCAGTCCAGCAGGCCGGGGTTCAGCAGCACCTCGCTGGGGTGGTAGCGGCACAGCTCGGTAATAACCGCCGGGGCGATCTTATCCGCCGCCAGTTCGGTGATATGCGCCGTACCGGTGGAAACGTCCGCAAAGCACAAGCCCGCCTTTTTGCCCTTGAGGTACAGGCTGGCAATGTAGTTGTTACGGTCGTCCTGCAGCATACTGCTCTCGATGACCGTACCGGGTGTGACCACCCGGATGATGTCCCGCTTGACAAGGCCTTTCGCCTTGGCGGGGTCCTCCACCTGCTCGCAGATGGCCACCTTATAGCCCTTGGCAATCAGGCGCGCCACATAGCCCTCGTAGCTGTGGAAGGGCACGCCGCACATAGGGGCGCGCTCCGCAAGGCCGCACTGCTTGCCGGTAAGGGTAAGATCCAGCTCCCGGGACGCCGTGACGGCATCGTCGAAGAACATCTCGTAAAAATCGCCGATGCGGTAAAAAAGAATTTCGTCCTTGTGTTGATTTTTGATCTCAAGATACTGCTGCATCATGGGCGAAAGCTCTGCCATGGTTTTTCCTCTTTCCCTTGTATGGTTCCGTCAGCCGGTTTGCGGGCTGTAACCGCCGGTGCAAACAAAACGCGGTCTGTGTTGCACAGCCGCGTTCCGGTCAAAAAAGTTTGCTCAGTGGCAGCCGCCGCAGGTGGAGCAGCTGCCGGTGCAGGAGGCAGAAGGCTCCTGCACGGTCATGGGGTCGCCGCCGTTCATGGCGGTGTTGATGATGGCGTCGATATAGTTGACCAGGTTCTCGCACTCGCGCTTGGCCTCGTTGTATGCCACCATGCCCTCGTTGCCCATGATCTGGCCGTAGAGGCTGTTCACCTTCTCGTTCAGCTCAGCGATGCGGGCGTCGTCGCGCTCGTTCTTGCCGATCTCGTTGTTCAGGTCCATGCGGGCCAGATTGAACTCGCCGATCAGGTTCTGCAGCTCCTCATCCTTATCGTTTGCCTTGCGGGCCTGATCCAGAATGACGTAGCGGGGGTCGGTCTGAAGTGCCATAGCGGCACGCTTGAAAAGATCAATGCAATCCATGATTGGGTTCTCCTTGTTGTTTTTATTCTTTCTGGGGCAGTTTGCCCCGGAATCACTTTTTTATGCTTCCACTTCACCCAGCAGCACGGTGGCGCGGGCACCGGTAAGATGTACAGTCGCGTAGCTGCCCAGCAGTGCCGGGTCCGCGGCAAACTCCACAGTCAGGTTATTGTCCAGTCGGCCGGAAAGGGTGCCCTCGTTGCGGCCAAAGCCCTCCACCAGCACCCGGACGGTCTGCCCCACCTGCGCCTTGACCAGCGCCATGGCGATCTCGTCCTGCGTAGCCAGCAGGCGGGTCATGCGGTCGGTCTTTTCCTTGCGGGGGGTGGGGTCCGGCATTTCGGCAGCCTTGGTGCCGGTGCGCTTGGAATAGATAAAGGTGAACAGCTGCATATAGCCCACCTTCTGCACCAGTTCCAGCGTCTTTACAAAGTCCGCTTCGGTCTCGCCGGGGAAGCCAACGATGATGTCACTGGAAAAGGTGATGCCGGGCACCGTTTTGCGAGCGTATTCGATCAGCTCCATGTACTGCTCCACCGTGTAGTGGCGGTTCATCTTCTTCAGCAGTTCATCGGAGCCGCACTGCACCGGCAGGTGCAGGTGCTTGCACAGCTTCGGCTGGGCGGCAATGGTGTCGATCAGCTTGTGGCTGGCATCCTTGGGGTGGCTGGTCATAAAGCGGATCTGGTAATCGCCCGGAACGGTGCACAGCAGGTTGAGCAGATCGGCAAAATCCGTCTTTTCTTCCAAACCTTTGCCATAGCTGTTTACGTTCTGGCCCAGCAGGGTGATTTCTTTATAGCCCTGCTCTACCAGGGTTTTGAACTCTGCCAGAACATCCGCCGGGGTGCGGCTGCGCTCGCGCCCGCGCACATAGGGCACAATGCAGTAGGTGCAGAAATTATCGCACCCGTACATGATGGGCAGCCAGGCGCGGAAGCCGGAATCACGCCGGATGGGCAGCTCCTCCACCACGGCGTTGCGCTCGACCGGGGTTTCCAGGTAGCGCTTGCCGCGGTGCAGGCGCTCCACCAGCATGGCGGGCAGGCGGTCAATGCCGTCCACGCCGAACACCAGATCCACATAAGGGTAGCTGGCGCGCAGCTTATCCACAATATGCTTTTGCTGCGCCATGCAGCCGCATACCCCGATGATCAGGCGGGGGTTCTTTTCCTTCAGCTTTTTCAGCGCGCCGACATTGCCGAACACGCGCTGTTCCGCATGTTCGCGCACAGCGCAGGTATTGAACAGGATCAAATCTGCCTGCTCGACGGAATCACAGACGCCGAAGCCGATGTCCATCAGCACGCCGCGTATCTTCTCACCATCGTTCACGTTCTGCTGGCAGCCATAGCTGCGCACATAGGCAAGGGGCGGGGTATCATAAGTCTGGGCGATGACGGCGGCGGCATCCGCGTTATGGGTATAGGTTAGTTTTTCCAAGATATTGCTCCTGACGGGTGCAGTTTGTCCCGGCTAACGCCTGGGAGAGCACAAAAAATTAGAATCTGACACTTAAGTATACCGCAACGCACGGCAAAGTACAAGATGCCTGTCCCCAGAAATTTTGCTCAGAAAATTTTCTAGTGTCGAGAACTCTCACCGGGTTTGGAATTCTCATAAAGTTAGGCAGGGGGTTGTGGCATAAAGGCGGAAGCATTTAAGGTGTATCTGAAAACAAAGAAAATGACGGATATTTCGCAAACACAAGCAGG
>ERZ837910.5715-NODE-5715-length-10869-cov-16.248844_pt1 | contig 10869 bp, 4 predicted proteins | sample MGYA00519940_ERZ837910 | MGnify/ENA primary metagenome ERZ837910 (study PRJEB31850, sample SAMEA3708825) | human gut metagenome | biome: human gut; feature: human-associated habitat; material: faeces | place: China | collected 2014 ... | reverse complement strand
ATCAACACAGCCGCTTTCTCTCAGAGTGGCCAGCAGTTGATTCTGACTGGTAAGTTCCGCTATTTGTTTGTTCAGCTCAATGACGTCCACACTCCAGAGAAATTTCCGTTCACGGATGGACTGGAGGTTGGTAATGAGGTCGGGCAGGATGTGGCTGCCTTGGTGCTTGAGGTTGTAATACAGGCGGAGGAAGGCTTGTTGGATCTGGGCTTCGGGGATCTGGGTGATAGGACAGGCATCCTCGTCGCTGTCATGACGTATACAGAGCCAGTATCTTGCGGATGTTGACCGCTTTGATCTACACGCAGTACCGCAACTGCATTGGATTCGGCCATGGAACGGCGTCTTTTCTGCTGACACTGTTTTTTCTCGGCTCTTAAGCAATCTTTGTACTCGCTCAAACCAATCCTGCGGGATAATCGCATCGTGGATTCCTATAATGTAGTAGCTGTTGTGCTCTCCACTATTTCGTATTCTTTTTCGGGGGAGGGTGTCCGTGGTATATTTTTTCTGTAGCTGTGCATCACCTATATAGCGCTCGTTCCGAAGGATATATTCTATCCGTCCACGCTGCCAGTGAATGTGCAGCACATTACCATAGTTCAGCGTCTTTGCAATCTCTGTGGTGTTAATCCCACGCAGATACATCTCGTATATACTGCGAACTACCTCCGCGCACTCCTTATTGATAATAAGCGAGCCATCCACAAGGTCATAGCCCAGCGGGGCGCTGTAGGTATTGAACTCTCCGCGCTCCATCCGCTTTTGGTAGCTCCAGCGCATATTGCCGGAGATGGACTCGCTCTCGCTCTGGGAGAAGGCTGCGTGCAAGGCTGTCATCAACTCAGAGGACATCCGTGCGGTGTCAATATTCTCTTTCTCGAAGAAGATGGTCGTGCCATTGGCTCGGAACTGCCGGATGGCCTCCAGGCACTCTGCCGTATTGCGGGCAAAGCGCGAGATGGACTTGACCAGGATGCGGTCAATGAGTCCGCGTCCGCTGTCGGCCAGCATCCGCTTGAAATCACCCCGCTTCTCCACAGAGGTGCCGGTGATGCCCTCGTCAGCGTAGATATCCACCAACCGCCAGTCCTCATGCTCGGTGATGTACTGCGTGTAGTGGATGTTCTGGGCCGCGAAGGAGTTAAGTTGATCCTCCGAGGAGGAACTGACCCGGCAGTAGGCGGCCACCCGAAGCTTCTGGGCATCCCGCTCATGGTTGGCTTCGATCCTGATGACCCGTCGCTCCTTGCCATTCAGTGCAAGGTTTCCATTGATATTTTTCCCTTCCGTGGCTGCTCACCTCCTCCTTGTAGCAACACAACATACCACAACCACTGCTGTAAAGCTACTGCTTTTTACAAAGAAGCTCAGAAAGAAATAGGGATCGTCGCGCCGGTCTGCACGGCGATACGCACAGCGACCTGCTCCAGCTCCGCCTTGGGAAAACCTGCTCGTTTCAGCGCGGCCAAAAGGTTCAGGATGCCGCAAAAATCAACGTTCTTATCCTGCATAGTTTTCTCCTTATATCCGTTTTCTGATGGCACAAACGCGGGTGCTGCGGTAAGAGGTAATGGGGTGTAGGTAGTAGGCATGTGAGGGGGAGGGAAAGTGCAGCACCCGCATTTCTGCCATCAGGCAAAAGAATTATGGCGGGGCCGCCCCAAGGCGTGTTGGAGCGGCCCCTGCCGTTTCCATCATTTGTTCAGTCCTATTCGACACTACTTCCCGGACTGGCGGGCGGTCAACTGGTCTGCGGTGGGCGCCGCACATGGGAATCGCACCCCTCCGAGGATCTCTCCGAGCTGCACCGATTTTGTGAAGGCATCGCTGTGCAGAAGTACCATTGTAGGCAGATGAGGTCATGGCGAGACAGCCTGCCGCGGCTGCTTTTGGATGAACGGGTATCGCTGGGCACCTTCCGATTTGGGACCTGCATTGACACGGGAAACTCCCGTGCAGGTGGTCATGGCGCGTTCTCCGCATCGCTGTCCTCTTTTTTACGGAGGCTCATCTGCTGATGTGATCCAGTTGCCGGATATGGCCGAATGGCGTTTTTCAAGGTACAACAAGCCGCTTGGTTGGCTTGAGAAAATTGTAAATCTGCTTCTCTGTCATTTGAAGAGCGCAGTAGTACAGGTTTGCAACGGAAACCTGCACTGTCACCCCCGCTTTTCACTCAATCGATCTATTTTCTCAAGAGTTTTATGTATTTGAGCCGTAAGCTCCTTGATCTGTACAGCCGCGAGAGGCTGCCCCTTGAGCAGGAAATCCGAGGAAACCTCCAATACATTGGATAGGTCCAACAACAAATCGATAGATATGCCTCGTTTGCCAAGCTCGATTTTTCTGATATGTTCCACGCTGATGTTGAGCATCACAGCCAGTCGTTCCTGCGTAAGGTGGTGTTCTCTACGCAGTTTTCTGATGCGCTCTCCGAATTGAATTGGCTGAAAGTGCATTTTCTTACCTCCGTTTCGTCATTTGTGGAGAACTCGCAAACGGCAGAAACGGTGGGGCACGGCAATGAAATTGGTATCCGCATAATGAAAAGCGGACAAAAAGCCAAGGATGGCCGCAAAGGGCCATCCTTGGCTTTTTGTCCGCTTTGTTGTGTTGTCTGGTCGCATGGTTAGGCGGCCTCTCGAATATCTCCAGAGGCCAATGCGTTCCGGGAACTCCGCTTCCTATATCAGCGTTCTCTATATCATGGTGTCTCCATTATCCACCCATACCGCTACCGAGATCTTCTCCCAGGTCACAGGTATAGCGCCACTCCACCACATCGCCGTTCTTCAGTTGGTAGCGGGAGCAGCCGTAGTTAGGAAACCATCCGTTGACGGCATACATCCAGCCGGAGAGCTTCCCTACATCGAACTCGTACAGATTGTGAATCCCCTCGATATAGGCGCTGTTATACACCGGCGTGAAGCTGGACTCCATGTGTATCTTATTCTCCTTGCAGACACGCTGCAGTACATCGTAGACACTTTCGCCGTCGCTGAACGTTACCTCTGTGGCTGGAAGGATGATACCGTCCTCCGGCACAAGGGCTTTCTTGCTCTCAGCACACTTATCCATATTGTCCAAAATCGTCTCGCAGGAGATGGATATAGTGCAGGTATACTTTGTGTCCGCATCCACATCGCTGTCCTGCGGCTCTACAGGAGCCGGTTTTCCCTCCGGCACAGGGTCGGTCATGTACTGATCCTTGTCGCCGGTATCCTCCGGCTGCACCGTCTGCGTCTGGCCGCAGGCCGCACAAAATAGCAGCACCGCTGTTAAGAGCAGCAAACAAAACGACTTCTTTTTCATGTTGAAACCCTCACAAAAGCACCTTACGCAGGGACGCTTCCGCGCCCCTGCGTTGGTGTATCCAAGAATTACTCCGCATCTCTGCCATGCCGTTTTTTGCTGGTCACCGCCAGTGCGGCAATACCACCGACAGCCACCACGCCGATGACTACCCACAGCACCACCTGTCCGCCACTTGAAGTATCTTCGACCTCCGTGTCGGCAGTATCATCCGGCTTGTCGGTATCATCGACCGGCTCTTCGGCCTTGACGCCCTCCAGTTTCACATCCGTCATGTCATACAGGCTGGTCTGGCCGTTCAGTAGCCGGTAATATGCCACCAGTGCATAAAACCCCTGCTCCGTCGCCATGCCGTTGGCACTTGTCTCGGTGGCGAGGTGCTTGAATCCTCCGCCATTCACCGCGAAGCTGCACAGCGCGTCCAGCACGCTGACACCATTCTTGATGAACCGACTGTCCTTGGCCGGGTCAATGCCCAGTGCAGTCAACGCAACGATGACCTGCGCGCAGGATTCGCTGTTGGCTGCGCCCCAGCTGGTGAATCCGCCGTCATTCTGCTGCACGGAGCTGAGCCAGCTCAGTCCCTTGTCCACAGCCTTCTTTGCGCTGCTGTTGCTTTTGTAGTAGGCTGCCAGCGCCTGGATAGCCATGGCGGTCATGTCCACATCGGCGTTCTTACCGTCCAGGCTCCAGCCGCCGTCACTGCTGATCTGCGCGTCCAGAATGGCCTGTACCAGCTTGTCGCGGGTCACATCGCCGGCAGGCGTGTAGCTGTGGCTGTCCAGCGCGATCAGCGTAAAGATCGCACCGTTGATGCCCTGCTTGGAGAGGTAGGACATCTCATTCAGCCCGGCCAGCAGGTCATGGCCGCCCACATTCGTCACATCCTTGCCGATGGCCGTCAGCGCCAGGATAATGCGGGCGTTTTCGGTGGCCTTGTTCTTGTCCAGCCGTCCGTTGCTGTCGATGTTATCCTTGACATACTTGACCACAGCGTCATAGTAGCCCTCTGGGACAGTGCGACCACTGCGGGCCAACCCCAGCGCCATCCACTCGCCGCCGATGCTGCCCACGCCGGGTGTGCCCAGCTTTGCCAGATAGTCGCCGGTGGTCTTGTAGACGCTGTCCGCCTTCTTGCCCAGCTCGGCCACCAGCTTGGCGTAGGCCGCCTCAGCGTCCAGGAGCGTCTGATAGTTGGTCACCAGCTTCTTGTCCGCCGCGGAAAGCGCGTCATACGCGGCGCGTGCCTTGGCGATGACATCGCCCTTGGTCAGATCCACCACGCCGATGGCGTTGATAAGGGCGATGACCTCATCAGCGGTCTTTTTCTCCTCCGGCGCGGGGCCCATGTCCGCCGCCTCCAGCGTGTAGTCATCCGTGTAGTGGAGGATGATGGTGTCTCCGTTCTTCAGGTATTTGGCCGCTACGCCCACTTTGGGATGGGTGCCATTGACGGTGTACATCCAGCCGGAGTTTTTGCCGTTATCAAATTCTCCAAGGCCGTTGATAGACGCAATGTAAATAGTGTTATATTGATTCTTGTCACTTGCGTCAACACTCATGCTGTACTTCGAGAATACACGCTTCAGGACATCCCATACCGTTTCCGATGTGTCCGCTTCCATATTGGGTTCGCTGGCCCAAGTAGATAACCCTCCCATGGCCAATCCATGGGGACCACCATTATCACTTGGATTACTATGGTGGCTGTCGCCCATAACTGTCACCGAAACAGTTATCTTTTGAGATTTCGGTTTAATATCGACATTGAAAGAAGCCATCGCACCTTCATATTCAATTGTAACCAAAATCTTGCCTGCTTCTGTGCTGTCGAATCCAGTAATCGTTGCGTCATTCACAGAAGGAGTGGTAGTTGTACCGTCGCTCCACTTGGCAGTGAGAACAATACCATTTGTATCAAGTTTTTCGCCCGTTTGATACTCTGTTTTGTATGTACCAGAGATAATCAACTCAGTTACATAGGCTTTTGTCCGTTTTTCCGTATAGCAGAGCTTTTCTTTATCCGCTCCAAGTGGGTCATCCGTTCTATTAAGGTTCTTAGTGCCCACACCAGCAATGTCAGGAAGCTCCCGCGAAGTGTCAAAGTAAATAGTTCCACTTTGTGTCTCATGGTTTTCACAACTCGTGTCTACATATTTTACAAAGCCTATGCCCCGCTCTGCACCACAATCAATGGCATAGTAATTATTGCTAATTCGGTTGCATATATTCATCGAACACATAAAACCGATAATCGCGCCGACATTCTTTCCACTGGCATGAATTTTACCAGTAAATTCGTTGTTAAGAATGCCACCTATACCATTGTCCCAGCACTGTGTAATATATTTTCCTTCCGCACCCAAGATACCACCAACAGATGTGGTACCAGTTACTTCACCAGTAACACGGCAGTCAGAGATGATGACACACGGAGAATTTGGAGCAGAACCTGCATGGTATCCACCACCCAGGATGCCTCCCGCATCCTTTTTTGAGCTGACAGTTCCGGTAAACGAACTGTTCGTGATGGTACAAGGCCCCATAGACTGTCCCTTACAACCAACCAAACCACCAGCAATTATCGACCCCTGTACAGTTGCTGCGCTGGTACAATTGTCTACAAACCCATTGAACTCTCCCGCAAGAGAACCTGTCGCTTCTTCTGTCATCCCATAGCCGATAATGACACCAGCGGCCACAGAGCAGTCTGTAATACGGACAATATTTATACCCGACGCATAACCGCCAAGGAAGCCAGAATTTTTGATGGAGGTTCCCGCAAGAATGTGGCAGTTGACAATGTTAATTGTCTCTGGCACAGTGCTAGAGTTATAGATACCCGAATCGCCATAATCGACTACATAATGGTCGACCAAACCATATCCATCAATCTTCTCACCCTTAATGTTCAGATTTTTAACGGTAGCTTCCCGGACATAATTAAATAGAGGCTTTCCTTCCGGTGCAATAGTAACTGTGTACCCATTACCGTCCAGCACCCCAGAGAACGGATAAATATTTTTTCCATTGAAGGTATTTTCGCTACCGTCTTTGGTGGTTCCAATAGGAATCCAACTTTTCGAAAGAGAAATGTCATTCGCAAACTGAAAATGCATTCCCTTAAAGCTGTATCCCTGCACAGCCTTCTCACGAAGCACAGCTAGATCCGCTTCCGACGAAAGAATGTACGGTTGTGCTGCCGTTCCCATGCCAGGGAACGGCACGTCATTATTATTGACTGTAATCTTTGCAAAATCAGATACTACCTTGTCTCCAGGCATATCCTTGACAATGTAATAGACCTCACAGCAATAATAACGTGTTCCTTCTTCGGCAATCGGAGGCAAGTAATAATAGTCGTTTGCCCCATCAATCAGTTTTGCTGTGGCAATATCAGGTTCTTCGCTGACATACCACTGATAGCGAGCAAGCAATTGTTTTTTGTTGTCTAACTCCAATTTTAAGACTGTAGCCGTTTGTCCAATATTATATTCTGCCCCAACAGGCTGCGTAACGATTACAGGTGTAGGAACACTAAGAACATTGACCTTTTTTACTCGAATATATCCTGTTGTAATAGATTGTCCATTGCTAGTAACAGTGCAACGGAAGAAATAATCTTTTACAGCTACTGATGAAGTATCTACTGTCAGCGTTGCACTATTTTCTCCAACCGGAGTCGTATTCTGTCCAACACCAGATGTCCACGCATACAACGCATCTTCCCCGGCATTTTTAAGATGAACCGTTATTTTGAAATCATCATATTGCGTAATTTGGGGAATACTCCACCCTGCACTTTCAAAATTAACCTCCGTACCATTCAGTACCGCAGTATATTTTTCAAAAGCTAGTGACGTTTCGGGTGCTTTTACCTTTAGCTTTAGAGTGTAAGTTTTTTCTGCAATCTGCACAGCTGAAGTACTATTGGTAATCCGGATTTGGAAGGTTTTCTCTGCTTCTTCACCAGGGGTGTACTTTAATGTCGCCATATAACTATCGCCCTGGGATTCTGCCTGTCCATCAACTTCAGAAATTGTAGTAACACTCGGAGTAATTCCTTTACCCGTCACAGGATCGAGCGGATCTGAACAACCGCCGCGTGCTAGGATCGTATATTCAGTTCCTCGAATAACAGTAGCCGAGAATGTATCCTCATCGATTCTCGTAAGGGGCAAATATGATGTGGAACTAGATGCTGAGGGATATACCCAAAGCCTTTGAAGATCATTATAAAGTGAGAGAACAATTTTGTATTCTTTCTTTCCTCCTCCAATACGAATCACAAAATCGGAGAACTCTGCTCTTCCGTCAAAATTTCCCCATCTGTTATAGTAATCTTCGACAGTAACCGCTCCTGATAACGAAGTTACTGTTTTTTCTCCATAACAGTATTCGGAATCTTGGTTATTCCATGATGTGTAAGTAACCGTATATTCTTCCTTAAGGTCTTCCGGTGCGGAAATAAGAAGTTTTGCTGTTCCTGCCGGGAACACAGCGTATGTTGGCGCAATCAAATGGTATTCATCATTTCCATCGGCTACAATTTTTAGACTCTCCGACCCAATATATCCGTCTGCCTTACTTCCCCAGATTCTGAAAGAAAAATCCAGTAAACTTATCTCTGTTTCTTCTTTCTCAACAGTAACCGTACAAGAATCCGTGAAGCCGCCATCCTCAGTAGCAACTGTAATGGTAGTCGTACCCATAGCTACGGCTGTTACAACACCATCTTCGACGGTAGCCACAGCTTCCGCACTAGAGCTCCAGGTCAGCGCCTTGTTTGTAGCATTTTCAGGAATCAAAGTTGCCTTCAACGTCCCAGTTTCTTTCACATTCAATGTGAGTTCATGCTGGTTCAGCGCGACACCAGTCACTGCCACTTTGGCAGCAGCAACCGTAACCGTACACTCGGCGGAGAAATCACCTGCTGTAGCTGTAATGATTGCGCTGCCCTCACTTACAGGTGCTACAATGCCATTCGCTACCGTCGCAATCGTGGGCGCAGACGATGTCCACGTTACACCCTTGCTTGTGGCATTTTCGGGAAGTACCGTCGCGACCAGTGCTGCAGTTTCTCCACCGGCTGTCATCTCAAGGGTGTTCTTATCCAATGTGATGCCCGTGATAGCTACAAAGCCGATAGCTTTCAACAGTGGATCATTATCCTTTTGGATTTCCACATTGCTCCACGTACCTGTATAATTTACCGTTGCCAGCGCTCCACACTCGTTGAATGCACCTTCTCCAACCTGCGTAAGTGTTGCAGGAATGGCGACCTCACACAGCTCTTCGCTTCCTTGGAAGGTATACTTAGGAATGGTATTAATTCCTTCCTGAATTTCTACTTTTGTCAATTTATGGCAATTACTAAAGCTGCCATTTCCCCAAGTTGTCACTTTTCCAGGAATTGATATTTCCTTAATTGCCGTGTTTGCAAAGGCAGCTCCTCCGAGGCTGGTTAAGTTTTTGCCAAAGGTAACTGTCTCCAGTCCTTTTGCATTTTCAAAGGCGCTGCCGTCAATTTTTGTAGCACTCGTTAAATCTACAGACTTTACCGCTGTTCCCTTAAAAGCATACTGGCCCACATTGGTTACATTTTTGAAGGTAACCGTCTCTAGCTTGGAGCACTTTTCAAAAGCACGGAGTCCAATAGAGGAGAGCGTCGTTTTTTCATTACCGAGCACCACATTTTCCAGTGCCGTACACTCATAAAATGCATTGCGTCCAATCGACAAAGCCGCGCCTAAGTCCAGCGAAGTCAGCGCAACGCATCCTTCAAATGCATATTGGCCAACACTGGTTACATGCTTCAAATCGATAGCCGACAGCATCTCTGCATTCTGAAATGCATTGTCACCAATCTTAGTAACGCTCCCCGCCAACTCTACTGTTTTAAGCGCACGATGGGAGGCAAAAGCATAATTTCCAACAGAAGTAATTCCATTCTCTACAACGGCTTTAGTTATTTTTTCTTTATATTGATCCCATGGTGCGGGTGCCGTAGCAGTATAATTTGTTATTTCACCAGTACCACTAATAGTCAGCACACCTGTATCAGGGGCAAAATGCCATGTTGCATTATCCCCGCACTTACCATTATAAGGATCTGGGACATATTCTGTCTCCCGGCCATTCTCATCCAGGACATATACTTTCCCTTTCCCCGTGTAACTCAGGCTTTCCCACTGAGAAGCAGTTCCACGAAAATGGATTTCCTTACTGGCTATATAGGTGTCGTCAATATGCATCAATGTATTCGGCAAGCTTATAGACTTCAACTTGCTTGTTTGCATAAAAGCGCTTCTGCCAATTTCTTTCAGTTTGCTATTGTCCGGAATTGTAATTGAAGTCAACGCAGTGCATCCCGCAAAGGCGAACTTACCAATACGCGTAATATCCTCGCCCAGTTCAACAGTGGTAGCCTTTCTCAAATATGACTTCCATGGTTGCTGCATCGCCCTTGCATAATCCGCAATTGCTCCGCTGCCTGCAATTTTCAGAGTCTTACTCGTGGCATTATAAAACCAGGTAGCATTCGTACCGCAAGTTCCCCATACAGTAACCGTACAAGAATCCGTGAAGCCGCCATCCTCAGTAGCAACTGTAATGGTAGTCGTACCCATAGCTACGGCTGTTACAACACCATCTTCGACGGTAGCCACAGCTTCCGCACTAGAGCTCCAGGTCAGCGCCTTGTTTGTAGCATTTTCAGGAATCAAAGTTGCCTTCAACGTCCCAGTTTCTTTCACATTCAATGTGAGTTCATGCTGGTCCAGCGCGACACCGGTCACTGCCACTTTGGCAGCAGCAACCGTAACCGTGCACTTGGCGGAGAAATCACCTGCTGTAGCTGTAATTATTGCGGTCCCCTCCGCAAGAGGAGTCACTACGCCGTTCTCTACTGTAGCTACATTTTCCGCAGAAGAACTCCAGGCGACAGTCTTATCTGCCGCATTTTCAGGCTCTACAGTAGCTCCCAGAGTTACAGGATTTCCCCCTACCGTCAGATTCAATTCCTCTGCGTTAAGGCTGACCCCCGTTACTGCTACAGTCTCCTGATTTACACTTACACTAGCTTTGTAAGCATTCCACGGCGTACTACTAACGTTCGCATAATCCTTCATCGCGCCTTTATCGCTGATGGTCAGGGTCGTGGTGTCGGCATCATACGGCCAAGTGACGCTGCCGTCATCGGCGGCGCTACAATCGTTATCCGCAGCCCATGCCATCGTCGGCAGAAGGCTGAACGTCATCACAAACGCCAACAGCAGCGAAACGATCCGTTTCTTCATCATTTGTTCCTCCTTGCGATTTTTTCTGTATATGAAAAGGCTATGCGCCCTGGATTTTTGAGGAAGAGGGGACGGGGCGGCTTAGACCCCGTCCCCCCTTATGGAAAGCTGATGACCTCCGTTCAGGTCATCTCGGCTTGACAAAGGTTGGTGTCTTTTTCGGCGGCAGCTTGCTTAGCCTCGGCTGCTGCCCGTTTTGCACGGCGCTTCACGGCCTTTTCGTGGGCCAGCTGGCCCTGCCGCAGGTTCTTCTCGA
>ERZ837910.5713-NODE-5713-length-10874-cov-3.814863_pt1 | contig 10874 bp, 9 predicted proteins | sample MGYA00519940_ERZ837910 | MGnify/ENA primary metagenome ERZ837910 (study PRJEB31850, sample SAMEA3708825) | human gut metagenome | biome: human gut; feature: human-associated habitat; material: faeces | place: China | collected 2014 ... | reverse complement strand
AGGGGCGATCACGCCGCGCGCAGCCTCCACATCCGCGGCGTTGGCCGCGAGGATATTATCGGCGTGGTCCAGCAAAGCCTGGGCCATGGCCTCCAGCAGACGGTTTTTCTCAGCGGTGGAAAGTGCGGCCGCGGCCGGTTTTACGGCGCGGGCGGCGCAAAGCAGATCGGCGGTGGTCATGTCGGTTTCCTCCTTTAAAACGGGACGTTCAATGGGCGCGGCGCTTCAGGCCTGGGCATTCCCCAGAAAGCGTGTGCCCACCGGCTTTCCCTCAACGATGTCGTACAGGCAAAGCGGGTCCGCGCCGTTGGCAATGACCATGGGCACACCGGCCTCCGTAGCGATGTGCGCGGCGTGGAGCTTCGTCTGCATGCCGCCCGTGCCGAATTTGCTGCCCGCGCCGCAGGCCAGCCGCTCGATCTCCGGCGTGAGCCTCTCGACGACGGGGATGAGCTTCGCTGCGGGATCGCTGTGCGGGTCGGCTGTGAACAGACCGTCGATGTCCGAAAACAGGATGAGGAGGTCTGCCCGGATCGTCCGGGCGACGATGGCGGCCAGCGTGTCGTTGTCGCCAATGCCCAGCTCCTGCGTGGCGACGGTGTCATTCTCGTTGATGATGGGCAGCGTGCGCAGCTGCAGCAGCCGCGCAAGCGTGTTGTGGAAGTTTTTCGCGCGCTCCGGCGTCTCGATGTCGTCCGCCGTGATGAGCAGCTGCGCCACGACGTGGTGGTACTGCGAGTAGAGCTTATCATAAATGTACATCAGCTCGCACTGGCCGACGGCCGCAGCCGCCTGCTTGCCGGGAATATCCTTCGGCCGCTCGGCCAGCGACAGCTTGCCGACACCCATGGCGACGGCGCCGGACGATACCAGCACAAGCTCATGCCCTGCATTTTTGAGATCGCTGCAGACCTTGCACAGCTCCTCCACGCGGCGAATGTTCAGATTCCCCGTCGGGTGCGTGAGCGTGGACGTCCCCAGCTTGAGTACAATTCGCATGGTTCAAGGCTCCTAACTTTTTTTGCTTTAGCTTGTTAACACCTGCGTATCATAGCACGCTGAGGCCGGAATTGCAAGCGCTGCCGAATTTTTTGATGAGCTGCGGCAAAAAACCGCTTCACAACCTCTGTGTTTCACGTGAAACACAGATCACCGCATGAAACCATACTATTATAAATAGTACACTTGCGGTACCCGGCAGCATTGTGGGAAAGCAATCGGCGAAATCGCAGCTGCCTGCCCGAGATTGCCGCGGGATCAACGCCGGTGTATTTTGTCAGTCTCCATGGCGCTCAGGGAGCGCCGCTGCAGACACAATTGTTGCACGCTGTTTTAATGACGGCCTGTACGAACTGTAAGTGCCTTCCCGAGATTGCCACGTCGCTTCGCTCCTCGCAATGACAAATCGGGAGCGTTTGCTTTTTTCATGTTCCCTGTACCGATCGGCAGGTGCCTCACGGGACGTCGAGGACGCCGCTCCCCTACAATGCCTCAGCACACAAAAAGCGGCGCATCCGGTTCGGGATGCGCCGCATGGGAGACGATATTCAGGAAAGGTCCTTGCCGAGGTCGCAGGTATACAGCCAGCGGATGGCATCACCGTCCTGTACGGTACAGTCCGATGCGCCGTAGTTCGGGAAAACGCCGTTCACGGCAAACATCCAGCCGGAGCGCGCGCCGCAGTCCTTCTCGTAGAGGTTGCCGAGGCCCTCAATGTAGGTGGTCTGGTACAGGGGCGAGACGGAATACTCCATCTGGATATTGTAGTCGCTCACCACGCGCTGCAGGACGGAAAACACGGTGTCGCCCTCCTGCAGCTCGACCGTCACGGTACCGAGGATGATACCGTTCGACGGGACGATGGAACGCTTGGACTCCGAGAGCTTGTCCCAGTTGTCCAGGACCGTCGTGCAGGAGATGGAGACCGTGCACGAGGGAGCGGCAGGCTCCGTCGCGGGCGGCTCCGTCGGGGCCTCCGTGGCAGGCTGCGTCACGGCGGTCGGGGCTTCTGTGGTCTTTGTGGCCTCCGTAGACGCTTCGGTCGGAGCTTCTGTGGCTTCCGTCGGGGCGGCTGTGGGCCCCTCTGTGGGAGCGGCTGTTTCGGGCGGCTCCGTGACGTCCCCCAGCGTCTCCGTGGCCAGCTGCAGCCCCTCCGTGCCGCCGGTGGGCTGCGTGTCCCCGCCGCCGCCCTGCAGTACAAAGACGAGCGTCAGAACGGCTGTCAGAACGACGCACACCAGCGCGATGAGCTGCCAGCGCTTCCAGGAATGAAACAGCTTCATGGCAGGACCCTCACTGCAGGTAGCGCGTCAGCATGGCCGCTGCCTGCGCTCGCGTCGCCGTGCCGCCGGGGGCCAGTCTGCCGTCCATGCCGTTCAGAATGCCGCGCTCCACGGCCCACGCCAGCGCCGTGCTCGCCCAGTCGGAGCACGTCCCGGCATCCGGGAAGGCTGCAAGGCTCTGCGTGCTCCCGGGGCTGCCGGAGGCGCGCCAGAGCATAACGGCGAGCTGCTCGCGCGTGATGCTGTCCATCGGCGCGAAGCGGTTTTCGCCCACGCCCTGCACAATGCCGCTCTGCTGCGCCCACGAAACGGCCGTGGAGTACCACTGCCCGGCCGGGACGTCGGAAAAGCTGCCGCCGTCTGCTGCGGGGCTGCCGGAAGCGCGCCACAGGACCGTGGCGAGCATGGCACGGTTCAGCGTTCCCTCGGGATCGAAGCAGTCGTTGCCGACGCCATTCATGAGGCCCTGCTCCGTCACTGCGCAGACATAGGGCTGCGCCCAGTGGCGGGCCGTGTCGCGGTAGCGGACGCAGGTGTGCGCGCCGTAGGTCGTGTCCGTCATGGTGTACAGGGCGGGCTGGCCCGCAAGGAACCGCTCATAGGCCGCGAGGGCGTAGCCCGCCTGCTCTGTGGCCATGTAGTTTGCCGTGCGGTTCGTGTGGCCGAAGGCAAGGCCGGTTTCCGTCTGCACGCGGAAGCTCATCAGTGCGCTGACGAGCCACGCGCCGTTCGCACGGACAAAGCGGCTGTCCATCGCCGGGTCGATGCCGAGGGCACACAGCGCCACTAGGACCTGCGAGATCGATTCCGAGGACGAGGCGCCCCACGCGTCAAAGCTGCCGTCGTCCTTCTGCATGCCGCTGAGCACGTTCAGGGCGCGGTCAATGGCCGCAGAGACATCCGCCTGCGTGCGGTAGGGCGCGAGGGCCTGCAGCACCATGGCGGTCTGGTCGGGGTCGGCCGTCTTACCGGAATAGTCCCAGCCGCCGCCCGGCAGCTCCTGCGCCAGCAGGTAGGCCACGAGGCGCGCGCGGGAGTTCGAGCCGGAGGCAGCAAAGCCGTAGGACACGGAGTCCATGGCGATGAGGGCAAAGGCCGCACCGTTCACGCCCTGCCAGACGGTCTGGTCGTAGTTTGCAAGCGGGGCCGTCAGGTCATAGCCCGCAAAGTCGCGGGCGTTCTCGCCGCAGGCCGTCAGGGCGAGGATCGTGCGGGAATACTGCGTGTAATAGGATTTATCCAGTACGCCGCCGCAGGCGCGGAGCTTTTCCGCCAGAGAAGCAAGATAGTCCTGCCGCATGGCGTCCGTCAGATTGCCGCTGCGGGCCAGCTGCAGGATGGACCAATCGCTGTAGGTCCCGGCGGCCTGCATCGCAGCGGTGCAGTAGGCGGAGACGCCGTCCACGGCCTCGGCGACCGTCATGGGAAGGGCCGTGGGCTCCGCCGCCGCAGCGGGGAGCACCAGGCAGGCCAGCATGGCCAGAAGAACCAGCCCGGAGATCAGTTTTTTCATCATGGCTTTTTCCTCCAAGATCCAGAATTTACGCGCCGAGCCAGACCCACAGGATCTTGGCGATCTGGGCGCGGGTCGCGCCGTCGCGCGGACGGAGCCACAGCGTGCCGTCCGAGGCGGGGTCGCCCGAGATCAGGCCGCGGCTGACGGCCCACTGCATGGCCTCAACGGCATAGCCGGAGACCGCGCCCGCATCCGGGAAGGAGGAGAGCCGGTCGCCCTCGACGGCCTCGCCGTTGTAGCGGTAGAGAATGGCTGCGATCTGCTCGCGGGTGATGGCATCCTCCGGGGCGAACGTCGCGGCGGACGTGCCCTTGACGACGCCGTTGGCGGCTGCCCAGATGACAGCCTTCGCATACCACGACTGCGGCGCGACGTCCGCAAACGGATTCGGCAGGCCGGTCACGTCCGGGGAACCGGCGTGGCGGTAGAGGACGGTCACGAGCTGTGCGCGCGTCAGCGTGCCGTTCGGCTCGAATGTCGTGGCGCTCATGCCGTTCATCATGCCCGTTTCCAGCATATAGTCGACCGGCTCATGATACCACTGCGTGACATCGAGGTCAGAGAATGCTGCGGACGGACAGACCTTATTCTGCGGCTGCGTTGTATAGCGGGTCGTCTCGCCGTCCTGCCACGAATAGAGTGCATAGAGCGTGGCCATGGCGCGGATGGGGGTGTAGGTGTCCGTGTAGACCGTGCTCACCTGCACGGCGTCGGCCACGGGAGTGTCTGTCCAGCCTGCGAAGACATAGTCGTGCGCATTGGCCAGTGGCTTGCCCTCCGGGGCGGTGAGTGCCATCTCTTCGCCGACATAGCCGCGCTGCATCGGCTGGGAAGCGCCCTCCGGCGTGGAGAATATGACGGTTGCGGGGATGCGCTGGCGGAACTCCACCACGAGCGTGCAGTCCTCGCGCACATCGCTGACGGTGAAGACATTGCCGTCCTGCGCGACGGCGGCTGCGCCCTCGGGCTGAAGCGACCAGCCGGAGACGGCGGCATTCTCCGCGGGCTTTGCCTCGAACGTCAGGTCATTCAGTGGCACGACCGTGCCGAGGGCCGTGTTGGCCGAGACGGCCGTAACGGTGAATTTCGCCTTGCCGAAGAGCTGCCAGTCGGAGCGGACCTCCTGCAGGTCGTCGACCTTGCCCTTGCCGGGGTAGGTATCCAGCGCGGAGGAGACGATGGGGAAGGCGCAGTAGTTCCGGCGTGCGCTTTCGATGGTCAGGTACTCCGAGCAGTAGTCCCACTGTCCAATCTCAGTCTTCATCTGCGCAACGGCCTGTGCGACGGTGTCGCCCGCGCGCAGACGGGCAAAGAAGACCTCTTCCCACTTGTAGTCATAGTCGAACGTGACGGCCTGGGAATAGCCGTAGAACACGCTCACGCCCTCGGCGCGCAGCGGGGCGCACAGACCGTCCGTCGCCATGCCGAGGCAGATGGCGCTCCAGATCAGGCTGTCCGGGGCCTTGCGCGTCATGTGGTTGGCGATGCAGGTGCCGTCCACGGCGTAGTATTTTATCGTACCGTAGGAGCCCATGTACTGCGCGTGGTAGGTATTGCCGTCCTTGGCATAGTCCTCCGTCGTCAGGCCGGTGCCGGTCTGCAGCAGGAGGTAGGACGTTGTCGCGCCGGAGACAAGGTCCTCCTCATTCCACGGGTTTTCATAGTCCGTGGAGCCGTGGCTGTCGAAGATGACAACGCCGCTCGACTCGACGGCGGCAGCAACGGCGTCGATCGTGGCGCGCGTTGTCTTCAGGACCTGCGAGCTGCCGCCCGTGGCGGCGGCCAGCTTCTTCACCTCGTTCTGATACTGCATTGTGAAGCTGCTGTCCAGACCGTAATACGGCTCGATGAGCGTGATGTCCGCGCTCGTCGTCGTGGATGTCTGCGGCTCGACTGCCTCTGTCTCAACGCTGCTCCCGGCGGCCTTGCGGGCCAGCTCGCGCAGGCGCGGGCTGTAGGCGCACGTCACGCCCGTCGTCGTTTCAAAGCTGAACTGCGCGCCGCGCCACTGCAGCGTGCCGTCCACATAGAGGTCGGAGGCCGTCACTGCCTTCGCCACGGCCTGCGCCGCCGCGAGCGTCCGGTCCGGACCGTTCTGTGCGGACTGCGTCTGCGCGTCCTGCTCCACGGCGTCCAGCTCGGCCCACAGGGCGTCGATCGGCGCGTAGTCCGCGTCCGTCAGCGTGCGGGCCTTCGGACCGGCTGCAAAGGCGTTTCCGAACAGGGCCGGCAGCAGTGCCAGCACCAGCAGAAGCGCGAAAAATCGTTTCCAGTTCATATGTATCGGTTCCTTTCCGGTGAGTTACTTCTTATTTTACCATAGAGCCCGGCGATTGTCCATGGATTTTCCTCACAGCACCTGCCCGTTTGCCGCGCCCGTAAAGGCCCCGTGCAGGATGGCGGGCGTGCCGCCGACGAACACGGCGTCCATGCCCTCGCTCTCCTGCGCAGGCTGCTCCCAGGTGGCGCGCTCGTGCACGGCGGCGAGGTCGAAAACATTGACATCAGCGTCCATCCCGGCGGCAATGCGTCCCTTGCCCTGTAGGCGTAGAGCCTGCGCCGGAAGGGCGGTCATACGCTGCACGGCCTCCGGCAGCGTCAGGACATGGCGCTCGCGGACGAACGTCTCGAGAATGCGCGTGAATGTCCCGTAGACGCGCGGGTGGGGCAGGCCCTCCGTGGGGTAGAGCGAGTCGGAGATGACGCTGGCAAACGGCGCGCGCAGGATGCGGCCGATGTCCTCGTCGCAGGTGATGAAGTCGATCATCGTCACGTTGCAGGCCTCCTCCGCCAGCACATGGCACAGGCAGTCGACCGGCTCCAGCCCGAGAAGCCGGGCCGCCTCGGCAAGCGTCTTGCCCGTGAGGGGCAGAAATTCCGGCCGGTGCAGCGTCGTCAGGCGGATGTTGTCCCAGCCGACCATCTGCGCGATGTTGTCAAAATCGCGGCCGTGGGCGATGCGTTCACGCAGGATGTCCCGCTGAGCCGGGTCGCGCAGCCGGGCAGCAACGGCGTCCGTCCCGCCTGCCAGAAAATCCTGCGGCAGCAGGTGCAGCAGCTGCGTCGAGCCTGCGCAGTAGGGATAGACGTCGCACGAGACCTCCAGCCCCTTCTCCCGTGCCTGCGCCAGAAGCGACAGTGCCTCCGGGATACGGCGGTTCCAGTTGCGCGGCCCCATGGCCTTGAGATGGCTGATGTGCACGGGCGTGCGGAGCAGGCGCGCCGCGCGGAGCATCTCGCGCAGGGCACCGCAGACCATATCGCCCTCCTCGCGCATGTGCACGCAGATGGGAATGCCGCTGCCCTGCAGCGGGGCCAGCGCCCGGAGCAGACCGTCCGGCGTGTAGAAGCACTCCGGCGCATAGCCGAGGCCGAGCGAGACGCCGAGGGCCCCGTCCGCCAGCGCGCGCTCCAGCCTTCGGTGCAGCTCCGGCAGGGCCTCGTCCGCATCGCCCGGCGCATAGCCGCAGCAGTCCGCGCGCACCGTCCCGCCGCCGACGAGCATGCCGACGTGCAGCGGAAGCGGCCGGGCGCGCAGTGCGTCCAGATAGGCCGCCATGGACTCCGTGGGGATGGCCGGGTCGATGTCGCCCGTGATCGCCCCGAGATAGCGCTGCAGCTCCGCCCGGTGCGCCGCGCCGAACGGCGCGAGCGACAGGCCGCAGTTTCCGTTGACGATGGAGGTCAGCCCCTGCCGCAGCTCTGCGCGGCCGAAGCCGGGGCGAAAGACGGCGGCATCGCCGTGGCGGTGGATGTCCAGAAAGCCCGGCGTGACGTACCGCCCGGCCGCGTCCAGCGTCTGCGCGGCCTCGCCGCAGGACCCGACGGCCGCGATCTTGCCGCCGCGGATGCCGATATCCGCCCGAAACGGCGCGCCGCCGCTTCCGTCGATGACCGTGCCGCCGCGAATGACCCAATCCAGCATGAAAAACGCCTCCTTTTTGCTCCCATCATAGCACACTTCTGCGGAAAATCAACGCGAACGGTTGATTTTTGTCGAGACGTTGGATATAATAAAGAAAATCCATCTTCGGAGGTAACACCCATGGCTGTTAAAATTGAAAAAGATACCATCATCGGCGATGTGCTCGACCTTGCGCCGGAGACCGCGCCCCTGTTCCAGGCCATCGGCATGCACTGCCTGGGCTGTCCGGCCAGCCGCGGCGAGTCCGTGGAGGAGGCCTGCATGGTCCACGGCGTGGATCCCGATGCCTTCCTCGCACAGGTAAACCACTTCATCGAGGCAGTGGAAGCCAATAAGTGATCCAAACCAGACCCGCTGCAGTTTATACTTGCAGCGGGCCATTTTTTAAGGGAGACTCCCTGACGAACGGAGAATTGTTATGACACAGAAGGAAAGAATGCTTGCCGGGCAGCTCTACCTCGTGGACGAGGAGCTGGCAGCCGAGATGCGCCATACCGCCGGGGTGCTCCGGCAGTTCAACAGCGAGCCGGAGCCGGAGGCCCGCGCCGCCCTGCTGCGCGGCCTGCTGGGCGGAACGGGACGCAGCTTCAAGATCGAGCCGCCCTTCCGCTGCGACTACGGCAGCCATATCTATCTGGGCGAAAATTTCTATGCGAATTATGAGCTCATCGTGCTCGACCAGTGCGATGTCCGCTTCGGCGACAACGTCATGCTCGGGCCGCGCGTGAGCCTGTTCAGCGCGGGACATCCGCTCGATGCGGACATCCGCAATGCCGGGCTGGAGTACGGCAAGCCCATCACCGTCGGCAGCAACGTCTGGATGGGCGGCTGCGTGACCGTGAACGGCGGCGTGACCATCGGTGACAATGTCATCATCGGCTCCGGCTCCGTCGTGACGCGCGACATTCCGTCCAACGTCATTGCGGCCGGGAATCCCTGCCGCGTGCTGCGCCCGCTGACGGACGCCGACCGCGCCCACTGGCAGCAGGAGGCCGCGCGCTGGCGCGCGGCGTGCGGCCGGTGAGGCTGCCGGTCTCCGCGCGGCTGGACTGCTGTGCCGGGCTTGTGCCGCAGGGCGCGCGCGCTGCGGACATCGGCGCGGACCACGGCTATCTCGGCATTTCGCTGCTGCTGAACGGCCGGGCTGAGTTTGTCCACGCCTCGGAGCTGCGCGAGCAGCCGCTCCGCCGCGCCATGGAAAATGCCCTGCGCTTCGGTGTGGCAGACCGCATGCGCTTTTCCCGCGCCGACGGCCTCGATGCCATCGACCCGAACGAGGTCGACACCATCGTCTGCGCCGGGATGGGCGGCGATCTCATCGCGCAGATCCTGGACCGCTGCCGCTGGGTGCGCGACCCGCGCTATACCTTGATCTTACAGCCGCAGTCCTCCGGCAACGACCTGCGCCGCAAGCTGGCCCGGATGGGCTTTGCCATTGAGCAGGAGCGCCTTGTGCGCGACGGCGGCTTTCTCTATCAGGCCATGGCTGCGCGGTTCGGCAATGCCGCGCCGGTCACGCCGGGGCAGGAGTATGTCTCCGCGGCCCTGCTCCGCTCCGGCGATCCGCTTCTGCCGGATTATTTTGACCGGCTCATCCCGTCGCTGGAGCGCACCGTCGAGGGCCTGCGGCGCGGCAGCGAGCCGGAACGCCTGCACTATTATGAAACTGCGCTGCGGGAGCTGCGCGAAATGAGGGAGCTTTATGACAACGGTTGCTGATATTCTGGATGTGCTCGAGGCCCTTGCGCCCACCGGCATGAAAATGGACTGGGACAACGTCGGCCTGCTCTGCGGCAGCCGCAAAAAGGAGGTCGAGCAGGTCCTTGTCGCCCTTGACCCGTTCGAGGACGTCTGCGATGAGGCGGTCGAATGGGGCGCGGACGTCATCGTCACACATCACCCGCTCATTTTCCGCCCCGTGGCGAACGTCACGGACGAGACGAGCGTCGGCCGGATCATCGAGCGGCTGTGCTCGGCGGGCATCTGCGCCGTCAACGCGCACACGAACCTCGACTGCGCTCCCGGCGGCGTGAACGACGAGCTGGCCGCCGTGCTGGGCCTGCGGGATGTCACGGTGCTCAACCCGAGCGGAACGGACGCCCAGGGCCGCCCGTGGGGCCTGCTGCGCGGCGGCGAGACCGACGAGCAGCCGCTGGGGGAATTCCTGCAGACGGTCAAGCGGGCCCTCGGCTGTCCCGGCCTGCGCTATGTGGACGGCGGCAAGCCCGTCCGCCGCGTTGCCGTGGGCGGCGGGAGCTGCGCCGACGGGATGCACGAGGCGCTGGAGGCCGGGTGCGATACGTTCGTCACGGCGGACGTGCGCTATAACCAGTTCTGGGACGCGCACGACCTCGGGCTGAATCTCATCGACGCCGGGCATTTCTACACCGAAAATCCCGTGACGCGCGTGCTGGCCGATGCGCTGGCGAAGGCCTTCCCGGATATTTCCGTAAAAATTTCCGAAACCCACACCGACTGCATGAAATATGCTTGATTTTTGGCCTGTGGAATGCTAAAATAATCTAGTTATTTACAGATACCACTCTACGAAGGGAAGAAATATTATGTCTGGACATTCCAAGTGGCATAACATTCAGAAGACGAAGGGCGCGCAGGACGCCAAGCGCGCGGCAGCCTTCACGAAGATCGCAAAGGAAATGTATGTTGCGGTGAAGGAAGGCGGCGGCTCGACCGACCCCAGCTATAACTCCCGTCTTGCCACCGTCATCACGAAGGCCAAGGCGGCAAATATGCCGAACGACAACATCAAGCGCGTGCTCGAGAAGGCTGCAAACGCAGGCTCCGGCGATTCCTACGAATCCATCACCTACGAAGGCTACGGCCCGAGCGGCATCGCCGTGATCGTTGAGACCATGACCGACAGCCGCAACCGCACGGCAGGCAACGTCCGCCACCATTTCGACAAGTACGGCGGCAAGATGGGCGCTGCGGGCTGCGTGTCCTGGAACTTCAGCAAGAAGGGCGTGCTCGTCATCGACAACGAGGACGGCGACTATGAAGAAGACAACGTCATGATGGACGCCATGGACTGCGGTGCGGACGACTTTGAGGCCGAGGGCGACTGCTTCACGATTTACACCGATCCGGACGACTTCAACGCCGTTGCTGATGCGCTGGCAAAGAAGGGCTA
>ERZ837910.5706-NODE-5706-length-10889-cov-3.274322_pt1 | contig 10889 bp, 7 predicted proteins | sample MGYA00519940_ERZ837910 | MGnify/ENA primary metagenome ERZ837910 (study PRJEB31850, sample SAMEA3708825) | human gut metagenome | biome: human gut; feature: human-associated habitat; material: faeces | place: China | collected 2014 ... | reverse complement strand
GGAATGCGTTAATCATGATGTTTTCGAAGGAAGAGATTGCAAATGAAATGAAAATATTTCTAGATGAAAAAGATATTTACATAGATGAACCAATGAGCAAGCATACTACTTTTAAAATAGGTGGAAAAGCAGATGTATTTGTAAAATTAAGAAATATAGATCAAATAGAAAATTTGTTGAATTTATGTTTTAAAGAGAATATACCATTACAGATAGTTGGAAATGGTAGCAACCTTTTAGTAAAAGACAATGGAATAAGAGGAATAGTTGCTAAAATTTGCATGGAATCTTATCATTTTATAGATGATTGTACTGTAAGTGTAGAAGCGGGAATGTTAAATGCAAAACTTGCACGAATTTTAATGGAGAATGGACTTACAGGGTTTGAGTTTGCTTCTGGAATACCTGGTACGATTGGTGGAGCAGTTAGAATGAATGCAGGAGCTTACGCAAGAGAGATGAAAGATGTAGTCGTAAATACAAGATATTTAGACTTAGAACAGGCTCAAGAACTATGTTCTAAGAACCAAAGTGAAAATAAAAATTTCAAAATTGAAGATTGCATAAAAGAAATTTCAAATGAAGAACATTGTTTTTCATACAGAAACAGCACTTTTTCTAAGAAAAAGGCAATAATTTTAGAAACAGTATTCAAGTTTGAAAAAGGAATAAAAGAAGAAATACAAAAGAAGATGGAAGAAATATCTATACAAAGAAGAGAGAAACAACCAATAGATAAACCAAGTGCTGGAAGTACTTTTAAAAGAGGAGAAGATTTTATTACTGCTAAACTAATCGATGAAGCAGGATTAAAAGGCTTTAATGTAGGTGGAGCAGAAGTGTCTAATAAACATGCTGGATTTGTTGTAAACACAGGAAATGCTACTGCTGAAGATGTAATTCAGCTTACAAACATTGTTAAGGAAAAAGTTTACGAGAAGTTTGGTAAGAAAATTGAACTAGAAGTAGAGATATTAGGAGAATAGAAATTATCACATTTGAAAGGAATAGAAAAATGAAAGGTTTTTTGAAATGGTTTAAATCGGGAACAAAAATAAAGCGATGGATGTTTTTAATGTTAGTAGGAATCGTACTCGTATGTTATGGAATTGCGAAGGTAATGGTAACAGATCAAATAAGTTTTAAGGAAGTTGCTATAATTATCGCATCATTTGTGGCAGGATTTACATTTACAGTAATAAGTATGATATGTATTCAAAGAAGAACACTAGAGTTATTTGTTGAAGAATCTGACACAAGAAATACAGAACAAAATGGAAGTGTAAAGTCTTTAATATTTAATAAAAAAGTATATAATCAAGGACCAAAAGTTGTTGTAATTGGTGGTGGAGCAGGACTTAATACAGTTCTTAGAGGATTAAAAAATTACACTGACAACATCACTGCAATAGTTACAATATCTGATTATGGAGAAGAAACAAATAGGGCTAGAAAGAGTTTGAATACACTTCCACTAGACGATGTAAAAGACAGTTTAATAGCATTGGCAAGTCATGAAGAAGAGATGTCTGCATTATTTAATTTGAACATGCAAAATTCAAAATTTGATGGACTTAGATTTTCTGATGTGTACTTAACTGCTATGAAAGAAGCGGTCGGAGATTTTACAGAATCAATAGAGGAAAGTTCAAAAATATTAAATATTACAGGAAAAGTTATGCCTGTTACACTTGATCAAATAAAAATCTGTGCAGAACTAGAAGATGGAACTGTTGTTGAAAGCAAAAACAAAATTCCAGAAATGGTTAGCCAGAAAGTAAGTAGAATAAGCAGAATTTATATTAGTCCAACGAATATAAGAGTTGCACCAGGCGTTATAGAAGCAATAAATGAAGCTGATGCAATAGTAATAGGACCAGGAAGCTTATACACAAACGTAATTCCTAATCTTTTGGTGCCAGGAGTATCTAAGGCTATAAGGGAAGCAAAAGGCTTCAAGGTTTATGTAAGTAATATAATGACTGAATATGGACAAACTGACAACTATTCTCTATATGACCATATAAAGGCAATAATTGACCATGCCGGAAAAGGAATAGTAGACTATTGTATATATGATACTGGTGAAATTGTTCCAGAATATATAAGACAATATAATAAAGAGGGCTCAGATTTAGTTGAACAAGATGTTGCAAAAGTAAAAGAAGAAGGAATAAGACTAATTCAAAGAAATCTTTCAACGATTGAAAATGATAGAATTAGACACAATCCAGATGCAATTGCAACCAGCATAATGGAACTAATTTGTGATGACATGAAATTTAGAGATATGCAAAATGATACACAATATATGATGCTGGATTCAAGAATAAAAGACACGAATAAGAAGTTGAAGAAGAACAAGAAAAAGAAAGAAAAAACAAAAAATAAAGAAAAACATTCAAGCAAATTCTTCGAAAAATATAATGAAAGAATTGTATCTATTCAAGAAAGTACAAAAAGGAAACCAGCTAGTTCAAGTTCTAAGATGCGAAAGAATCAAGGCATAAATATTGATTTGACTTCTAAAAATGAAAAAACAGGAAAAACTGGAAGAACACAAAAAATAAATACGGATAGCCAAAAAGAGAAGAATAAAAAAATTTTTCAACCAAATAGAGAAGATACATTAAGTAGAATGAGAGATACACTAAATAGAAAATAGTAATAAATCGAAAGAGGTAAACGATAGATGAAATACGAAGAGATAAGTGGAAAAGTTAAGCATGCATTGAAAAGAGATTGGATAATTACAAATGGAATTGGAGGATATTGTAGTCAATCTGAAATTGGGTGCAATACAAGAAAATACCATGGATTATTAATTGCACCATTAACACCACCAGCAAGAAGATTCTTAGTACTTTCAAAATTAGATGAAAGCATTGAATCAAATGGAAAGACCTATAATTTATATACAAATATTGCAAATGGAGAAATATCAGAAGGATACAGGTATTTAACAGAATTCAAAATGGAATATGTACCAATATTTACATACAATGTTGATGGTATAATTGTAAAAAAATTTATAAGTATGGAATATGGAAAGAATACTGTTGTTGTTCTTTACAGAGTAAAAAATCATGGATATGATTCAAAACTAACTTTAGCACCAATTGTGAACTTTAGAGATTTTCATACAGATAGCCATAATCATCAATTTGATGCAAGGCAGAGCCATGTTGGCACAAAGCTAAAGGTAATATTAGATGGAAATTCTGCAACACCAATATACATGAATTGTTCAGATGGAAAATACTTAAAACACAATGACGATACATTTAATAACATGTATTATCCAAGAGAAGAAGAGCGTGGATTTGAAGCAACCGAAAACCACTATGTTCCTGGAGTATATAACATAAACATCGGTGCAAACGAAGAAAAAGACATAACTTTCGTATGCTCATTGGACGAAAATATTGAAGAGATAGACGGAATAAATGTTATAAATAAAGAAGTCATGAGACTTAGTGAAGTAATATACGATACAAAAATACTTCAAGAAAGAAAGATGAATGATGAAAATGTAGATATATTGAAAAAATTAACAATAGCATCTGATAACTTCATTGTAAATAGACCATCATTCAATCTTCATACAATAATTGCAGGATACCCATGGTTCCTAGATTGGGGAAGAGACAGCCTTATATCTTTTGAAGGGTTATTGTTGATTACAAAGAGATATGAAATAGCAAAGGAAGTACTGCTTACAAATATAAGAGACATGAAATATGGACTAGTTCCAAATGGATATTCAGGATATGACAATAGACCACTTTATAATAGTGCAGACAGTTCTTTATTATTAATTGAACAAGTTCACAAATACTTGAGATATACTAATGATGAAGGATTCATAAAAGACAAAATATATCCTTCACTTATAAAAATAATAGAGGCTTACTCAAACAGAATCGATGTAGATGGAAATAATATATATCTAGACGAAGAAGATAATTTAATATCTGCAGGAACAGAACAAACACAAATTACATGGATGGATGTAAAAATTGATAATACAGCAGTTACTCCAAGAAATGGTAAGACCGTTGAACTAAACGCATTGTGGTTCAATGCACTTAAGATTATGGCAAGACTAGCAGAGAGGTTTGATGATAAAGAATCATGCAGAAAATATCTAAAAATGGCAGAAAAAACTCAGGAATCATTCGAGAAAAAATTCTATAATCCTAAAAAACACTGCTTATATGATGTTTTAGGAGATGACAAAATAAGACCAAACCAATTATTTGCAATAAGCTTATCACATCCTGTAATTGAAAATAAAGATATTGCAGAAGAAATAATTGCAACAGTTGAAAAGGAACTTTTAACACCTTATGGCCTAAAAACACTTGCAAAAGGTGAAGAAGGTTATACTGAAATATATGAAGGTTCGCCTTACAAGAGAGATATGAGCTATCATCAAGGAATAACCTGGCCTTGGCTACTTGGACTTTATTACGATGGTTTAAAAAATCTAATAATAATGGAAAGAGATAGAAGAACTAGAGAAGAACTTGAAGGCAAGCTAAAGGGATTCGTAGAAAAAACAAGAATTACATTTGATGTAGAAATGAGACAAAGATCAAGTATAGACACTATTAGTGAAATATACGATTCATGCAGACCTTATGAAGAAAGAGGAGCCTTTGCTCAGGCTTGGAGCGTAGCTGAAATATTTAGAATTATAGCACAGTAAATTTTGCATCGAAAGGGACTTGGGGTGTCGTCAATGCTAACTTTTTGATTGTGTGGAAATTTAAAAAATGAACTAGAAATTGTACAGGTCCCTTTGAAATTTATTATAGGAGAGGAATATGCAGGAAATCGAAGAACTAGAAAGAAAATTAGGTGGAATTAAAGATATGGAAAAAATTCCAGGAGTTATATTCTTAGTAGATCCTAAAAAAGAACATATAGCTGTATTAGAAGCTTGCTAGAAAACATTCTAAAAAAAATAAAAAAATGCTTTGGTGAAATGATAAATGGAATCAATTATATTCAGATTGATGCAGACAACATAAACCAGCTTGTTTCAGACATAGAAACTCCTGCATTTGGTTATCCAAAAAAGTTGATAATCGCTAAAGACACTGGATTATTCCAGAAGCCTAAAAGAGGAAAAAAAGATGATACTCAGAAGGAAAAACAAGAAAAAAAGGCAAAGAAGGCAGAGGAAAAGACAGAAAATAAATTAGCAGAATATATAAAAGAAAATATAGATTTTATAAATGAGTCTGTAACAATAGTATTTGTAGAAAATGATGCGGACAAGAATAACTTGTATAAGGCAATAGATGAAAATGGTTGTGTATGCAATTTTGAAAAGCAAAAACCTTATGATATTGCAAAAAGACTGAAAGGAATATGTAATGCATACAAAGTAAATGTAGATGGTGCAACTTTGAACTATCTAATTGAAAATTGTGGAACATCATTGCAAGATTTGATAAATGAAATAAGAAAACAAATTGAGTATGTTGGCGAAAATGGAACAATCACAAAACAAACAATTGATTTGCTAGCAATAAAACAATTTGAAAGCATAATATTTGATTTAACAGATAGTCTTGGAAGAAAAAATATTGCAGAAGCACTGCAGGTATTGAAAAATTTGCTTTATGCAAAAGAGCCAATACAAAAAATATTCATAACACTATATAATCATTTCAAAAAACTCTATATTACTAAGGTGGCATTAAGAGAAAAATTAAATGTAGCCGAAAGTTTAAAACTAAAACCAAATCAAACATTTTTAGTAAGCAAGTACTCTACACAAGCAAGATTCTTTAAAGAAGAAGAATTAAAAAATATATTGTTAGAATTTATAGACTTAGATTACAAGTCGAAAAATGGAATGATTGATATAAATGTGGGGCTAGAATCAGTGCTTTGCAGATACTGCTCGTAACAAGAAAAATGCATTAATCATTATCAAACAAAAACAAATTTTGAAGAATAAATTAGAAATCAATTGTCTAATGAACAAGATTTTTGAATGTAATACAAGCTTAATGAATAAACGTAACTCTTCTGTACAAAATATTCACAGGAGAGTGATTTTTTATGTATAATTTTAGAACAGATATGGCTGTTGAAAGAAATGAGATTTACAAGAAACAGAATAGCCTTGCTGAAGAAATTGATGGAATAGAAAATGCTAATAAAATAATAAAAGATATAGAAATTTCAAAAGTTAAAATTACCAATGAAAATGGTGCAAATGCACTCGGAAAGCCGGTAGGAAACTATATAACTTTAGATGTAAAAGAAATAAAAAATGCAGATGAGGAAAGAATTGAAGAAATTGCAGAAATAATGGCTGATGAATTAAGAACTGTAATAGGAGAACATGTAAGCGATACTGACGATATACTGGTAGTTGGTCTTGGAAATAGATATGTAACACCAGACGCATTGGGACCTAAGGTTGTTCCTGAAATAGAAGTTACTAGACACATATTAGAATACATGCCGAAAATAATGCCAGAAGATACAAGACCAGTGTCGGCAATATCACCTGGAGTGCTGGGAATAACTGGAATTGAAACAATGGAAATATTAAATGGAATTGTACAAAACATAAAGCCCAAAATGTTAATTGTAATAGATGCTCTTGCTACAAGAAAACTAGAAAGAATAAGCAGTAGCATACAAATAGCAGATACAGGAATAGTGCCAGGAGCAGGAGTAAATAATGCAAGAAAAGAAATAAGCATAAATACATTAGGAATTCCTGTAATCGTTATTGGAATACCAACAGTTGTAGATTTGGCAACAATTACGAATGATTGCATAAATATATTCATAGAAAATTTACAGCAAAAGGCGATGTCAAATTCTACATTGAATGAACTAAAAGAAAAAGACAACTATGAAGAAATAAAAGAAGCTTTAATACCGAAAGATTACAATATGATAGTAACACCAAAAGAAATTGATAAATTAATAGACAACATGAGTGAGATAGTTGCAAGGGGAATAAATAAATCCTTGTAGTTGAAAGTTGAAAATTTATTTAAAGAAATGAAAATTATTAGCAGGACGAATTTTTACCTGAATCTTTATTTAATGCAATCAAAGCAAGATTATCACCAAAAGCAGTGAAGAAACCGTGCTAGAACGGCTGTATCATTACTGCTTAAATTTTCTGAAATTGCAACTGAAAAAATACCTGCTAATGCAACTAACTCACAACCAGAAAGAGTTGAGAGATAACAGGAAAAATCATGATAGTTCATATTAAAGCCTCCGATATGAAAAAAATAAAAATCGAATAATTGGTCATAATTATTGTTTATGCGTTTAATATATGATATGCTAAGGCAAAAGACTTTATTTATGAAGGAGAAAAATAGAAGCATGAGAAATAAGTATGAAATATATCAGACCAAAGAATATTACAACCTTAAAGAGGTATTGGCAAATGCTTTTGAAAATTATCCAGAAAATATTGCATTCAAAATAAAGAACCATAATGCAGAAAATATAACATACAGAGAAATAAAATATAAGGAATTTGAAAAAGAAATAAATAGCCTAGGAACAGCATTAATAGATATGGGAATGAAAAATAAGAGAATAGCTGTAATAGGAAAGAACAGATATGAATGGATTTTATCTTATGTAGCAGTAGTGAATGGAACAGGGATAGTAGTACCATTGGATAAAGGACTTCCAGATGAAGAGATAAGAAGTTCTTTAGAAAGAAGCAAAACAGATTGCGTTATATTTGCAAAAGACTATATCGACTGCATGAAAAAAATAAAAGAAGAGAACACTACACAAATAGAAAAATTTATTTGTATGGACGAATTAAGCGAAGCGGAAAAGAAAGAAGGATTTATCTACCTAGGAGACTTATTGGAAAATGGTAAAAAGTTATTAGAAGCGGGAAACAAAGAATTTGTGAATGCCGAAATAGACAATAACAAAATGAGTGTTATACTATTCACATCTGGAACAACCTCTAAATCTAAGGCAGTTGCTTTATCACATAGAAACATTGCATCAAATATAGAAGCCATGAATAAAGTAGAAGGCATAAGAAGTACTGATGTAAATATGGCATTCTTACCATTGCACCACACATTTGGTTGCACAGGAATATTATTGTTTTTAAATCATGGTTGCACAAACGTATTTTGTGATGGAATAAGACACATACAGAGCAATTTAAAAGAATACAAGGTTTCCGTTTTTGTATGTGTTCCACTACTAATAGAGGCAATGTATAAAAAAATAGAAAAAGAGATTGAAAAACAAGGAAAGACTAAACTTATAAAAGTTGCAACAGGAGTAAGCAACTCTCTATTAAAAGTTGGAATAGATGTAAGAAGAAAATTATTTAAAGATATTATAAACAATTTGGGTGGCAATTTAAGATTAATAATAAGTGGAGCATCAGCATTAGACAAGAAAGTCGCAAAGGCATTTAATGACTTTGGAATACTTACAATACAAGGATATGGGCTAACAGAAACATCTCCAGTTCTTGCTGCAGAAAATGAAAATTGCATAAAATATGGATCAATAGGACTTTCGATGCCAGGAGTTACATTAAAAATAGATAATCCAAACGAACAAGGAATTGGAGAATTAATCGCAAAAGGACCAAATGTAATGCTTGGATACTATGAAAATCAAGAAGCAACAGACGAAGTAATAAAAGACGGATGGTTCCACACAGGAGATTTAGCAAGACAGGACAAAGATGGATACTTCTTTATAACAGGAAGAATGAAAAATGTAATAGTATTAAAAAATGGAAAAAATATTTACCCAGAAGAACTTGAAACATTAATTGGAAAACTTCCTTATGTTGAAGAAAGCATGGTATTTGGCTATCCAAAAGATGACGACTTAGTTGTATCTGTAAAAATAGTGTACAACAAAGACTATGTAAAACAAAACTTTGGCGATATATCAGAGGAAGAATTATACAATAAAATATGGACTGATGTAAAACAGATAAACCAAGAACTAACAAATTATAAGCATATAAAGAAATTAATAATTTCAGACGAACCGATGATAAAAACAACAACAGCAAAAATAAAAAGATTTGAAGAAATAAAGAAAATACTCGCTCAATAAAACAAGTCGAAGAACAATTCGGGACAATTGGGGACGGAGGAAAAAATGTACCAACATTTTTAATTTTGAAAAGAAATGGTGCAAAATTTCCTACGTCCCTGAATTGTTTTGAATTGCAACCAATTGCACAAAATTATTATAAAATACTTGACACTTGCCAATAATAAAGATAAAATATAAAAGGATAAATTATATTCTAAAAAATGGAATATATTTTTATGCACATTGAAAATTAAATAGAAAGAGGTGTTAAATTATGCAGATCATAATTTATATCGCCATTTTTCTAGTCTCAGCAATTATTTTTACCTTTGTTGGTATAGCAATAAGAAAGAAAACAGCAGAATCAAAACTTGGCAGTGCAGAAGACGAAGCTAAAAAAATAATAGAACTAGCACAAAAGGAAGCCGAAAACAGAAAGAAAGAAGAAATATTTAAGGCTAAAGAAGAAATAATGAATGCTAGAAAAGATTTAGACAATGAGGTTAGAGAAAGAAGAGGCGAAGTACAACAACAAGAAAGAAGATTATTACAAAAAGAAGAAAACCTAGAAAACAAGATGGAGCAAATAGAAAGAAAAGAACAGGAAATTGAAAACAAGAAGAAAAATCTTGAAAATCAAAGACAGGAAATCGAAAAGACACTTGAAAAACAAGTTCAAGAATTACAAAGAATTTCTGGGTTATCTAAAGACGAGGCAAAGAAATTATTACTTTCTGAAATGGACAAGCAACTTACTTTGGAAAAAGCTACACTTATAAAAAATGCTGAAGCAAAAGTAAAAGAAGAGTCTATAAAAAATGCTAGAGAAGTAATAGGATATGCAATTCAAAAATGTGCAGCAGATCATACTGCAGAAACAACAGTATCAATTGTTCCACTTCCAAATGATGATATGAAAGGAAGAATAATTGGTAGAGAAGGAAGAAATATTCGTACATTAGAAACGCTTACAGGAGTTGATTTAATAATAGACGATACTCCAGAGGCTGTTGTAATATCAGGATTTGATGCATTAAGAAGAGAAGTTGCAAGAATTGCCTTAGAAAAATTAATGGAGGATGGAAGAATTCACCCAGCTAAGATTGAAGAAATGGTTGAAAAAGCTAAGGAAGAAATTGCTGAAACAATCAAGGAAGAAGGGGAAAGAGCTTGTATGGAAACAGGCGTAATTGGACTTCATCCAGATTTGGTAAATCTACTTGGAAAGCTAAAATACAGAACCAGCTATGGTCAAAATGTATTAAATCATTCAATAGAAGTATCAAATTTAGCAAGAATTATGGCTGATGAATTAGGATTAGATCCAAAGCTTGCAAGAAGAGCTGGTTTATTGCACGATATAGGAAAGGCATTAGACCACGATGTAGAAGGAACACACGTTCAAATTGGTGTAGATATTCTTAAAAAGTACAAGGAAAATCCACTAGTAATAAATGCTGTAGAAGCACACCATGGAGATGTAGAGCCACAAACAGTAGAAGCTGTTTTAGTTGCTGCAGCAGATGCAATATCTGCATCAAGACCTGGTGCTAGACGTGAAACTTTAGAAAACTACATAAAACGTCTTGAAAAGCTTGAATCAATAGCAGACTCATTTAAAGGTGTTGAAAAATCATTTGCAATACAAGCTGGTCGTGAGGTTAGAATTATAGTAAAACCAGAACAAATTTCAGATTCTGAAATGACAATACTAGCAAGAGATGTTGCTAAAAAGGTTGAAGATGAAATGGAATATCCAGGACAAATAAAAGTAAACATCATAAGAGAAACAAGAGTTG
>ERZ837910.5704-NODE-5704-length-10893-cov-2.684905_pt1 | contig 10893 bp, 9 predicted proteins | sample MGYA00519940_ERZ837910 | MGnify/ENA primary metagenome ERZ837910 (study PRJEB31850, sample SAMEA3708825) | human gut metagenome | biome: human gut; feature: human-associated habitat; material: faeces | place: China | collected 2014 ... | reverse complement strand
CGCGCTGGCGGCCGCCGAGACAAAAGCCCGCGAGCCTTGGGGTGGGGTTGCGGTGGGCAGGGCCGTCTGGATTGGCGGGTTTGCGCACGGGAATGTCAGAAAAAGTCTTTTTGTTCGCTGCGTTGCACCGCTTTTGACGGTGGCTCCTTGGCCTTCAGGGATGCGGTGGGCGTTCGGCTGTGGACGCACCTTTAGCCGCAATTCTGCAGCGGTGCCAATATATACAAATTTTACCACTTTTCAGGGCTCGCCTCTTCGGCCCTGAAATGCCCGCCGGGAGGCCCATTGGGGGCCTCCCAGTGCGGGGCGTTACGCTCCGCTTTTCAGGGCAAGCGTTCCCCCTGCGGATCGCTATGTTCCTTTCTTTGAGATAGCCCATAAAACCTGCAGGCTGGCCGCCCAAGGTGACAGGTGCGGTTCGCAGGGTAAGGGGATTCAGCAGATGCGGGGCAGTTGCGCGCCTTCCAGCATGCCCAACAGGCGGCGGCCCCCGATGCGGGTGGTCAGGGTCACCTGGGCTTTGCCTGCAGTCACCGTACCTACGCGAGCGGCCTCCAGCCCATAGGGCGAGCGGCGCATGGCCGCCAGGGCGGTCTCGGCGCGGTCTTCCGGCAAAATGCAGATACATTTGCCTTCATTGGCCAGATAGAGCGGGTCAAGCCCCAGGAAGGAGCAGCCGCCGCGCACGCTTTCGTGAACAGGGATGCTGGCTTCATCCAGCTCGATGCCCACCTGGGATTGTTCGGCGATTTCGTTGAGCGTAGTGGCCAGGCCGCCGCGCGTAGGGTCGCGCAGCACATGCACCTGACCCGCCGCAGCAATGATGTCGGCGATCATATGATTGAGGGGGGCAGAATCTGACGCCACGTCGCTGAGAAAGGAGAGCCCTTCACGGCTGCCCATGACGGTCAGGCCGTGGTCGCCCAGCGCGCCGCTCACCAGTACGGCGTCGCCGGGACGGGCATTGTGCCCCGAAGGCGGCGGGGCGGCAAAGACCGTGCCCACTCCTGTAGTATTAATAAATATTTTGTCGCACGCGCCGCGCGGCACCACCTTGGTGTCTCCGGTGACGATGGACACGCCCGCAGCCCTGGCCGCCGTGCCCATGTCCGCTGCTACGCGCTCCAGCACGTCCAGAGGCAGGCCTTCCTCCAGAATGAAGCCGCAGCTCAGGTAGCGGGGTCGCGCGCCCAGCATGGACACGTCGTTAACCGTGCCGTGCACGGCCAGACTGCCGATGCTGCCGCCGGGGAAGAAGAGCGGCGTCACGGTATAGGTATCGGTGCTCATGGCCAGCGGGCCGTCCAGATCCTCCAGCAGGGCGGCGTCGTCCAGCCGTTCCAGCAGGGGGTTGGCGAAATGCCGCAGAAAACACTGCGCCACCAGGCGCTGCGAGGCGCGTCCGCCGCTGCCCGCATCCAGAAGAAGACAGGTCTCCATTATCGCTCCGAATATTTGTAGTAGGCGGCGCAACTGCCCTCGGTGGAAACCATGCAGGGGCCTACCGGGGTGGCGGGTGTACACTTTTTGCCGAAGAGGGGGCAGTCCGGCGGGGCCATGCGGCCGCGCAGTACGTCGCCGCAACGGCAGCCCGGCAGGGGGGGCACCTCCGGCAGGGTCACGTCCAGGCGGGCCATGGCGTCCAGGTCGGCAAAGTCCGGCCGCAGTTTAAGCCCGCTCTGCGGGATGCGCCCGATGCCCCGCCACAGGGCGTCCGTCGGCTCAAAAACCTGTTCCATCAAGGCGCGGGCCCGGGGATTGCCCGCGTCGTCCACCGCGCGGGGGTAAGCGTTGACCACCGCCGCTGTGCCGTCCCGCCGTTGTTCAGCCATAAGGCAGAGGGCCAGCAGGATGTCCGCCGGCTGAAACCCGCCCACCACGCCGGGCACATGGTAGTCCCGCGCCAGAAAGGCGTAGGGCTCCAGCCCCAGGATGGTGGAAACGTGCCCCGGCAGCAAAAAGGCCTCAATGCCGCACTGACTGTCGTCCAGCAGGGTGCGCAGGGCGGGAGGCACCAGCTTGTGCAGGGAAAGCACGCAGAAGTTCCGTATCTTGCGCTGACGCGCCGTAAGCAGAGTGGCCGCCACGGTGGGGGCTGTGGTTTCAAAGCCGATGCCCAGAAAGACCACCGTGCTCTCCGGATTGGCCGCGGCCACGTTGAGGGCGTCCAGCGGGGAGTAGACGATTTCTACCCGCGCGCCCTGGGCCTGGGCGTGCTTGAGACTTTTGCCGCCGGGGCCGGGCACGCGCAGCAGATCTCCGAAAGTGGTCAGGATGACTCCGTCACGCCCGGCCAGGTCCAGAAAGGCGGCCACTTCCGCGTCGTGGGTAACGCAGACGGGACAGCCCGGTCCGGAAAGGTGCGTGACCGATGCGGGCAGCAGCGAACGCAGGCCGCTTTGGAAAATGGCCACCGTATGTGTGCCGCAAACCTCCATAAAGCGTAGCGTGCGGCCGTCCAGCGCCCGCGTCAGGCGTTGCAGCAGGGCGTGGCAGAGCTGCGGATCCTGAAAGGCGTTTTCCAGTTCCATGGCATTCCCTTTGTTCAGCATTCAAAAACTGTTGACCACTGCCGCCACCTTCGGCCAAAGCGCACTGAGCCCATATGGTTCTTTTTAAGATTGCAATGCCCTGGCGGTTGCGTAAACAGCCTCCCGCCGTGGAGGCCGCAAGCGCTATGTATTTGCGCGCTTAAGTGCCGGAACGAGCGTGCCGTAACCTGTGAGCGTGCCTATTCTCACAGGTAAGCTGCTCTCGTGCGCGGCGGCCCTGGCCTTTTGCCGCTGCAAATGTGCCGCGCTTACGGCAGTGGGGCCAGATTATTGAGCCCTGCCTCCACCGGCAGGCCGCACATGAGATTGGCGTTGGCCAGGGCCTGGCCGGAAGCGCCGCGGCAGAGGTTGTCAATGGCCGAAAGAATGATCAGCCGTCCGGTGCGCGGGTCCACCACCAGGCCCAGGTCGCAGAACATGCTGCCGCGCACATAGCGCGTTTCCGGCAGCGCCCCCTTGGGCAGGATGCGGACCCAGGGACTATGGCTCCAGGTTTCGGTATAGACTGCGCGCACGGCGTCCAGATCCATACGCGGGTCTTTGAGCCGGGTATAGATGGTAGCGAGGATGCCCCTGTTGGTGGGCAGCAGGTGGGTATTGAAGGAAAGGCGTACGTCCTGTCCGGCCAGAAGGGAGATTTCCTGCTCGATTTCCGGCGTATGCCGGTGGGTGGGCAGGCCGTAGGCACGGAAGTTGTCCGAAACTTCGGAAAACAGCGTGGGCACAGCGGCCTTGCGGCCCGCGCCCGTGGCTCCGGATTTGGCGTCCACCACCAGGTCGTCGCAGTGGACGAGGTTGTTTTTGACCGCAGCATAGAGCCCCAGAATTGTGGCCGTGGGGTAGCAGCCGGGATTGGCCACCAGGCTGGTGCGGGCAATGTCCGCGCCGTAGAGTTCAGGCAGGCCGTAGACGGCCTTGTGCAGCAGGTCGGTACAGACGTGTTCGCGCTTGTACCAGGCTGCATAGGTGGCCGGGTCGCGCAGGCGGAAGTCGGCGGAAAGATCCACCACCTTTACGCCGGCGCGCAACAGGGGCTCAGCCATATCCATGGCTGTGCCGGCGGGCACGGCCAGGAAGACCACCTCGCAGAGCTCCGCCGCTTTTTGTGGGTCAAAGGTGCTGATGACCACATCCGCGCCGGGCAGATGTTCCAGAAATGGGTAGTAGGATCCCAGACGACGGCCTGCCTCGGCCCGGGAACAGGCCATGCCCAGGCGCATGGACGGATGCCCCGCCAGCAGGCGCGCCAGCTCCATGCCCGCATACCCGGTAATGCCCACCAAACCCACGGAAATCACTTTCATGTCATATCCCTTTGGAACGTCGGTTGCGAACGTCGGCGCGCCCTGCGGCGGCGTAACCGTGGCGAGGGCGCTTTTTCAGTACAAAAAATCCCCGTCGCGGGGGCAGGGCCGTCAGCGACCACTGCAGTCCGGGCCGCAACGGATAACGAACTTCATGCGCAGTTCATAGAGCAGGCTTTCCAGCAGCTTGCTTTCCTGCTCGTCCAGACATTTTTCGGTCTTGCGTCGCAGCATTTCCAGCACGTCGATACTGTGCCGGGCCAGGGGCAGGTCTGTTTCCGTCTGTCCGGTTTCAGGATTGGGCACCTCGCCGAGCTGCACCAGCGCCGATGAAGCCAGAGAAATGACAAAGGTGGAGAAGGTCACTTCAGGCATGGGACCGGCAGAGCAGCCACAGTTTTTTTCAGTCATGACGGACTCCTGGCGCGCGGGCCGCGCGCTGTTGCCCCTGCCCTCCGCCGGGATCGGATCTGGCCGGACGGGCGACGGGTCTGAGAAAAAAGACGCTACTGCCGCGCCTCAAAGCCTTGCGGAAGCGTCATAGAGCAGACTACTTTTGAGAATAGGTATTCTCAACGGTTATGGCCCGCGCGTTCCGGCGTTTATCCGCTTGCGTTTCCACGGCGGGCGTCTGCTCACGCAACCGCCAGGGCATTTCAAAGGTGTAATGCCCCAGCGGGTTTCCCCCAAGCTGCCGCCGGGGGTCAGCGGCATACGGGCGGCAGGGGCACGCCCGGTCCGTCCTTGAGGGCCGCGCGGTAGGCTGCCAGGGACTGTTCCAGATAGTCGCGCGCGCCGCTGAAGCCGCCTGTTTCCGCCAGGCTGCGGTTGAGGGCATAGAGCCCCGCCGCCACATCGGCCCAGTCCACCCAGCCCATGTGGCCGATGCGCACCATACGGCCCTTGTATTGGTCCTGCCCGCCGGCCATGCAGATGCCGAATTCCTCCTGCGCGCGGCGCAGCACAGCTCCGCCGTCCACGCCCGGAGGCAGCAGTACGCTGGTGACACCCCAGGAGAAATGGCTTTTGGCAAAAAGCTCCAGCCCCATGACGCTGACGCCCGTGCGGGCCATCATGGTCAGGGCCCACTGTTTGGCGTAGAGGGCCTCCAGGCCGTTTTCCAGCAGCAGGGCCAGGCTTTCCTCCAGGGCCACCAGCAGGTTGATGGCAGGGGTGAACAGGGTTTGCCCCTGCTCCACCTTTGCTTTCTCTTTGGGCAGGTTGAAATAGAAACAGCCGGTGACGGTGGCGGCGGCCTTTTCCCAGCCGCGCGGAGAAAGAGCCAGCAGGGCCAGGCCAGGGGGCAGCAGCAGTCCTTTCTGTGAGCCCGTCACCAGGCAGTCGATGCCCCATTGATCCATGGGACAGGGGGCCAGGCCCACGGCCGAGATGCCGTCCACCAGCAGCAGGGCGGGGCTCTTACGGGTGACGGCGGCGATTTCGCGCACGGGATGGAGCACGCCCGTGGAGGTTTCGGAGTGCTGTACCAGCACGCCGACAATAGCCGGGTCTGCGGCCAAAGCGTCGGCCACGTCCTGCGGTTCCACAGCCTTGCCCCAGGGCACGCTGACCGTGACCACCTCCAGCCCGCGCGAGACGGCGATTTCACGCCAGCGCTGGCCGAACTTGCCTCCTTCCACCACCAGCACCTTTTCGCCGGGGGCAAACAGGTTGTACACGGCGGCGGTCATGGCGCCCGTGCCGGAAGAGGTCAGGGGCAGCACTGTCCCCGCAGTGCCGAAAAGGGTCCGCAAGCCTTCCTGCACACGTCCCATAATGGCCATAAATTCGCTTTTGCGGTGGTGGATCATGTCCTTGGCCAGGGCAAGACGAACCCTTTCGGGCAGAGGCGTGGGGCCGGGGGTGAGCAGGCGAACTTTGTTCAACATGACGCTTCCTTGTTGTTTATGGGCCCACCTGGGCGATATAGCATTTAAGGTACGCCGTTTCCGGCATGGCGGCCTGAACGGGGTGGTCCGGTCCCTGACCTCCCGCAAACAGCAGCCGGGTATGCAGTTTGCTCTTGGCGGCGGCCTGCGTCAAGCAGTCGCGCAGTTCTTGCGCCTCCAGATGGTGCGAACAGGAGGAGCTGGCCAGCACGCCGCCGGGTTTGAGCAGGGATACGGCCAAAACTGCGGCCTGGCGGTAGGCGGCCAGCCCCTGCGCTCTGTCCTTGCGGCGTTTGATGAAGGCGGGCGGATCCAGACTGATGCAGCCAAAGCGGCGGCCCGTTTCACGCAGTTCACGCAAGACTTGGAAGGCGTCGCCGCAGAGGGCCTGGGCCGCGCAGTGCGGCGCGTTGGCGGCGGCATTGGTCAGGGCGTAGTCCAGAGCAGGGCGGGCCGCGTCCACAAAGGTCACCGAAGCCGCGCCCGCGGCGGCGGCCGTTACGCCAAAGCCGCCCACATAGCTAAAAATATCCAATACGTCCGCGCCCTTGGCATAGCGCGCCAGCTCCCGTCGGTTGCGTCGCTGGTCATAGAACCAGCCGGTTTTCTGCCCCGTGACGCAAGGGGCCAAGAAGCGGCAACCGTTTTCCGGCACTTCCAGCGCCTCCGGCGCCTGGCCCCAGGCGGCGACGGCGCGGTCAAGCCCCTCCAGGGCGCGGGCGGGTAGGTCATTATCCCAAAGAATGGAGGTCGGGGCGAGCAGATCGTGCAAGCAGGCTTCCAGGGCTTCCTTACGGCGCTCCATGCCGGCGGTGGTAAGCTGTACGGTGAGGTGCCCGTCAAAACGGTCCAGAACCAGGCCGGGCAAAAAATCGCCTTCACCGTGGCAGAGGCGGTACCAGGGTGCGGCGTAGAGCCGCTCGCGCAGGGCCAAAGCCGCTGTCAGGCGGGAACGCAGCAAGGCCGCATCCAGCTCGGTTTCCGGGCGACGGCTGTAAAGACGCGCGCAGATGAGCGAGGCGGGATTGACGTACACGCTGCCCAGGGGTGCGCCCCGCGCGTCGCAGAGGGTGGCCGCCTCGCCGGGTTCAAAACTGGGAAGGGGGCTTTTGCTCCCGTCCACCTCGTTGCCGAAGACCCAGAGGTGCCCGGCCCGCAGACGGCGGTCTTCATGTTTTTTCAGCCAGAGCTTGCGCATGTCATAAACCTGAGGGGCCGGCGGCGGGCTGGCCGGAAGGGGGCAGTCCGCGCAGCTGTTCTTCAATGGTGAGACGTCCGGCCGTGGCCGTGACGTCAAAAAAGGCTCCGGGATTTTCGCTGGCCAGAAGCAGGTCGTCAGCACCCAGGGGGCGTTCCGTGCGGGTGCGCACTTCCAGAGTGCCCGGCCTGGTGAAAAATGTTCGCAGGGCCTTGCCGATGTTTCGATTTTGGGGGGTGGTCGTCAGAGATGGCGAGGCCAGGGCCGCGTTGAGTGTGGCCAAGGCTTCGTCCGATTCCGGAGCCAGCGCGCGCACCAAGAGGCTGGTCAGGCCCGCGTCCGTGAAGGTCAGGCTGAGCCCGCTGTAACGCTGCAGCAGGAGACTTGCTCCCTGGCCCGCGTCGTGGATGGTCAAGGCGCAGTTGAGGTCGCCCAGGCCCGTGGCCCGCACGGAAGCCTTTTCCCAGCTTTGGTGGAGTCCTGTTTTGCGGCTTTCGAAGCTCAGGTCCGCCACTGTGGCGGGCAGGTTCAGACCGGTGAGTAATTCCAGCGTGCCCTCAGGGAGGTCCAGGCCTTCCACCTGGCTCAGGCTGTGACGCGGTGCGGTGGAAAGCCAGCGGAAGCGCACCTGACGCACGCGGATGTTTTTGTTGCCCAGGCTCAGATCCAGGTCCGCGGCCCGCAGGCCGCCCAACAAGGGCGGATTGGCGGCCAGCATGGAGTCCGTAAGAGGGATGAGGGCCGCCAGGGCTCTGTCCATGCCGGCCCCGGTCTTGTCCGCCACGTCCATCAGCCGACGGAGCGTATCCTCATGCGGCAGATGGATGTCCCGCTGCTCCAGGCGGCCCAGACGCAGCGCCTCCCTGCCGTTGACGGCCAGGCGCAGGTCGCTCAGGTCAAATGCGCCCATACTTCCGCCCTGCCAGCGTCGCAGCTCCGCTGTATCGATGGTCATGCGAGTCAGGCCTGCGCTGCCGGGAATTTCTACCGTTATGAAACGGGCGCGGAGGTTGTCCGCCCCCATGCGGTAGAGGATATCGGCCGCATCCATGATTTGGGCAGGGGCCAGAGCTTCGGCCGCCAGGGCCGCGTCAGCCCGGAGCACATCAATGGTTTCGTGCTGCAGCACGCCGCGGGCCTGCGGGGTGCGCAGAACCACGTTGCGCAGGTCCACATTCTGGGCCACGGGCACAAGGCCTTCTTTGGGCAAGGCCAGGGGCCGCAGGGGCGTAAAGGCCAGCAATATGCGTACGGGCAGGCGCACATGGGCCTCGGCCACGGTGTAGGCCAGCGGGCCTTCCGGGCTGTGCCCGCGAAAGGTGAGGCCCCGGATGGTCAAATCGCGGGAAAAAGGGGCCAGAGTCACCTGGTCCGCCGAGGTCTCATAGGGTTGCCCCCCGGACGAAAGGCTGATGTGCTGCAGACTTTGCAGCACCTCCCGCTCCACATGGGGGCGCAGCACAAAGTTGATCCCCAGCAGCAGGGTAAGAGTCAGCGCGCCGGCGAGAGCCAGCGGCAAAAGGAATTTTTTCATGCTCCTGTCGTCCTTGTCCGCGCGTCAGTCCACCCTGTGGTGGCAGCCCAGACTTGTACGGTTGCGCATGGCGGCCTGGGTGATGGCGTAGGCCGTCTGCGAACCGTGGAAGAGGTCCACCAAACGTCGTGAAATATGGGTGCGTTTGTAAAAATCGTGGATATGGCGCACCTGATCGCGCATGTCTTCAAAGGCGCGGCGCAATCGGGCTTCAGTGCGCGAAATGCCCACATAGTTCCACATGGTGTTGCGGATGTTGGTCCAGTCCTGGGCCACCAGGGCCGGGTCGTCGTTGCGCTCGTTGCCTTCGTGCTGCCAGTCAGGGATGGCCCTGGCCAAAGCTGTGGGCAGGCCGCGCTCGGACGTGCAGCGCCGGGCCAGATCCTTGCCGCAGCTCATGCCCCAGACCAAGGCCTCCAGAAGGGACGTGCTGGCCAGACGGTTGGCCCCGTGTAAGCCCGTGCAGGCGCATTCGCCGACGGCGTACAGCCCGCGCATGGAGGTGCGGCCGTTGATGTCCGTAAGCACGCCGCCGCAGAAGTAGTGGGCGGCGGGCACCACGGGGATGGGCTCTTTGCGGATGTCGATGCCGGCCTGGCGGCAGGTTTCAAATACCGTGGGAAAGCGCGTGGGCAGATCCTGCTTCACGCAGCTCACGTCCAGGAACAAGCAGGGCGCGCCGCTGTGGAGCATTTCTTCCATCATGGCCTGGGCGATGCCCAGACGCTGCCGCATACCCATGGAGTATTTCCCCACATGCTTCCGGCTCTTGGGGTCCAGGCCTACCAGCTCCATCGCCGCTGCCACCTGCTCTTTGGAGATGGTACGGCGAATCTGGGCCAGGAGCCACAGGTTTTGGAATCCGGAATAGCGGGGCAGGAATCCCGGCTCTTCGATGATGATGCCCATGGGGGGCCGTGCCTTCCCCTTGCAGCCGGGGAAAAGAATTTCTCCCTGATCCTGGTAGGTCAAGCCGCAGATGCATTTCATTAGCACCGTTTTGCCGGAGCCGTTCCGGCCCACCAAGCCGTGAATTTTCCCCTTTTCAAAGGAGACGGACACGTCCTTCAGGACCGTCTGCTCTCCGTAGGATTTGGTCAGATTGCGGATTTCAATTTCGTTCATATACTTCACCGCCCCATCTCAGAATGTGTGACCTGGATGTCCATCCGGCGGCACCGGAGGACGATCAGGCAAAGGAGGACTCCGTTTAACCCCACGAGCATACTCAGGGCGTAAGTAACGGTTGGCCAGCCTGTGGTCCCCAGCTGGTTCAGGTTTGCCCAAGAGACTGGGGAGAGGGGCAGCAGCCATGGGGCGTCATGGAGGAAGAACAGGCTGAAGAAGTCCAGCACGCAAAACGCCCCTACGGCCAAAGTTCCCACCACAGGGGGCGCCAGGAGATTGCACAGGAAAAACAGCAGCCCCAGGAAGCAGAAAATCAAAGACGACAGCAGCATGGCCAGACCACAGGCGGCCAGAGGTGAATACAGCGCCAGGATACGGGTGGGTATGATGGACTTGCCCGCCACACTTTGCAGCACGCTTCCCCAACCGGTGGAGAAGGTGAGGGTGTCCATGCCCAGGAGCATCCCCATCAGGAAGATGGAGGCGGAGACCACCGCGCTGCTGGCCAGGAGGTACCCGGCGGTGCCCAGGGCCCAGTGTCCCCGGCCCGACCGGAGAATGAGGTAGGGCTGGTGCCGGTCCAGGAAGGGAGCGTCGCAGAACAGCACCATCACCGCCAGGCAAATGCACATCATCAGGTACCGGTCTGAGAACACGGCGGGATAAACCCAGGGGGTCACGGGGACGCCAGAGGTCCGGGAAAAGGTCAGCACATTCCAGTTGGCGTCATAGGCGAAGATCGCCAGGAAGATGAACACCGTGATCACCCGCAGGGAGGCCCGCCATTTCCGGAACTGCATGGCGCAGCATCGCAGACTAACCATGTTCGAACTCCTTTCTCACCCGCTCGTCGAAGAGCCATCCCATCAACAGGATCACCGCCAGGCAGAGTAGCAGGGTGTACGCCACGTTTCCGGCCATGTTCAGGCTGCTCAGAGGGGGGCGGTACATCATGACGGTGGGGCTTAAAAAATCAGGAATCAGGCCGAATACTGTCAGTTCGTTGATCGTATAGTACAGCACCAGAGGGACCGCCAAGGTCGCGATCATGTTCCGCAGGAAGGTGGACAGGTACAGGGCCACCACCGCAAAGGCGCTGCCCAGAGCGGCGGAAAGCAGGGATTTCACAAAGAAGTACAGGTAAGGACGCCCCATGGAGATGATGGCGTCATACCCGCTGTAGTCCACCCGGAAGTCGTTGTCCGCCGGGTATTGCAGCCGCAGAATGACCACAAAGAGAAAGGACCCGGCCAGAACCACCAGCGCGCCGGAGAGGGCCGTGACCAGG
>ERZ837910.5698-NODE-5698-length-10901-cov-3.743961_pt1 | contig 10901 bp, 8 predicted proteins | sample MGYA00519940_ERZ837910 | MGnify/ENA primary metagenome ERZ837910 (study PRJEB31850, sample SAMEA3708825) | human gut metagenome | biome: human gut; feature: human-associated habitat; material: faeces | place: China | collected 2014 ... | reverse complement strand
GAATTCAACTTCCCGAATCAATCCTTTTTCGGGAAGTATGTGAAGGGGCATTTGGGAACATCACCGATACGGTATAGGAGTGAGAGGGAAGGGTGAGATTCATTATGGAAAAGAAAGGAATAAAGGAGTGATAAGGTGGTAATATAAATCTATTTGCCTACTTTATTTGTTACTTATCTGAACGATTAGTAACAAATCACCAATTATGAAATATAAATCTTTGTCCTTATTAATAATTGCCCTGCTTTCCGCCTGTACGCTCGGAGCGCAGAACCGCAAAAAAGTCGGAGTAGTACTGAGTGGCGGTGGCGCCAAAGGCGTGGCGCACATCGGAGCGCTGAAAGTGATAGAAGAAGCCGGAATACCGATAGATTATGTAGTAGGTACCAGTATGGGAGCCCTCGTCGGCGGACTATACTCTATCGGCTACACCCCACAGCAATTGGATAGCATTGTCAATGCACAAAACTGGAAGTTTCTGCTGTCTGATACCCCCGATCCGGAAACTACATTGCTGAGCGAAAAGCTAAAGGAAGAACAGTACTTGCTCTCTGTTCCGATTGCCGGAAAATCAGCGCATGTATCCGATGCAGGGATTATAAAAGGAAGAAACATATCACAGTTGCTTTCCGAATTGACAGTGGGTTATCATGACTCTATCTCCTTCAACCGGCTCCCCATCCCATTCGCTTGCGTATCGGACAACATAGTAAATGGCAGCAAGGTCGTTTTCCACAACGGTATACTGGCCACTGCAATGCGTGCCAGCATGTCTATTCCGGGGGTATTTGCCCCGGTTTATCTCAATGGCAAAGTGCTGGTAGACGGCGGACTGATAGATAATTACCCCGTAGATATAGCCCGGCAAATGGGAGCGGAAATTATTATCGGAGTCGATGTACAGAATCCATTAATGAAAGCGGATGAGCTGACAAGCCTCTCGAGCGTGCTGGGACAAATTATAAACCTGGTGGGGGAAGAAAGCTACAGAAAAAATGTAAAGGATAGTAACATACACATACAGGTAGATGTGGATGGATACTCGGCAGCAAGTTTCAACTCTGAAGCATTGGACACATTGATGCGCAGGGGCAAAGAGGCCGCCATGAAAGATTGGGAAAAACTGATTGCACTGAAAAAAGAAATAGGTATCGGCACGGAGTATCGCGCAGAATATCCCGGTCCTTTCAAAATACCAACGCGCACCATGCTGGATACGATCCCCTCCGTAGCACAAATTACTCCGCATGAAAAGCCGGTGAACACTATAAATATAGGAGGCAGATTTGATAATGAAGAGTTAGCCGTATTGTTACTGAATGCAAGGGCATATCTCGGAAAACAGAAGAAATCGCAACTAAGCGCCACTACCCGTCTGGGCAAGCGGACTTTCGGACAACTGGAGTACACGTACTCACTACGCAATAATTGGGACCTCAGTACAGGATATCAGATAGGATATAATGACTTCAATCTTTATAAAGAAGGTGACCGGCTGATGAATCTGACTTATGTGCATCACATGGCTTGGATAGGATTTACGAAAAGCTGGTGCAAGTTGCTTGTCAAGGCAGGTATTCATTTTGAGAAGTATAATTATCACGACTGGCCGTCGGGGCCGGATATCTCTATCACCAAATCAAGTGACAAGGCTTTGCTCAGTTATCAGGCCAGTGTCATGTACAATAGTCTGAATAACCAACGGTTCTCCACGCAGGGAATGGAATGGGAAGCATCGTACAGGCTCTATACGGATAACATGATAGCTTACGGTTCGGGTAGTCCCGTATCGGTATTTCAGACACATTGGAGCGGATATTTCTCACCGAACCGGGTATTTACCATCATGCCGTCGGTATATGGCAGGGTAGTTGGAAAAAATACGCAATCGCTGGCGATATCGAACTTTGTAGGTGGAAATGTACCGGGAAGATACATGGAACAACAAATTCCTTTCACGGGTATCAATCACATCGAAATAAGTCCGGATGCTATGCTGACGGGGATGTTGGGAGTCAGAGCACGAACTTACAAGAACCAGTACATCGTAGTGCGGGGCAGTTACGGACGGACAGCCAACAAAATAGAAAATCTGTTTGGTGGAACAAATACCCATGGATTGGCGGGAGGCAGCATAGGATATTGCTACAACAGTATTATAGGACCCATCGAAGCGGAACTTAACTATTCGAATCAGTCCAAGAAGCTGGGATACTATATTGGAGTGGGATTTACTTTTTAATATATTATTCTTTAGCCTCCTCCTGTGGAATACGGATAGCAGTGTATAGCTCAAGTATGGCGGCAACCGTCAGACACACAATCCACTCATTTCCGTGAGTGAAGAACATGAATGCGCCGGTGAGCACCAATAGCAACGCACCGAAAATCTGTTGGCGGCGGAGGCGTTTTACATTGGCCCTACTACTCTTGGAAGGAGAATTGATCTGGGCCAATGCCACCATAGTAGCACCGATTGTATAAACATAGGGAGCAACCTCCCAGCCGGTGATGTAGACGGCAGCACCAAACAGTACCATCAAAGCGCCTACTGTAAACAAAGCAGGTATCAGGGATTTCATTTTTCGATGTCTTCTTCAAATACGTAAATATCCTCATTCGGTTTCTTCATCAGGTACTTCTCACGCGCTATGCGTTCGATGGCACCGGAGTCCACAGCTAGTTCGTTCAACCGCTCTGTGTTCTCTTCATATTCTGCCCGGTATTTCTCTATCTCATTATTCAAACGGCTGATTTCATTCGCATAGCCCATGCGGCGCACAATGCTATTCTCGTCCAGAAAACCGACAATAACCACAAACACCACAAGCGTAATCAGGTATTTACGCCTGCAGACAAAGGCCCAAAGTGTCGCTAATTTATCCATTGATAAACAAATTAATAATTAAAGAATTAATAATTAAAAAGAAACCGGAAGGGGATTCTTCGCCTACAAAGATAAGAGGAATAACTGAGAAATTCCTTTTTTTTGTGTACATTTGCACAAATTGTAATGGACAAGAATATCCCAAATCATGGAAAATTATATCGTATCGGCACGAAAATATCGCCCTACGACCTTTGAGTCGGTAGTGGGACAACGTGCCCTGACCACTACGCTGAAAAATGCCATCGCTACCGGCAAACTGGCACATGCCTACCTGTTCTGCGGTCCGCGCGGTGTGGGAAAGACTACTTGCGCCCGCATCTTCGCCAAGACCATCAACTGTATGAGTCCTACTGCAGAAGGTGAAGCGTGCAACCAATGTGAATCGTGTACAGCGTTCAACGAACAGCGGTCATACAACATCCATGAACTGGATGCCGCATCCAACAACTCCGTTGACGATATCCGCCAACTGGTGGAACAGGTGCGTATTCCGCCCCAGATAGGAAAATATAAAGTATATATCATCGACGAGGTACACATGTTGTCCGCTTCGGCTTTCAACGCTTTCCTGAAAACACTGGAAGAACCACCCCGTCATGCCATCTTTATCCTAGCAACTACAGAAAAGCACAAGATTCTGCCTACTATCTTGTCCCGTTGCCAGATATATGACTTTAACCGCATCAATGTGGATGATACGGTTGCCCATCTGGCATATGTTGCTTCAAAAGAAGGAATTACTGCCGAACCGGAAGCCTTGAATGTCATTGCACTGAAAGCTGACGGCGGCATGCGTGATGCTTTGTCTATTTTCGACCAGGTAGTCAGCTTCACCGGTGGGCACATCAGTTACCAAAGTGTAATTGAGAACCTGAATGTACTGGACTACGAATATTATTTTCGCTTGACGGATCATTTTCTGGCAAACCAGATCAGCGATGCATTGCTGTTACTGAATGATGTGCTGAATAAAGGTTTCGATGCCAGCCATTTCGTAACAGGATTGTCATCCCACTTCCGTGATTTACTTGTGAGCAAAGATCCCGCCACCCTGTCACTACTTGAAGTGGGTGCCAGCATCCGGGAGCGCTACCAGGCACAGGCACAGAAATGTCCGCTGCCTTTCCTGTATCGCGCTATGAAGCTTTGTAATGATTGCGATTTAAATTACCGCGCCAGTAAAAACAAGCGGTTACTGGTGGAACTGACTCTGATACAGATTGCCCAGCTTACCGCCGAGGGGGACGAGGTCAGTGGTGGGCGTGGCCCTAAACAATCTATCAAACCCATATTCTCGCAGCCTGCCGCCGCTCAGCAGCCACAGACCGCACATGCTATGCCCCAACCGCAAGCAACAACTGCCACTCCGGCACAACCCCAGCCGGTGCAACAAGCTCCTGCAGCCCAGGCTACCCCTGCATCTCCGCAAGTCCAACAGCCTTTTGGTTCGCAAACAGCTCGCCCCACTCCTACTGCCGTATTAATGGCACAAGGAAAAGAGGAAAAGAAAATCCCTGTTATGAAGATGTCTGGTTTAGGAGTCTCAATCAAGCATCCACGGGGTGAAGAAGAAGAAAAAAAACAAGCTGCAGCATCAGCAGTACAGCAAAATGCACAGCCTGAAGAAGATTTTATCTTCAATGAAAAGGATGTCAACTACTATTGGCAGGAGTACGCCGGACGCTTGCCCCAAGAGCAAACCGCCCTTGCCAAGCGTATGCAGGTTATTCGCCTGACAATGCTGAATGCAACTACATTTGAGGCCGTAGTGGAAAATGATATTGCAGCCAAAGAATTCACAGACCTGATCCCTACCCTGCAAGGCTACTTACGCAAACGACTGAAAAACAGCAAAGCAACAATGACTGTCCGCGTCAGTGCCCCCACTGAAAAAGTGCGTGCATACAGCCGTGTGGAGAAATTCCAGTTGATGGCACAAAAGAATAATGCCTTAATGCAATTGAAAGAAGAATTCGGTTTAGAGCTTTATTGATGATTATAATTAAGTAATTGCAGTTTTTATCCAACAAATACTTTTGTTTTTTTAGTTTTATCATTACATTTGCGGATGAACTAACAAAAACATATCTTTTACTTTGAGAAAAATTGCGATAATATCAGCAGTAACAGGCTTTTTGCTCTTCTCTTTTGCAGCAGGAACACACGCCACCAGTACAGACAAAGAACGTCTGACTGCTTTGCAATCTCTCATAACCAAAGAGGTTCCTTATGATGCCAACATACCGATAGACAGCATTATATCATGGACCGATGAACTGGCTCCCACACTGAAATCTCCCAAAACAGAAGAAGCTTACTTCACTTTAGTTCTGTGGGAAGTGAATGCATATATCATGCGAGGAGACCTCAGTCTGGCAATAGACCGGGCACGATTAATGTACGAATATGCTAAAGATATAAAATCCAATTTCGGTATCGCTCTTTCCAACCAGGCTATTGGACAGGCTTATTCGGCCTCCAACATACAGGATAAAGCCTTGAGCTCTTATATGGATGCACTGCGTTACCTGCCCGAAAACAACCCGCAAACCTACCGGTTATTGGTGAAAATCTCCACGCAACTACAACAAATGAATCGCCTGGAAGAGGCCATGGAATATGTAGAGAAGCTGAATCCGCTTCTTGAACAGAATCCGGAACATCCGCTTGCCATCCCCATACTTATAGAAAATGCAACTTATTACATCTCATCGGGAGATCAGGATACTGCACTCCAGTATCTGCACCAGGCAGACTCGATTTACAAAAACCATACTCATGAAATAGCCCATGAGTTTTCCATCAACTATTACACTGCTGCCTGTTATCGCGCATTGGCAGCCGATTACCACGATAAGGAAAAGGCTGATGAAGCATTGGCACTTTATAACCAACTTCTGGAAGTGGTATCCAATAATAAACGCTCGCTAGAGTACCGATGGATTTGTGCGGAAAAGATCTATTTATATAAACTGCTGGGGCGCTTTGATGAGGCTTGCCAGATTTATAAGGAACTATACAGTGTTACTGATACCCTTGCATCAAAAAGCTATATCCGGCAGATTAATGCCCTGAAAGCTACTTATCAGGTTGATGAGATAGAACTGGAAAACAAGGCACAGCAGAACAAGATGGTTGTTGTTCTTATCTTCATCGGATTAGGATTACTGACTTTCATCTCTATGCTTGCCATCTGGCTTAGAAGACAGAAGAAAGTAGTAGTAATGTCTACGGAAACTCTGGAACAATTGCGTCATAATGCTGAAAATGCAACACGTGCCAAGAGTATATTCTTATCAAATATGAGTCACGAGATACGAACTCCTCTCAATGCTCTGTCCGGCTTTTCTGCATTACTGACGGAAGAGGGCTTAGATGACTCTACCCGGAGACAATGTACCGACATCATCCAACAGAACTCCGAACTTCTGCTGAAATTGATTAATGATGTGATCGACTTGTCGAGTCTGGAATTTGGGAAAATGCAATTCAGCATAGCCGAACATGATGCTGTGGCAACTTGCCGGAATGTAACCGACACCGTAGGTAAAGTAAAACAAACTCAAGCAGAATTATTGTTTGAAACATCACTGGAAGAATTATACATTGAAACAGATGACTCTCGTCTGCAGCAAGTGCTGATAAATCTGCTGATCAATGCAACCAAATTTACCCCTGACGGTAGTATCACGCTAAAATTGGAAAAGCAATCGGAAAAGATGGCTTTGTTCTCTGTAACAGATACCGGTTGCGGTATTCCGAAAGAAAAACAGGCAAGCATATTCCAGCGTTTTGAAAAACTGGATGAAAATGCGCAAGGAAGTGGACTTGGCTTATCTATCTGTCAGTTAATTATTGAGCATATCGGTGGCAAAATATGGATTGACCCGGATTATACAGGAGGCTCCCGTTTCGTTTTCACACATCCAATACACCAGACACGCAATAACTCAAAGAAGGAGGATTAATCATGATGAAGCGGTGGATCATACTATGTCTGGCTTTTAGTTCCGGCTTATTATCAGCCAATGCTGGAAGTACTGTTGTAAAAGACAGCCTGTTGCGCATTTATGTCTCTGCTCCACACGATTCTACCCGGTTGGACGTGCTGCATGATATTGCCCGGTTGGACCAGCAGACACCGGTATTCCTTTATTATGAAAGCAAATTGTTGCAAGAAGCTACCGCGCAGAACAATCTGCGATATCAGAGTCTTGCCACCTACGAACATATCATCTACTTCTTCAACAAACTGGACTTGGTGCGCGTCACGCAATGGATGGGCAAAATGGAAAATCTGGCAGAGAAGCATAACTATTACAATGACTACTTCAAAGCCAAGAAGTTGCAGATAGAAATGTACACGATCAACCAGCAGATAGAATTTGCCATCTATGAAGCAAACATCATGTACGAGAAAGCTAAGAAGCTAAACGACCGAAATGGTATGCGGGAAGCATGTCTCTGTCTGATGACCAGTTACATAGCTACACTACGCTATGAAGAAGGAATACAAGCATTAGAGGAAGCTTTCCAACTGATGAGTCCGCAAGATAGTCCGATGGATAAGATCAGTTTACTGTCCAAAGCTATTCTGGTTTATTCGTTCCTGCACGAAAATGACAAGATGTTCTCTTCTCTGGAACAGATGCAAACAGCCATAAACGAACTGATAACTGCTAATCCTGCACTACAAAACGCATATTCCGCATTATACATGGGGATAGAAACCCAATATGCCCTTTACTATATCCGCACAAAGGATATGGAGAAAGCATGGGAACACTTGCAGAAAGTGGATGAGTATTATACTCCCAACACTTTCCTGCCTTATCAGATCTCCCGCTTGCAAGCCTATGCAGAATATCACCGTTCGCTAAATGATTACAAGAAATCCCTGGAATATCTGGATGATGCGATTCGCTTGGTAAAGCAAATGTCTTTCCCAGATGTTATCTTGTACACTGCCATGAAGGCAGATATATTGGTAGATATGGGACGGGCAAACGAATCTCTTGACATCTATAAAAAAGTGATGCGCGACAAGGACTCACTCTATAGAAATCTGTCGCACACACAAATGGAACAGATACAAAGTTTGTATGACATGGACAAACTTCTGCTGCAAAGAGAGCAATGGCGTGCTAAAATCCATATAATCTTTTTGGCTGTAATAGGAACAGCCCTACTGGCTCTTATTACTTTTGTAGTCAACATGTATCTCAGTCGGAAACGATTACAAAGAGATGCCAAAGAAGCCGCCCGGTTGAATCAGGTTGCAGAAGAAGCCAATGAGGTAAAAAGCCGCTTCCTTGCGAATATGAGTTATAACATCCGTATTCCGCTAAACAATGTCGTGGGATTTTCTCAACTGCTCTCTACGGATATGGGACTGGATGAAAAGGAAAAACAGGAGTATTCCGAAATTATCCAGACCAATTCTACCGAACTGATTCAGCTGGTAAACGATGTACTCGATCTCTCACGTCTGGAAGCCAAAATGATGAAGTTCCAGATACAGGAATGCGAGATACGGGAAATGTGCAGCGACCTGGTAGGAATGGCCCGGATAAATAGTGACGGACATATCCACGCCCAACTGGAAACGGATGTGGAAAGCCAGGTACTCAGAATGGATGCCAATCGCTTCAATCAGGCAGTGATAAATATGTTACTCTATCCTGTGCCCAATGATACCGACCGCGAAGTAAAGATGAGACTGGAAAGGGATGAAAGAAATGAATTGCTGATCTTCCATATTATCAATAGTCCGTTAGCAGATCCTGCATTTTCATCTCAACAAGTCTCCATACGACTTAAGATTAATCAGTTGCTATTCGAGCACTTTGGTGGGAGTTTCGTAATAAGCGAAGAAGAAGAAGGCACCCCTATTACATTTACCATTTCCTATAAGGAATAGCGCCTACTCAAAGTAGAAAGTGAGCACTATCATACGTGAAGTGATTTTATCAACAGATTGTGTAAACTTCAATAACGATTGATCTGTAAGGTCCTTACGTTCTTTCTTAATCAGATTTGCCAGACCGAAACAAAATTTCAGCTCGGGTATTAACTTGAAATAGGGTAAGTAAAAATCGCATCCCAGACCCACTTCCACATAGCAATCAAAAGGCTTTACCAATAAGGCTCCCTGTTTCTTCACACTGAAGTCGTAAGTAGGAGCAATACCTGCCACCACATAGGGCCGGTAGTTATTGAAACGCTCAGCAGCAAATTTTAAATCTATCGGAACCGAAAGGTAGGCAGACTTCATGGATTGGGAATACTCTTCACCGCTGGCTTGTTCGCGGAACACGACTTTCTTATCTCCAAAATGCAGTGTTGGAATAAAACGTAGGGAAAGGAAAGTATTCAGATACAGTTCGCCCAATACCCCCACCGTAAATCCGGGAGAATACTCAGGAACATCTGCAAACCAAGTCTGGCCATCTTCCGTCACATAGCCCGTATTCACCAATTTATAGTCTTGCACATGAATGCCTGCTAAAAAGCCATAGTGCCACTTTCGCTGGTCGATATACGGGCGATTTTGCACCTTCCGCTTCTGTGCCGAAGCACCGAAAGCAAGGAGTAAAGTAAGGATTATCAGACAAATGCGCTTCACAACCCTAAAACGGTGAAAGTGACATTTTATTGCACATGTACTCCCATTTTCTCTTCTTTATTATTTAGACAAGGTACAAATTAAGGGAATTTAAACATGATTGGTAACAACTAATCAAGAAAACCGCTATTTTTGCCGAACTAATTAGTACTAATAATTTAAAATTTGAAGAAAATGGCTTACGTAATTAATGACAGTTGTGTTGCTTGTGGTACTTGTATTGACGAATGTCCGGTAGGAGCTATCTCTGAAGGTGATATCTACTCTATCGACCCTGAAACTTGCACAGATTGTGGTACCTGTGCTGATGTTTGTCCGTCTGAAGCAATTCACCCGGCAGAATAATAACAACACTCAAAGACAAAGAAAAGCCCGGTTCCATAACTGAAGCCGGGCTTTCTCATTTATATACTTTCTCTTATTTCAGTTCAGCCAATGCTGCCTTGATACGACGGATAGCTTCTACAATATTCTCATCACTGGTTGCATAGCTCATGCGGATACACTCAGGTGCACCGAATGAAGCACCACCCACACATGCAACGTGGGCAACCTCCAACAGATACATTGCCAAATCATCCGAGTCGCCAATCTTACGGCCGCCAACAGACTTACCAAAGAAAGAATCACATTTCGGGAACAGATAGAAAGCACCCTGCGGTACATTCACTTCGAATCCCGGAACTTCCTTCGCCAACTTCACAATCAAATCACGACGACGCTCAAAAGCTTTACGCATTTCTTCTACTGGAGCCTGTGTTCCTGTATATGCAGCTTCAGCAGCCTTCTGAGATACAGAGCAAGGACCTGAAGTATATTGACCTTGCAACTTGTTGCAGGCTTTTACAAGCCATTCCGGTCCGGCAATAAAACCAATACGCCAGCCTGTCATAGCATACGCCTTAGAAACACCATTCACGATTACCGTACGATCTTTCATTTCAGGGAATTGGGCAATACTCTGGTGCTTGCCGATATAGTTGATATGCTCATAAATCTCATCAGCAATTACGATTACTTGAGGATGTTTTGCCAGTACGTCAGCCAAGCCTTTCAACTCTTCCTGAGTATAAACTGAACCGGTCGGGTTAGAAGGAGAACAAAGAATCAGAGCCTTAGTCTTCGGAGTGATAGCAGCTTCCAACTGTGCGGGAGTAATCTTGAAATCCTGTTCGATACCGGCAGTAACAATAACCGGAGTACCTTCAGCCAGTTTCACCATTTCCGGATAACTTACCCAATATGGAGCGGGCACAATAACTTCATCACCCGGGTTCACCAGTACCAGCACTGCATTGCAGACTGATTGCTTAGCACCATTGGCACATGAGATTTGTGCGGCTGTATATTCCAGACCGTTTTCCTTTTTCAGTTTCTCCACGATTG
>ERZ837910.5692-NODE-5692-length-10912-cov-2.836603_pt1 | contig 10912 bp, 5 predicted proteins | sample MGYA00519940_ERZ837910 | MGnify/ENA primary metagenome ERZ837910 (study PRJEB31850, sample SAMEA3708825) | human gut metagenome | biome: human gut; feature: human-associated habitat; material: faeces | place: China | collected 2014 ... | reverse complement strand
TGCTGGTGCTTGGTGAGAATGCCAATTGCCTTTATCCCAAGTGCTACAGGTATTTCAGTCGGAAGTAATTCGGAATATTCAGTAAATGTCCTACTTTTATATTTTATTGGAGAGCAAATTTCATTTTCTGATGGAATTTGCTCTTCATCTTAAAGGGATAACAGCATACGGTAAATTCACAAGCAACAGTCTTATGGCAGGGAGTATATACCAAAAGAATTTGAACTTTGTTGTGATTTCAGATATATATAAATGCTGAATAAGTAGATGAGGAAAATATTTTGATATTGAAAATATATAACATTTTAATGTCGTGCTAAGGGTTTGATAACCAATGTGTTATCTCTCCTGCTTTTTCCTCTACGAGAATCGCCTCGTTTCTCTACGGAGATCGGGTCGTTTCTCGTAGAGCATCGAGGCGATCTTCGTAGAGAAACGAAATGAAAGTTTGCATATTTAACAACAGGCATAAAGGGTGAAGAAAACAGCCTCGCTTTGTTGTAACGAAAAAGGAAACCGGATGGAGATATAAACACCCTTAAAATAATCTTTCAATAAATATAGTTTAGATCATCAGTAATGGATAATTGAATAAAGCCTAAAGCAGGCTCTACTTTTTGAATGTATATCGAATGATAATCGGATTACTATCCTGATTTACAGAATTATATCTTTTCTCGTTGTCTTCATCTAATAAATCCGGATTTATAAATCGATCTAAAGCCTCCGAAGAAACAATAGAATATGCAAACGACTCATCTAATATTTTGGGAGCTACAATATCAACTTCTTTAAATCGGTTACAAACGACAGGATATTGATAAAAAAGTTTATATATCTTATTTTTTAAGCAAAACTGGGTAACATAATATCGCGAATTTTCACAATAAGTGATAAAAATAGAATAGAATTACTTAAACACCCATTTGTTGACAATCATAACCCGCTCATTAAACTCCAGATTCTTGTATTTGAATCCGCCATTGAAAGCGTAGAATACCTGCGGTATGCCACCGTATCCGAAAGGAACCTGATCTTTCTCATCGATGATATAGTCTCCGTTTATATCCTTGAAGATCAAATCGCCGACCCTGGGAGAAGGCATGTTCCATCCGTAAGTACATTCGTAACGATCGATTTCTTCCTGCGAATTGAAATAACCATTACCGTTGCTATAATCAACCATCAATCCGAAAGAAGTTCCGAGCGGGAATCCTTCCTCTTTACGTCTGTAAGAATAGCTTTCACCCAGTTCGGTTTCGTCTTTGTAAATAACCTTATTACGGGCATAGCTAACCCAACCGCCTACGTTAAAACTCCAGTCCGCATTGATCCGTTTGTAGTAGTTAGCCGACAGATCATAACCTTTGTTCTCGTAAACACCGACTTGCGTAGCAGGATAATTGTTGATGGGAATACCCTGATAACTCGGAATCGTCGAGGTCGCATGGATCAGCATATTATCCATCCGTTCTTTGAAATAGTCGAAAGAGAACGTAAACCCGTTGAACAATCCTACGTCGATACCGTAATTTTGTTTGAGCATCGTTTGTGCCTGAAGCAAAGCATATCCCTTTTTATTTTCCCATGTAGAATAAGCCAACACGGGAACCGAACCGCCAGTACCAAACTGGTTCTCATCCAAGTAACCATGACGTCCGTTCTGCAAATCGTCCTCGGCAGTACGTCCGTAAGAAGCACGGATTTTAAACTCGTTCAGCCATTTCACATTTTTCATAAAATGTTCGTTCGCCAGATTCCACGCGCCGGAAATAGCGGGCGTAGCGATCCAACGGCGATCGGGAGCGAACTGCTCGGTCGCAGAATAACCCAGATCGACTTTTACGAAATAACGGTTGTCATAACCATAGGCAGCCTCGACGCCGGACAACACCGTATTGAAAGGCAAAACATTATTGGAAGACCCCATATCCGCCTTAGACAGGTTCTGGTAGTAAATAAAAGCGGTAGCCTGTACATTATGTTTTCCAAAAGTACGCTGATAATCCAAATAAGCCCGATAATCCAAATGATAGTAAGAAGAATAACCTTTCCCGTAACTCAGTTCGGAATCTTTCGTCGTACCGATCGTTTCGAAAGCGAGTACGGACGGATCGTCGGTCGTTTTCCTCTTAACAAGTTCATTGCTCTGAATAGCGGTAAGAGAATTGTAACCATAAGTCTGGTAAGCGATATATCCGCCTAATTTCAACCCTTTGGTCACGAAACTCAGATCCAGATCCAATCCGAACTGGGAATTGATGTTCACGGAAGTAGCCTTATTATAACCCATTCGGTTCAACACTCCGTAAATCGAATAAGTATTCTTCTCTTCAACGACCAACTTTCCTCCCGGATCCAACATCTCTCCGGTCGCCTGATCATATACGGCAGGCGTCAAAGGACCGTAAATATTCGCTCCGCGCCAATACATATCTTCATATAATCCCTGCTGCGCGTTATAAAAGGCATCGTTACCGGGAGCGCGGTCGCGTCTTACGTTACCGCTCAACCGCAGGTATGAACTTAGGTATTTGTTCACCTTGATATCCACGTTCGTACGGTAATTGAACCAGTTGGTATTGAATCCTGACTTATAACGTTCATTAGTCGTCTTAAACTGACCTCCCTGGTGCATGAAATTCACCTGAGTGAAATAGGTAAACTTATCCGAACCACCGGTAACGTTTATATTGGCCCGGGACATGGTGGTCAACTTCTTATAGAACATATCGCGCCAGTTGTTATCCGGATACAACTCCCTGTTTTCTCCGGAGATATAATTGGCGATATCGACAGGCGAATAAACAGGCGTTTTACCCAGACTCGGGTTATCGTTATAGGTAGCTTCATTTTTAAACGTAGCATACTCCCAAGAATGGTAAAACCTCGGAGAGATCGTCGGTTGCTGTACAGACTGATCATAAGAAACATCGATCCGAACCGGCCCTTTCTTTCCTCGTTTCGTCGTAATCACGAGCACGCCGGCATTTCCCTTAACCCCGTACAAAGCCTGCGTAGAAGCATCTTTCAACAAAGTAATCGATTCGACCTCTTTTGCAGTCAGATAGCGCAAAACATCGTTACTATTATAAGAAGACATCACGCCATCGATCATAATCAACGGGGTCTGCCACCCATTCTGCGGATTCGAAGCGCCGCGGATCAACATACTGACCGTTTCATTACCAAGCACATAATTGTTCTGCCGTACCATCAAGTTGGTCACAAAACCGTTCATAGCAGCACCGAAACTCGAAACGGGAGCGGCTTCTATCGGAGTTCCTTTCACGGAACTAACAGCTCCGGAGATTGCTCCCCGCCGTTGCTGAACGAAACCCATGTCGATAATCTCATCGCTTTTCAAAGCGTCGGGTTCCAATTTCGCATCGATTGTTTCCTTCTCTGCGATGGCCACCTTCTTATCTTTATAACCGAGATAAGAAAAAACGATATCTTTACTTCCATCGTCCACAGTCAGGATATAGGAGCCTTCAATATCTGTCGAAGTTCCGTTCTTTCCCGTCTCGGAATTAACGACCACTCCGGACAGCGGCTTGCCAAACTCGTCCGTTACGACACCCTTGATGGTATAGACGGTTGACGACTGCGCACTGATTTTAGCCCCGAATGCACTCAAAAACATGCATGTGAGCAACAGCGCTATTTTAATATTTACTTTATGTCTCATATTATTTATCATTTAATCGTTTACACAACCCGTAAATACTACCATCCGGGATTTTGCCATTTATCTCCGGTCACTGCTTCCATACGATTTACCTCATCTTGGGGAAGTGGCAGCAGCAAATCTCTATTCTGAGCACCTCCGCGCTCTTTGGTCCAAATATTGTAACGCTCATAAGCAAATGTTCCATCCTCTTTTGGGGTGATCTTCATACCGGTGAGCCATGTACAAGTCTCACGTAAATCTCCATCTGTTTTCTGCCACCGACGCAAATCAAAATAACGTATTTCTTCCCAAGCTAATTCTACACGACGCTCGTTCTTTATACGAAGCAATAGTTCATCTTTATTCAAACCTACCGGTAAAGCTGGCATTCCTACTCTATCACGCACAACATCAGCCACAGCTTTTGCTTCAGCCATATGTCCACTCTCAGCCGCAGCTTCGGCTAAATTCAGGTAAATTTCAGCTAAACGGAAAAACTTCCATGGTATCAAACTTCCCTGATTAGTGGCACTCATTTTAGGAACCACCGTTTTACAATGATAATATCCTGTACGTGAACGAGTACGATCACTTGGGTCTAAGCTTATATGATGCCTACCACCTTCATAAATATCCACGTTCCATATTTTTCCATTATCCCAAACAATCTGATCACCATTACACAAAGCTGTTTCGTGTAAACGCGGATCACGATTCACATATGGATTATTAGGATCATATAATGTATTGTTGATATTATAATTAGGTTGTAAATGTCGTTCATCCAAATAAGGTTTATTCAAATTCAATACTGGTTGTCCATCTAGTGTTTCAAATGCATCGACTAGTTCCTGTGTGGGGCACGTTGCACATTTAAACGTATTATCCATGCCACAGCCAATATAACCAATGTGCCAGATATGATGCTGTATAGATCCCATAGTTCCAGTTTTAGCATGCTGCCAAATGGTTTCTTTATCACGTGGTGTAACAGCATAATCGGCAGCAGAAGCTACGATTTGTCTGAATGCCGCTCCTTTTCCATCACCATATGTATTGATATCAGTACATGTCGTAAAAAGTTCATAACCATTCTCTGTCAACGCCTTTAAAGCTGCTGCATTTATTTGGTATGCTTCTTCCCAATAATCATTTCCTTCATTGAAAAGAGGACTTGCCGCTACCAGACTCATACGCGATTTAATAGCCCAAGCCAAAGCTTTAGTAGTGCGCATTGCTTCAGATTTGGTAGTTACTCTCCACGGCAACTCAGCGCAAGCAATGCCTGCATCACAATCCTTTATGATAAATTCAACTACCTCATGAACGGGTAAACGTTTTAAGCCAGAAAAGTCTGCATCAAAAGCAGCAGTAGTTTCCAATACCGGAATCTTTCCAAACCAACGAACTAGTTCTGAATAGAAGAAAGCGCGCAACACACGTGCTTCTGCTCTATAACGTTCGCGTTCTTGTTCACTATTAACAGCTGCATTATCAATAATTTCCAAGAATTGATTGCATAAGTATATTTGATTCCATGATTTAGCCCAATAAGCCCCATTATTACTTGACGATTCGCCACTCATATCACGTACCGGATGAGAACTTACATTTCCTACTCCGTTATATATTTTGGCTATTCGAGTATTCTGCCCATCATCAGAACTCCATCCATCATCACTAGCAGCAACGAGCAACGTTTCAAAGTGATGACTGGTATATCCTTTTAGTGGAACATTATTATAACAAGAGTTCAGCAAAGCTCCCACTTTATTCGGATCTGCCACAATCTCTTCCATCGTCAATGAACCATCAGGAGCTATATCTAGCACATCTACACAAGAAGAAAACAATCCAATCGTGGTAAACAAAGACAATATAATTACATTTAATTTCATACTGTTCTATTTTTCATTATACTTAAAATGTTACATTGGCACCAAAACTCACCATCTTAGTCACAGGATATGCAGTCTCACTGCTTTGTTCCGGATCAATGGAATTAAGTTTCATCTTTTTAAAGGTCAGTAAATTATTTCCACTAACATATATTCGCAATTTCTGAATTTTTATCTTTTCCAAGAGCAGCTTAGGTAATGTATACCCCAACTCTATATTTTTCAATCGCAAGAATGAACGATCCATGACAAAAAAATCATTTGCTGTCATACTGGTAGTTGTATTAGCACTCAGTGCAGGATACTCAATTTTTCTCCCACTATTATAGCGTTCTGCCGTCCATGCATTCAGATGATAACCTGTATAAAATCCAACCAAACCGATCTCTGTCACACCGAAATTTGAATAATACTTAGAAACTTTAGCCACACCTGAAAAAAGAAAGGAGAAGTCTAAATTTCGCCAAGACAAGTTTCCTGAAAAGCCATAAGTTATACGTGGAATATTACTATATTTAATTGGTGATATATCTTCCAGATCAATGTCTCCGTCACCATTCACATCTTTATAAAGAAGATCACCCATACGGGGAGTACCAATCTTATATGTTTTCTTTGCCCACTCCAATTCTTCTACAGTATTGATGTATCCATTACCGTTAGAGTAATCTATCTTATAACCGAAAATCTGCCCTATACTATATCCTGTTTTACGATAAGGATAAGCATATTCCTCTGGCAAACAGGTTTCATAGAACTTCACTTTCATCAATGTAGTCAATTTTATTTTTATTATAAGAAAAATTTCCTTTTACTCCAAATGAGAAATCTTTATTAAGTTTCCTATTATAACCTACCTCCAATTCAAATCCACTGTTGTGAACCATTCCCATATTCACTTTAGGTAATGCACTTAACGGTAATCCTTGTAATTCCGGAACCGTACTGCGTTGAATCAAGATATCTTCTCTTCTTTCACGAAAATAATCAAAAGAAAAAGAGAGCTCATTAAACAATTGAATATCTACCCCATAATTCTGTTTATAAGCTATTTCCCAGCCTACATCCGGATTTCCCTTTTTATTGATACTAATAGACTGTCCACGTCCTAAAGAAGGTATAACGCCACTCGCCATTTGTATATCATCCAAATAAAGAAAACGATTACTTCCCAATTGGTCATTACCTACTTTCCCATAAGAAGCACGTAATTTCAGATTAGTAATAGTCTTGTTTTTTTCCAAAAAACGTTCATTACTAACGACCCATCCGGCAGAGAACGCAGGGAAGAAACCGAAACGTTTCTTTTTGGCAAACTGTTCAGAACCGTTATACCCCAGATTTACTTCCATTAGATATTTCATATTATAGGCGTAAGTAGCACGTGCAGAAATTCCCAACATATTGTAAGGCAGATCAGCAGCATATTGTTGCCAACTGTCACGCTGCACCAATGCCATACCAGTCACACGATGTAATCCAAAATCACGTTCATAATTAATTGAATATTGAAGATTCAGATAATAGTTGGTACTTGCAGTCTTGGACAAATTAAGGGCATCGTTCTGATTGGACTGAATTTCGGTATAGTAACATCTATCATCTGGAGTGGTGGCCACGTGTACATCGTATTGATCATACAAACGTACTCCTTGACGAATAGTACGACTTTTAGTATCAAAAGCAGCCATAATTTTGGTACTCAGACCTTTCGTAATGAAATCCAACCCCCAATCCAAAGTAACAGATGAATTCAGATTAGAATTAGTCTGCTGACGGTATCCACGACGATTCAAGTCACCATAAATATTACGCCCACCTGTACCCGGCTGCGCAATGACCTCACCACCTGGTACCGGTGTGCCATCTTCTAACGTATAGCCTTCTGCTGTTAATGAACCAGGCTGTGTAGATGGTATGGACCAAATGTATGACATAGACTGTGCCACCATACTTGTTGTACTGGTATTACTGCCAAAAAGGTCTTTGGTCTGCGGACTATTCACTTTTTCTAAATAAGAAGCCAAGTTTAAAGAGAGTTTCAAGTTCTTGGCAATCTTATAATCTACATTAGCACGGAAATTATATCGGTCATTGCTGAATGCAGGATCATAACTCAACCGTTCCGTAGACTCAGTTTTTAATTGTCCTCCTTGTCCCATATAAGCTGCATTCAGAAAATAGGTTAGTTTGTCATTACCACCACTTAGATTTATGTTTACTTTTGTTTGTGGTGCCCACTTACGAAAGAACTCGCTCTGTACATCACGATCAGGATAAAACACGCGATCCTTTCCATTGCGATACATGTCTATCATATAATCTGTAAAAGGAAGATTATCCGCACTGGTTCCATCGTTCAAGAAAGCCTGATTACGCAACTCTGCAAATTCCCAAGAATGCACACGTGTAGGAGTAGTAATAAACCTCTGCAAACTATAATTGACCGATACACTGAGCTGTGACTTTCCGGCTTCTCCACGGCGTGTAGTTACCATTATCACGCCATTAGCACCACGCACTCCGAATACAGCCGTCGCAGAAGCATCTTTCAAGATAGATACAGACTGAATTTCATTAGGATCCAGCATACCAATATCTTCGCGAGGTACCCCGTCTATCAAAATTAAGGGTGATTGACCATTGGTGGTACTCACCCCACGCAAATAAATAGCTACATCATCTACACCAGGTTGCCCGGATGTCTGCAAAGCAGTCAGACCAGGTAGCCTTCCTGCTAAAGCAGTAGAAAGATTGGCAGCGGAATTTTGGGTAAGTTCAGCTGTTTGTACTGAAGCTACAGCCCCCGTAACAGTCACTTTCTTTTGTGAACCATAACCGACAACCACCACTTCTTCTAACGTTTGTGCATCTTCTATCAGCACTATGTGCAATTCTTTATCCGTATTTTTCACTATCACATTTTGGGTGATATATCCTATATAAGAGACTTTCAATTCTACAGGAGCCAAAACGTTCACAGAAAAATTTCCGTCTACATCAGTTATTGTTCCAGTGGCTGAATCAACAACAATATTAACCCCGATCAAGGGAATTCCATCCTTATCAACAACACGTCCTTTCAAAGGCGAACTTTGTTGCTGAAGCATATCAATCCTTTCTATTAAAGTAGAATTGTTTGCATAGCCATAGTTGGAAAACAGAGAGAGGGCAGCAATCAATAAAATAAAGCTGCTTCCATACCTAACAAATTTTACATTTTTCTTTTTATCCATAAGAGTAATACTTGTGCGTTCTTTATAGTTTTTTTTTAGAGAGAGAAATTCAAGATGTCATGATCTGATTATGCTTCCGACATCCACAAATAAATTCATAGTTTCTTTAGAAAAAATCATGTGTTCCATAATACATTTTATTTAAGTTTATACTAAGTCTTAAGACACGACAAAAGTAGACTTAGCATATAAAATATCGTTTCACTCTTGTAACATTATATAGCAATAAGGTAACTACAAGCATATTTCTGTTCATATTACCACTTATTTTCCCTTATTTCATAGACTTTTTTTCTTATAATATCCAAAGAACCGATAATAAGATAATATTCATAATCCATCACCGAATTTTTCTTCAGTCTTTCCACGCGTAAAGGAGCAATATAAGAAGTTGCACTGCTCAATGCATCTCCTTCTAAATCATTTCCATACCTACCAGCCAAAAAACGGGTAGCAGAAGGAGTATAAACACCTACCCCCCACAAAGAATCATCCACAAAAGCCATCCAGCATTCAGAGGCATCATCATAAGCTCCCCAGAAGTGTTCTGGATCATTTAATATCAATTGCTTCACCTCGGTTTGTCTGACAGATGCATTTGTAAACGGAGCACTACCAAAATAAGAATACAAATTCTTTAAAGCAGAAATAAGATATACGGCTGGAATCTCCTGATCCCTCTTCACTCCCTCTCCATAAATAGAATCAGTGCGTTGACATACGAGTTTGTTTCTCACCTTTATAACATTCCCTTTCAAAGTAGTCCATTGTTCCATTACTGCTTCTGCAGGACAATCGGCCATATCCCACAGCATAGGAACGCATTTGATGTATAAACTATTACCAGTCTTTTTATAGTCTAATATTTGCGCTCTGTTACACGCATAATCTCCAACTTGAATAGGATTCCAAGGCCAAGGTGACCACATCGGAGATTGTCCATCCTTTTGTCGATTTAAATCCCGTCCTGCATAATAAGCCTGCTGAATATAACGCCCTTCATCATGAATATTCACCAAATTTCGCGTTTCTGTCGCCCGAGAAATATAATATATAGCTCCTCCTCTCATTAAATCCTGCTTAATACATATTTCATCATTACTCAATCCAAATTCTTCATGTTCTGCCCCTTCTTTTTCTTTCGTATTATTACCTGGAGTCCATCTGCAAGAAAGTAGACAAAAGACTAATAGACAAACAATTATTAATTTATTTTTTTTCATATTTTTATTGATTTTTTATCCGCAAAAGACTACACTGTGGTTACCAAAAAACTTTTTCACAGATCTTTGCATCGGTATCCTGCAAATCTGCGGCGTCTCTTAACTCTGGAGGAATGAGCTTATGAATCATACATTACTTAACAATCAGGAACGCGCAAGACAGCTCCGGATCCGGATCGAAAATATCACGATCCTTCTGCTCGCCGTCTTTTCCTTTTTCCTGTTCCTTTTAACCTTTTTCCCGTTTTCCAGGATCTCGAAGGCCATGCAGGGATCCTTTGAGATGGGGCGCATGGTTCAGCGTGCCTTTTCCATTGTTCTTTTCGTATTGTCCCTGCAGTTATGGAAGAGAAAACGGAACGCATGGACAATCGCCGTGGGGATCTTTGTCCTCAATTTTCTGCGCGGACTCATCGGAATGGGACATCCGCTGCACAACGGGATCATGATTCTCGACCTTTTCTTATTTATCCTGTTTTTCATCACGCGGAAAGATTTCTGCTGCCCGGCCGGACGCGGAAACCGCCGACAAACACTGCTTCTGGCACTTTTTGCCATCATCGGTGTCCTCATAAATGTAGGGATCACCTGGCACTATATGCGGCTCGGAACCGCGGACGGTGCTTCTGTCTCCTTTGCCGACAGCTTCACTCAGGGAATCAGTATGATCTTCGGCATGGGAAGTCTTCCCGCGTCTATGGCTGACCGACACGGAACGGAATTTGTCCTGTTCTGGTTCAGCTGGGGCTGTATTCTCGCCGCTATTCTCTGTGCCATGCGCCCGTGGATTCAGAAACAGGCCCACGGATCCCAGGAAATCCAGCATGCCAGAACACTTTTAAATCTTTACAGCCAAAATCCCTGCTCCTATCTTGCACTGGA
>ERZ837910.5686-NODE-5686-length-10930-cov-3.455540_pt1 | contig 10930 bp, 10 predicted proteins | sample MGYA00519940_ERZ837910 | MGnify/ENA primary metagenome ERZ837910 (study PRJEB31850, sample SAMEA3708825) | human gut metagenome | biome: human gut; feature: human-associated habitat; material: faeces | place: China | collected 2014 ... | reverse complement strand
ACAGGCGGCAGCGCAAGGCTCCGTCTCCGCCCACGGCGGTAATGACGGCGGACATACCGACCTTCAATTGATCAAGTGTCATCTATTTTTCTCTCCCAATGATTTTGATGTGCTTATGGTAACATTCCCGCCGCGGCCTGTCAATACAGCTGCGGAGGAGAGACCTTTCGTTATATGAGGTGATTTATATAACGGCATCAACTGGACGCTGATTGTGGATGTAATCTTCGATGACATGCATTGAATGGTGGTCTCAAGCTCTTCGGTGAAGTTGTCGGGATAGGTCACGAGGGTGACGTTCTCCTCACCGTAGAGCTGCTGGAAGGCCTCGGCGCCGCGGCGGTCGTCCTCAGACTGAGAAACGGAACCGGTCACGATACCGATGTGGATGGTCTCCTCCTGCTTGTCGGGAGTGTCGGGAGTGTCGGGGGTGTCGGGCGTGTCAGGGGTCTTCTTGTCGCCGCAGGCCACGAGCGAAAGCACCATGACCATAGCGAGCAGGATACTCAGGAATCTTTTCATGCGGAACCTCCAATTTCATTTTTCGCTCGACGGAAGTGTTCGTCAGGCTCTGGAGTGTGTGGCAGGGAAGAAGCATTTGGAAGCATGAAGAAGGTTCACCATGACCTGAATTAGGTCGTGGTGAACCTTCTATTCTGGACTAAAAACAGTGGGATTTGAGCTGCATTGAAATGATGGGCAAGCCGCCGCCCGTTCCGAGCGACAGCCTGCCTTTTGTCAGATCATGTTGAGGTGCTATCGTACAATTATCTTTCTAAGTCTCTCTAAATCATTCCCATCCGGATGGGAGAGCGCTCGGTCAAAGTTCTCAATCAGCGCATCGATATTTTCCGGATGCTCCGGCTGCACCTTCATTTTCATGTAGCGTTCCCGTACAGACGGCGGCATTTTGCCCTGACACATATATTCTCCGACCACGGAATTGCTTGAATCGATAGACTGCTTGACATGATTGAGAATCTTCTGGAAATATGCCTCGCTGCCGCCAAAGCCCGCCGTTCCAAATAGAAAGATCTTTTTGTTCTTCAGCGTTGACAGTAATGTCAGGGTGGACTTATCCGCATTTCCCTTGTCCGTCCAAAACCCAATATAGAGCATCTCGGAGTATAGCCCTCCCTCTTTAGGCGCTCCAAAATAGTCACAGTTTTCTTTGGCGAGCACGGCGTAAATTGTATCGGCAAGCTTCTTCGTATTGCCCGTCGGGCTATTGAATACAATTGAATATCTTTCTTTGCCCATATCAAAGCCTCCCATTTCGTCAAAGCGGCATCGGCGTCCGAGCAATCAGAATAACCGCCAAAACAGCACCAACAAACGCCGCAGCCCCAATGACTGCTATTACCGTCTTACTGATTTTCTTCTTCATTGCCTTGCCAATCAGCACAGCGCAAGCCACACAGACAGCCGCAGCCGCAAGTGCGATGCCCAGCGTTTCCCATAGCCACGAAAGTTCATATATGATCTTCATTTGTTCACCCATCCTTAACGGTCTTATTTGTAAATTTGGATTATCAAGCAGGATAGCGGTTGCGCTCCCTTTTTCCGCGCTCTTTGACGCAGCAGGGTGTATTGTCTTCCTCCGTAATCGTGTTTGTCCCTATATTTTTGCTCATGCTCGCACAGCTCAATTTGCCAGCCATACGATCATGGCCTATTTCAGCAGCTCCGACAATACCTGAAACAACTTTTGAATATCCAGAGGTTTAGCAATGTGGCCGTTCATTCCGGCATTCAACGCATTCTTTTGATCCTCTTCAAATGCATTGGCGGTCATGGCCACAATGGGGATCGCCGCCTTCTTTTTATCCGGGAGCGCACGAATCCGCCGAGTTGCTTCATAACCGTCCATCTCCGGCATCTGGACATCCATCAAGATCAGGTCATACCGGCCGGCAGAAGCCGCTTCGACCTTTTCAACGGCAATCTTTCCGTTTCCCGCAGTATCCACCTCAAAGCCCGCTTCTTCAAGAAGCGTCGATGCGATCTCCAGATTCAGTTCGTTATCCTCGACCACCAGAAGCTTCTTTCCAGTAAAATCAGGAGCTTTTGAAACGGGTATCATCTGCCCCGCTTTTGCCTCGCCGACGGGGAATCGCAGAGAAATGGTAAATTCCGAGCCCCTTCCCGGTTCGCTCTCCACTGTGATCCTGCCGCCCATCATATCCACCAGGCTTTTCGTGATGGCCAGGCCGAGCCCCGTACCCTGTATCTTGCTGACGGTGGAGGTCCTCTCTCTGGCAAACTGCTCAAAAATGTGCTTTTGGAACTCCTCGCTCATGCCGATGCCGTTATCCTTGATGTGGAATTCAAAATCGGCATAGTCTGCCGGAGCCGTATCTTTCTGTACAATCCGCAGGCTGATCTGCCCACCGTCCGGCGTGAACTTCACGGCGTTTGCCAAAACATTGATCAGGATTTGTTCAAGCCGCAGCGGGTCGGCGATCACATCCTCGTTTTTCATGCCGGCAGTATCGACGGTAAAGGAGATGTGCTTTTTGTCGGCGCCGACCTGTATGGTGTCCCCAATATCCTCCACCAATTCCGGCAGATGCACCGGCTTTGTCTCCAGCGTAACCTTTCCATTCTCAATGCGGCTCATATCCAACACATCGTTGATAAGGGACAGAAGATGCTGGCTGGAAACGGATATCTTTTTCAGATAGTCCTCTACTTGGTCACGGTCGTCGATGTGCGTCTGCGCCAGAGCGGTGAAACCGATGATGGCATTCATGGGCGTTCGGATGTCGTGAGACATATTAAACAGGAACTCCCGCTTGGCGAGATTGGCCTTGGTTTCACGCTGAACGGCAAGCTCGAGTGCGGCGTTTTTCTGTTCGAGCGACTTCTTGTATTCTTGCTCGGAGTTCTCCTGCTGCATAAAGAAATCCTTTGCGGAGTTCCAGCGGAATCCCTGCACAAACGCCAGAACCAAGATATACATGACCAGCGTGATCACCAGATTCATCACGGTGAGGGTATAGACCTGACGGGCGGGAACATAGGCATAGAGGGAATAGTTCCGCCCATGGCTGTACATTCCATAGCATTGCTCAATGCCCTTCGGAGCGTACACGCGGATCAGTTTATCTGCCCGGTTGCTTCTCCGGATCGACATGAGCCGTTCACTCTCGAAAATGTTCATACCAATCAGAGTGGGGTCGTTGGAGGCCGATACCCGGTTCTCCTCCACCACCAGAAGAGTCCCCGTGGAGTTGACCCCATAGCTGTCTATCAGAGGCTGGATGGACAAAACGGACTTTTGGGAAAACTCCGCCCCGGTATAGCGGTAGGCCAGCACCGCACCCGCGCCGTCAGCGCAGCTGTGCACAGCAACATCGGCAAAACTGCCATCGTCCAGCTCCACATGCTTGACATAGGTCTTCTGCGGGTAGCCGATGACACTGAGGATCGATTCCGATTTGATGCCAGACTGAAGCTGTGCGTAGCCGATGCCATCCTCCGTGTACTCACATACCAGCTCGCCCTGCGCGTCCAGCAGGCAGATGCCCGTAAGCCACAGCCCCTTGGCGCGCTCCGACAGCGCCGCCTCATCACAGTCGAGGGAGAGAGACTCCAGCGCGCGGACGGCGGCAGCCTCGCGCACAAGGCCCTTCGCGATGGTAGTATCGTTGTACTTCGTATAGTCGGCGGACCGCTTCTTGATAAACTCGATCGTTCCCGCCAGCCTCTGCTCGCAATTTTGCATATCCGCCTGTCTGGAAAGCGCGAAAACGATTCCGAGGAGGGAAATACCCACAGCAATACAAACGAGCCAGAATTTTTTGCTGAAAATGGTCTGCAAAGGATTACGGTTCAAGGCATTCCACCTCCAAATAGGTTTCGGGATGCTCCAGATACCCGCCGACGATCTCCTGCATGGTCCCGTCCTGACGCATCTGTGTAAAGGTGTCCATCAGCTCCTGTGCAAGACCGCGGTCATCATCGGCGGAAAAGGCTGCGCCGATTCCGGTGATCAGCAGCGGCTCGTCCAGAATGCGGAAGTCCGCGCCGTAATCCGTCATATACTGCAAAATGGCCGTTTCGTGGGCGGCAATGGCATCCACATAGCCGCAGTCCAGCGCCGCATACTGTACGCTCCGATCCTCCAGACTGATAATGTCCTCAAATTGGGGAATATCCGCTTGTCCGCTTTGCAAAAAGATCTCTTCCGGCTTACCGGTAGACTGAACGGCAATGGTCTTGCCGTTCAGGTCATCCATGGCGTAAATATCGCTTTTTGCATTGACGGCGATGATCTGCCGGCTGACCATGTAGGGGCCGGCCCATTGGTAATCCTGCTCACGCCCATCCATGGAGAAACAGCCCCAAATACAGTCGATCTCCCCATTGTCCACGAGCGTCCTTTTCTGCTCCCAGTCGATGGTTGTGAACACCGCCTGATAGCCCATCCGCCGGAACGCCTCAACTGCGATCTCCACGTCGATGCCGGTGGGGTCGCCGTTGTTGTCCAGATAGACAAAGGGCGGATAGGTGTCGCTGCCGATGGTGATGTGCGGCAGCGATGATATACCCGGCTGCTCTCCTGTCTGCACCGCACAGCCGCAGAGTACTCCGGCCACAAGCAGAACGGTCAAAATAAGTAAAACAAGTGTTTTGAAATGTTTCATCAGTAGGATTCCCTCAATTTCTGCTCCTCAATTATCTGTATAGGTTATTATACATTGATTCCGGCAAATAGCAATATTCAGCATGCCAGTTACGCGACGCCGTTGCGGCCATCGCGGCAGTGTCCGGGCGGACATCCCCGCAAAATTTCTCCACAAATTTTTGCAGTTTCGGTTTTGCCTTCCGATGGGAACAGTTTATCAAATTCGTGAATTCTGTCAATCGTTTTTCAAAGCGTGTTTGAACCATTGCGAAAATGCGTTGAAATTTATAGATAAAGCGGTTATAATGGCGACACAGATAATTATTTATTTATAAAACACCACGGCAGCGGATATTGCGCCCTTCCACCTGCTGCGCTGCGTGCAGAGGGAAAATTACATCTCGGCTAAAAATGTCCGCAAAGGAGAGTGCAATGAACAACGAAACCCGAAAGGAAACACAGGTATTACCGAAGGACGTCCGCTACGTTGGGGCGGATGACCTCACCTTGCCCCTTTTTGAAAACCAGTACCCTGTCCAGCCGATGGGGGTGAGCTACAACTCTTACCTTATTTTAGACGAAAAGATCGCCGTCATGGACAGCGTGGATGCCCGCGCGGCGGACGAATGGCTCGCCAAGCTCGCGCACGAGCTGGACGGGCGCAGTCCGGACTACCTCGTTATCTCGCACATGGAGCCGGACCACTCCGGCAGCATCCTGCGCCTTGCGGAGAAATATCAGGAAATGAAGCTCGTCGGCAACACCAAGACCTTCGCGATGCTCCGCCAGTTCTTCGGCGCGTCTGCGCCGGCAAACGAGCGTCTGGTAGAGGTCGGCGAGGGCGGGACGCTCTCCCTTGGTGCGCATACGCTTCATTTTATGCTCGCCCCGATGGTCCACTGGCCCGAGGTGATGGTCGCCTACGAGGAAACGGAGAAGCTCCTCTTCTCCGCCGACGCCTTCGGGCGCTTCGGTGCCCTCTCGCGCACCGCCGCCGCGCCGTGGGCGCCGCAGGCACGACGCTACTACTACAACATTGTCGGCAAGTACGGCGCGCAGGTACAGGCACTGCTGAAAAAGGCGTCCGCGCTGGAGATCGAAACGATCTGCCCGCTCCACGGTCCCGTGCTGACAGGCGACGCGCTCGCCGAGGCCCTGCGGCTCTACGATCTGTGGTCACGCTGGCAAAGTGAAGCACCCGAGGAGATCCTGCTCGCCCACGCCTCCATTCATGGCAACACCGCCCGCGCAGCGGAGCTGCTCAAGCAAAAGCTGGAAGCGAAAGGCGCGCGGGTCACGCTCTGCGACCTGACGACGACCGAAGTCTCCTACGCGGTGGCGAACGCCTTCTACTGCGGTAAGCTTGTACTGGCCTGCTCGACCTATGACGGCGGACTGTTCCCTCCCATGGAGGAATTTCTGAGCCGCCTGCAAGCCAAGGGCTTCCGCGACCGCAGCGTCGGCCTGATCGAAAACGGCTCGTGGGCGCCCGCTGCTGCGCGGCTGATGCGCGCGAGGCTCGAGGAAATGAAGGACCTGCGCGTGTGCGACGCCGTGGTGTCGCTGCGCAGCGCGCTCGGCCCTGCAAACGAAGCGCAGATGGAAGCGCTGTCCGCGGAGCTGTGTGCGAAATAAACATATAGGAGCGGTGATCTGATGATGCACTACCTACTGATCCTGCTGATCGGCTATCTGCTCGGCTGCTCGAACATGGCGGTTTACCTCGCCGCCGCACAGAACGTCGATCTGCGCTCCGGCGGCAGCGGAAACCCCGGCGCCTCCAACGCGCTGATTCTGATGGGCTGGCGCGCGGGGCTGCTCGTAGGCGCGCATGACATTGCCAAGGCGGTCCTCGCCGTGCTGCTGTGCCGCCTGCTTTTTCCCGCCGTTCCGCTCGCGGGCGCTCTATCGGGCGCCGCCTGCGTCGCCGGGCACATGTTCCCATTCTATATGCGCTTTCACGGGGGAAAGGGCTTTGCCGCCTATCTCGGCATGACGCTCGCCTTAAACTGGCGCTTTGCGCTCCTGCTGCTTCTTGCCGTCTCGCTCATCACGCTTGTGACCGATTACGTCGTCCTCGGGGCAATGACGACCGTCATCAGCGTCCCGCTGTACAGCGCATGGAGCGGCAGCGGGACCACCGCGCTGCTCCTCCTGCCCCTTTCGGCGATCATCATTTATAAGCACAGGGATAACCTTGTGCGCATCTGTCGGGGGACAGAGATCGGGCTGCGCAGCGCCCACCGCGGAGACCACCGCAAAAGCACGCAGAGCGGACCGCCGCGCCCGTAGGCGCTTTCGCGCGGCGGAGCGCAGCCGCCATACAAAAAGCATCGGAAAAAGGGAGCGAGTGCCCTTTTTCCGATGCTTTTTTCGTCTCCTCCCGCGCCGCCGTGAGCTTATCCCGCACGCCGGGTGCAGCGTCCCGCGGACGACGCGCCCGCCGTCTTACCCTGTGTACAGGAGCAGTCCGATGGAGTCCGTGCCGTCCGGCAGGAAGGGGATCCCCGCGCCCGTGCGCGAGCGCTGGAAATAAAGATCCTCGCCGGAGGGGGAAATGAGGATCGGGAAGCTCGCGTCGATCTCGTCGCCGCTGTCGGCGGAGAGCTTCAGATACAGGCAGTCGTCCTCCATGCGCCACACGCCGAGGTAGTCCTGCTTGATGTAGCCAGCGGGAGCGTAGTATAGGTCGGCTGTTCCCGCATACTCGGGGCCGGCATCGCCGCCGCGCAGCTCCAGCACCCAGCTGTCGCAGAGCCACGAGGTGTCGGCCAGTCCCAGCTCCGTGGGCGGCAGCCACCCAGTCATCGCCGGACGGCTCCCAGCCCTCGGGATAGTCAAGACCGGTCGTGTAGCCGTAGATCGCAAAGTCATACAGCAGCGGCGCCCCGTCCTCATCGGTCGGCAGGAAGAGATTGCCGTAGCCGTCCTCCTGCGGGTACCAGATCGCCGCCACGGCGTCGTTGGTCACAAGGTTGACCTCCTTGTCCGGCTCCTCGGGATCGACGAACACCAGCACGGGCTCGGCGTATTCCTCGCGGTAGAGCACCTCATCTGCCACCGGATGCAGGCCGTTGCCCATCATCCGCCAAGTCACATGGTTTACGGCAAGGCTGGTGTTCTCGTCGCGCGGGACGATGCAGAAGAGCTTGCCGTAGCCCGCGCCGAGGACGCGCTCGGATGGGATCTCCAGCAGAAACGGCAGCTCAGAGGTCAAATCCGCGCAGTTTTCGCGCAGCCAGTCCGTCAGCTCGGTTTGGTCGCCCTTCTCGCGGAGGCCGAGATAGGCCGCCGCGCCGGTGAGCCGGCCGTCGTATTCCAGATCGCCGCGCACCCGCGCGAGCGATTCCGCTCCGTCTACCGTTTCCTCGCTGTCCGCGGCGGGCTGCCCCTGCTTCAGAGCGTCGATCGACGCCTTGACGGGCGGATCGCCCCCGTCATTCGGCTTTGCTTTGTTGGCTTTGCCGCAGCCGGCAAGGCCGAGCAGCAGGATGTGGCACAGGATCGCCGCGCAAATGCGGCGCTTCAGTGTTTGCTTCACAGTAATTCCTCCTCAGAACGATCCGCTGCGGCCGTGGCCGCCGCCCCCGCTGCAGCTCGAGGTGCTTCCTCCTCCGCCGCCGTCGGAGCTGTCGCTCTTGATCTTCGTTCGTGTTTCGGTCGTGTACATAAAGCGGTCGCTGCTTTCCGTCAGCGTCAGCCCCTCGCCGGTGACATATTCATCCGCCGCCGCGCCGCGCCGGACGGTCTTCATGTTCATTTTAAGCACCTTGCAAACACCGCTCGCGATCAGGCAGGAGACGATCACGACGATCGCGATCACCGCCCACGGACTTTCCCGCACGGGCTTGCCTGCCTCGGCAAGGCTCAGATACTCGTCGCAGGCGGTCAGGTACTCGGCAGCACCGATGTACCAGTTGCCGTCGCTGAACTGGCCTAAAAAGCGTCCCTTCAGCTGCTCCGCGCCATACTCATTGATGGCGTAGGCGGCATTTTCGCCATAGATGAACATGGCATATTTGCGGTTCTGCATACTCAGCAGGACGATCACGCCGTCACGCCCATCCCCCATGCCGAGCTGCTTATCGTGGTAGAACCGATAGGTCCCCTCGTAGACGTCGCCTCCTTGGCTGTACACCTTATAATCGTCCACGAAGGCAACGTAAACGCCGCAGCTGTGGCGCGTGGAGATCTCCTCCGCGCGTGCCTCCAGCTTCGTCCTGCTATCGGATGAGAGGCAGTCGGCGAGGTCGAATATGTACCGCATGGACGATGTGTCCGGCTCCGGGAGCTCTGTGGTCTCGGGCGGCGAGGTCTCCGTCTCGTCCGGCGCGTCCGCACCGCCTGTGACATCCGGCGAGGCGTTTTCGCGGATATAGTCCTCCACGCTCTCCGCCATCGCGTTCACCGCCTGCGAGAGCGCTGTGGCGCTCATGTTCATGTCCTCGCCGTTCCACGCGCGCTCGACCATATAAGGCTTTACCGCGTTGTATACAGCGTCGGACAGCTCCTGTGCGCTGCCCCGCGCCTCATCGAGGAAGGCATACACGCACCAATCCGTCTCCGAGAGCGTGTAGGCGCCATTCTCCGTGCCGCGCAGCAGCAGCGTCAGCGAGACGCCTTCCTTCCACTCACCGCAGCCATAACCGGAATTCTCGTAGACGTATGCCGCAATGTCCGCGGCGCTCGTGTCGGCATCCACATCCTCGTCGGTGAAGGCATCCACCCGCAGATCGACGCCAAGCTCCTGCGTGAGCCGAGGGAGCGTCTGCTCCGCCGCGTAGCTCAGCTCCACGGAGCCGAGCTGCTCCGTCTCATCGTAGAACACGCCATACTCGATCGCCGCCAGGGCGGGAACGCACAATGCAGGCAGGAGCAGCAGCGAGAGCAGCAAGACTGTAATTTTTCTCTTCATGTCCGCCCTCCTATCGCAGCAGTGTCATGGCCAAAAACGAGCCGATGGCGGACAGCGGCACGGCAATGGCGAAGAACATCGCCCAATACCGCCCCTTATCCACAGGCAGGTCGCCCACGAGCTTTCCGGTCTGTCCGTTCATGGCAAAAAGGAAGTCCTTGCCGCGCCATTTCGTATTGAGCATCCACACGGGCATGAGCGCGTAATGGACCTTGCCGCGCTTGATCGTTGTATTGCTCTCCCGTGCCGAGCAGGTCTCATAACCCGACACAGTCTTTTCCAGCGCGCTTCTCAGCGTACCGGCGCAACGCGAATCGGCGCGCTGGCGGCTGTCCTCCGCCGTCACATCGAACTTGTCGGCAAGGAAGCCCGGAAGATAGGCTGTCGAGAAGGGCTTCAGCTCGCTATAATCATACGGCTCGATGGAGTCCATGTGCTCATCCGGCATCTTTTCCGATCCGTCCACCGGGATCTTTTCAAAGGCCAGACTTCCGGCGCGGTAGGCGTCGTAGTGATCCGTCTCCGTGATTCGATAGTCTCCGCTTTTGTATGCGCGCGAGCGGGTGGCGTCGAAGTGCGCGTCGCCCTCCGCCTCGCCGCTGAACATCCAAAACGGAACATAGACGCCGCTGATCTCCTGCAGATGATTTTCGCTGGAAAAGCTCTTCGGCAGGAATACCTTACCCTTATAATGCTGCTTGAGCCTTTGGATCGCGTCCTCGCGGCTGAGCTTGAAGGGGAGAACATAGTCCGGCCTCAGCGCCCCGGCAAATTGCCCCGGCACGACGGTCGGGTTGCCGCAGTACGGGCAGGCGGTCGCGGCGGTGTTCGCATCGCAGATGAGCTCCGCACCGCAGGAAGGACAGGAATAGGTCTTCATCCCGGAGGCATCCGCGCCCCAGTCGGAGCTCATGGAGGCGGCGTCCCACGCGCTGCTGTCGTCGCCGCTCTGCGCGGCAGTATCCGCCGTTTCAAACGCCTCGGCGGCCTTTGCTTCCTTTTCCTTATACAGCGCCTCGATCTCTGCAACAGTGTACGAGCTGCCGCAGTAATCGCATTCCAGTTTCCCGGACGCGCCGGAATAGTGCAGCGGCCCGGTGCAGGACGGGCATTGGTAGTTGGTCACCTGTGTCGGCATAGGCACTCATCCTTTCCGATATATTTCTTTTATTTATAACATAAGCATCCCCCGGCTTCAACCCAGAGAGAAGCCGGGGGATGCTGAAAAATGCATTATTTTGCGTTGCCGCGCTTTTTGAGATACACCGCGAGGATGACGCCGGCGATGAGCATTACGACGCCGATCACGATGATGACCGTGCCGAGGATGGCGACGGGGTTCGTAAAGCCGCTGCTGCCCATGCCGGACGAGCCGAACGGGGAGG
>ERZ837910.5684-NODE-5684-length-10935-cov-2.315165_pt1 | contig 10935 bp, 20 predicted proteins | sample MGYA00519940_ERZ837910 | MGnify/ENA primary metagenome ERZ837910 (study PRJEB31850, sample SAMEA3708825) | human gut metagenome | biome: human gut; feature: human-associated habitat; material: faeces | place: China | collected 2014 ... | reverse complement strand
TTTTTCTCCCAGAATGTCTTTCCACACATCTTGCAATTCTGCGGCTGAATCTTCTTAAAATTCATGCAGCTATCGCATCCTTCGGTGTTCAGGCACTCTCCACAAAAGTTCTCACACATATCTTTCTGGAAGTACTGTCCCCATTCCGTTTCATTCATCTGCTGGCGAAAACGCCAGTTAAGGACTGCTGCCATACGGATCAGATTATCACGCGCCTGTATGCGTTCTTCTGTATTCATCACATTCCACTGTGATATCTTGCGATCCGGCCTGTTATCGCCAAATTCTCCGTTTCCCATGATAGCTCTTGCTTTATCCAGATTTTCCGTAAGGTACATCTGACCAACCCTTCCCCTGCAGGCTTTGGAACTTTTCCCTATTACCTCTGCAATCAGGTCATATCCATATCCTGCCTTAATCAGTTCCCCCAGTTGGTGGAACTCTTCTTTTGTCCATCGTGTGTGGTTTTCTGCCCTTACAGGCCTGTCGCTTACTCCAAGATCACACAGCCTTCTGGTAATTGCTCCATTCGTCCTGCGTAGGATCCTTGATAATTCGTCATAGGTGTACTGCTGCCGGCTTACCAGTCTCAATAGCTTGTCATCTTCCTGTTTTGTCCATGGTGTCTTAATATATTTCCGGTTCTTTTCATAGTCGTGCCTGCGTTTTTCTTTTACCCAGGCTGGTTCTTCTCCCAGGGAGTTTTCCTCAAACTTTGAAAAATCCAGAAGATCACGGTTCTTTTCTGCCCATATCCACCATTCATGGAGATATACAACCTTGAAGGAGTTATTCTTTACGCGCCTCGTATGTATCGGGAAATCCCAGTTCTTTATCCAGGATGTTACTTTATAGCCGCCTGCATTGCTTCCACAGCCAATTGCCTTTAACAGCTGATTCCATGTCACATAATCTCCGCTTTCAAGGAATGCTCCCAGTCCTAATCTGCTTTTCCTGACAATAATGGCATTTTCAGACCGCCCTAAGTTTTTCGCCAGTGTCGCAACGGAGACTGTTCCCCAGTACTCTGCAAGATATTCGTCCTCCTGCTTTGTCCAGTTCTTTCCAATTCCCATTTTTCCAAAGGAACCCGATATATCGTTACCCCGGCCGGAGGTTCGGCTCCTTTCTGCTAATCAAACAGGCTAAGTTGTACCGGCTTCTCCTGTTCCTCTTTTATTTTCTGTTGTCGAAGCTGCTCCAACTCCTCCAACCGTTCCGGATCCAGCCACTTATCCGCATGGACACGATTCATACTGTATGGTTCCAAATTCTCATATCCGACATCAATGAGGACTTTCTCCAGTTTTGCGATTTTCTTCTGTTGTGCAAGTTTACGCCTTTCCTTCTTCTGCTCCTTCATCCTCTTTTCAGAATCTGAAGCATGAACAATGGTTATTCCGTCCTTGATATCCTGCAGATCCTGAATCAGATCCCGACTCGGTTTTGATTCAGCTCGTATATTCAGGATCTCCGCTTTGAAGCTCTTATCAAATATATATTCCGTAGAATGATTGACCTCATAATTGTGAAGGATCTCATCACTCTGCACTTTTACAAATGCTTCACAGATATCCATGCTGCAAGGCTTGTCAAACACTCTCATGCCTTTTTCTATGTGCGTCCACTGCTCTCCATCAAACATTGAACATTGCGCTTCCTGCTGTTTTACGGTGCCGCTGGTTTTCAGATCATAATATACATTCCCACGCTTTTTACTTAACTCCCGACCAAGTACAGGGCAATAACCATCCTGGGAATAACACATTTTAGCGCAGGAATACGGCTCATAAATCATATGCCATTCCCGTGTACGCTCGTTATAAATCATATGCCTGCTGCAGATTCTTCCATTATGAGCATCAGAATACTCCTGATACTTCCGGTTCATTTCTTCCTGACGTTTCTTTTCTGCTTTCTCAAAGCTATGCTCATAATCGTAGGGGGCTTCGGTTTTATGGCAGACGCACCGACACTGGATATAGCTTCCACCGCCAAACATGCCATGAAGCCGTTCATCATTCATTGGACAGTTTGGTTTATCGTAAGGACACCGGATAACCGGGTTGTCATTTTCATGACACCATTCTTCTCCCATAAAACCCATGCTTGACAATACGTTTTTCCCGATTACATGCATTCCGCAGCCGGTCTTATAAGTAAAAGCATCAGAGTAAACGCGGTTATACTCAAAGCCACCATAAATGTTGTCTAACGGATTGCCATTCCCAGAATAACCGCCATTTGCAATATGGACTTTATCCTTTGGATAATTTTCTGCGGTATACCCTTCATCCAGAAGTCTTCTTGTGAGATTATTATATTTTTCCATACTTCACCTCATATTCCCTGGCATGGCCGTATCCCAAAGAAATCCTCCATTTTATTCCGCAGAGCATCCACATCCATGTCGTATTCTCTAGCAATGCATTTCTCACATACCTTGTTTTTATAAGCAAGTGCTTTAGAAAGCCGTGCATCCCAGCTATTTAACCGGCAGCCACAGATATTGCATTCTTCATCCAACCATTTCACTCTAGCCATCCCATCACCCCGGACAATAAATCTCTGTCACATCCTGCCATTTCTTTCCCACATATTCCACGATCGGAGGCCGGAACGTTTTCCGCTCCACAAAGCTCAACTGCTTCTCAGGGAAAGCAACCTCTTCGATCCCTTCCTGTTCCGCATTCCTCTCTTCCGGTTCGTCTTTCCTCTTTTCTGCACGCTTCCAGGCATTGACACAGTTACGTACCGTAATTTTGCTGTATCCAAAGGCCTGTCCGATCTCTTCCGGTGTTTTACCCTGTTCTATCATGTAAAGGATCTGCTCCCTGTAGTCGTTTATGGATACCCTTTCCAAGACGATTCCGTTACTGCTTCCCAGCTTGTATAAGTATCCTCTGCTGTAGCCGGTATCTTCCACAATATCCTCGATTGGAATGTTGTCACGGAGCATCCGGATTGCTTTTTCTTTGTCTTTCACTCTTCCTCCACCTCCTTCAACAACTCTTTCTGCACCTGCTCCTGCATATACTGCCGGTAAGAATGGTCCGTATCCTCTACCGTAACGCAATGATTCCTGATCTGTTCGGTCACCTGCTGCCACAGATCTGCATTCTTTACAGGGGCATTTTTCGCCGTTCTCCATCCGTTCTTTTCCCACATCGGAAGGTAGTGATTCTGCATCACTCCCAAAACGTGTCCGCATTGAGTAAATACTCGGACGGAGCACGTTTTTGTCAGCCTCCCAAATGCACATAATAATAGTTCTAATGTTATCGTATTATTGGTAATGTCTTTCTTATGCAGGATCCCGGAGCGCGTAACCGGATTTCCTGTGCTTGTAATGTATTCCAGGAGCCACATTCCGGCGATCTCACACCTTGCCGGACGCTGTGTAGTGGTCTCTATGTAAAGGTTCACTTCCAACTTATCCACCTCCCCGCCGTTGCACCGGTGTAATTCTCATTTCGGTGTATCTTAAGTAGCTCATTCCTGTAAAGCGGTTCACTCCGTAGTGGATGCTGTTCTTATCCACGTAATACCCAGGAGTAGCTTTGATCTCCCCATCCCGGATCAGCCTGGCAATCGTCCACCTGCGGTAGGTCTTCCGCTCCGGTACCGGCTCGATCAGGTTCCGGCTGCAGGAATATGTCCGAAACTGCTTTCGCTCTGTTTCCGGAAATAAGGATAACTGCTTCTCACATTCTTCATCCGGTTCTTTCACGATGTAATCTGCCAGATCTTCATACCCGCCTTCTTCATACATTGGCTGCATGTCGATCTTCTTTCCCCATGCATTCCGGATCAGCAGATCCATGTCTGCTCCCCGAATACGGTTTACAATCATATGGATATGTACACCGCCACGCTTCCCAATCTCCTTCCGTAGAATCCACTTGAACGGTGCCCCTCTTGAACGGTACGCTTTACGGAGTAAATAAAACATTTTATCCAGATCCTTCTTCAGCTCCTCCATGGTCGGCCGGTATCCTCTCGGATATTTCAATGTCACCCAGATACCTTCCTCTTCCGGAAAATTTGCTTTAATCTTCCGTCTTACATGATTACTCCGATTCTGCTGGTTCTGCTTCCGGATCTGCTCCGGTGTGGCTTTCTCCTTTTTCTGTCTCTTCTCTCCCTTTGCTCCATACTTCCCGGCAAACTTGAACTCATATTCTATGCTGGTCGGGAAGGTCCATGTATCTTGCCAGTATGCCATCTACATTCTCCCTAACTTTAATATACTTAGAATGCTAAAAACGGAGGTTGAAACCCCCATTTTTCTTGACATATCCGCCCTGTTTTGCTATACTAAATTCAGTGGTTTAGTGTTCGCGTGAGCGGATATGTCAAGGCGTATGAGTTACAGCTCATGCGTCTTTTTTATACTTTTCCCTGATTCGTTGCATCATCTCACGGTTCTCTTTGTACTGGAGCTTCCGTACCTCACTGTCACACCGGATAATCTCTTTCTCCGGATATCTTCCTTGCTGAATAATTTCCCCACGGTCACCCCGGATCCCAAACAGTTCATCCAAATCCTTTTCCGGTAACTGGAGGAACAGGGCAACCTTGCGCGCCGTATCTACCACGTTCCTTGCGCGGAACCAGTTCTTTGCGCTCATGCTCTGCCGGAACATGACCGGATATTCTTCAAACAGCTTGTCCCTGATCTCCTTCTCGGTCAGCATAAGATCACCCTTTTCCTTCCTCTCTTCTTATTTACAAGCGTGATGGAATTGTTATCTCTCTCCAGTACACTCCAGTTCTTCCAGTCAAGACCCGCTGCCACAATCTGCTTTTTCTCTTCCAGAAATGGTTTTCTTGGTTGTTTCATCCTCATCCCTCCGCATCGGTAATAATCTGTACATAACAGTAATCATCATACCTTTCTACCCACTCCCGGCAACGGTCCAAACTGCTCCGGAACACATCTATGCTTTTCCCTTCCTGGATACTGCCGATACCGTCCCCGTCCTTGTCAATCCCGAAACCGGTGTCCTTGACTTCAAAATACCCAATGAAATTCATGTCCATGTCATACAGGACAACCAAAGCATCCATCCATTCTTTCTTTGCAGCAATGATTCCCTCACGGACTTCACTGCCGGATGCTGTAATGCTTCCTTCCGGATAGGTATAACAGGTTACCCGCATCTTCCTTACCGGGTACTTCTCCGATGCTTCAGCCGGCAAGCTGTATAGAATCAGCAGAAACAGCATCAGCAATACCAGTAACACTGATAGAATTCTCTTTCTCATGCCTGTTTTCTCCCTTCCACTGTCTGATATGTTCCCAGATCCGGTCCTTGTCCCGGTTCTTCTGCTCTGCTGATCCTTGAATCAGTCCACTTTCTTCGAAGCTCATATACATAACGCTTTTCCTCCACTACTGTTGAATACATATAGATCGCACTGGCGATTGCCAGCACGCCTGCTGTGATATATAACCGGCTGTCCATTGCCGCAACGGACAGTAGAAATACCACAAAGGCAACTGCCTGTTTGAAACGAATCTTTCTCAATGTCTTCCCTCCTGCTTGTCCAACGTGCCCTCTATGCGGTGCGCAGAGGGGAGCTGCGCACCTTTTCTGTGTAAAAGGGGAATTAAAGGTACTACTGTGGTGCCGTTGTGCACCACACAGAAGGCACGTTTTGCCCTTCCTGTTGTTTTTTTACTCTTTCCGCTTCCTTCAATAACTGCTCCGCTGCACGTCTCAGTTGTGCCTGTCTTCTGGCTCGCTCTTCATCCGTAAGGTCAGGGATATGAACAATATTTACGCCATTATCAAATTTTTGAATGATTGTCTTTGAATATGTATCCATTTTCTGCCCTTTCCTCTTTTTTAGATGATATGTATTACTGCTTGTACGGCTTTACAGGTTTGCGTTTTTTCTTGAATGCTCCTATACTTTTCATACAGGCTCCTGCCAGAGCCAAGTATAATGAAAGGAGATACTACCATGTATGTAAAAGACTTAGATTTCAAGTATTACGCTGATCTTCTTGCTGATTGCATCAGAAACGATGTCCTTAACCATATTTCTGATGAGGCAGTACAATCTGAAATCCTTTCTTTTATAGATGCAGCCGTTACCACTACTTGCGACACTTACAATGCTGAACTAAAAGCCGGAAAACTTTCTCGATTAGAATGATCGCGCATACCAGGGTTACTATCTTTCGCTGGGTGGCAACCCTTTTTTCCAGTTTCTTGATCCGATCTTCTACTATTAGAACTGCATCTCTTGTATATTTGTGGTTTGCCGCCAGTCTGGAATTTACATATCCTTCTCTCGCAAATCTCTCCCATGGATCTTTGCTCTGTTGAAGCGCCTTCATTATTTCTTTGCTAAAATCATCCACTTCTCTTCCCTCCTTCCTATTAGTCCTCATTTTGTTGCGTTTCCCTCCAATATCTCCTATAATTTCCTTACAGGACGTGCCAGCGTCCGAGTAATAAAGAAAGGAGAATTTCTAATATGCATTCATTAAAAAAAGAGTTGATCACCAGTTGGGGCATTTCCACTACGATAGACGTATTAAAAGATAAACGTCTTGTTCTGCTTACACCTGCTGGCATAATCATTGGCACCTTTGTAAAAAACAATGACGAAGCAAATTCCGAGACCGTAAAAATTTTAAATAATATTTCATCTCAGGTAGCCCGTGATTACAAAAAAGAAAATAATATCGATTCTAAGACTATGCTCGATGGAAACGATGGGGTCTTGTCACTAAAAGATGTACAATTAAAATCCGGCAATGCCATTTTTAATTTCAGTTATATTGACATCTTTTTTGACCAAATTATTGGTGTCACACTCACCGACTCCACATCTAATTGAAATTGATTTATTTTCATGAAGAAACTTTTCTATGCGCTTCAAGGTATCATCTATACTTTGAAGCGTTTCTTCTATTGTTGCTTTCACTTCTCTTCCCTCCTTTCTGTTAGTCCCCACCTTGTTGCGTTTCCTTTTGTATTCCCTTATACTTTCTTTACAGGATGTTCCAGCATCCGAGTATAATGAAAGGGGAATCTATATATGGCAAATATTCAAACTTTACAAGAAGCAACTGAGTTTCTGCATGATGAACTCGTAAATGAAATCAGCAACCACACAAACTTTCAAAATGCAGAAGTAGCAGAACTTGCAGACATTCTTGTAGATGTTTTCACTCGTTTGTATAAAGAAACCAATGAATATAGCGATTAGTTTCTTCCAGCCGATTCTTCGCATGGATCGGCTGTTTCTTTGTTCATAATCTCTTTCTGCGCCCAACGAATTTCACTTTGCAGTTCATTCGCTAATCTTTCTATTTTTGCAAGCCTTCCCAGGATCCCTTCATCATTCAGGTCTACTGAAATTAATACCTTTGACATCTCTCTTCCCTCCTTTCTGTTAGTCCTTTACATTTGCCACATTTTGTGGAGTTTATGTGCCAAAAAAAATATGCTGAACGCTCTTTTTATAATATTTAGCCAGTTCGATCTTTATCGGATCCCTTGGAATTCTTTCTCCACGCTCATACATTGACAATGCTGAAACACTGATACCTATTGCATTTGCCACCTGTTCTTGCGTTCTTTTTCCACGTAATTCAACCAATTTTCTTCCAATTCTTTCGGCGTCCACTTTATCACCTCCATTTGTCACGTTCTGTGGAATAACTAGAATATATCACTTGTCACATTTTGTGTCAACACTCTTTGTGGAATTTTTCTGTTTCTTTTTTCCACGTATTGTGTTAATATGCATTTACAAACACGGAGGTGCTATATGGGTGATTTTAAAAATGTATTCAAATCATTAAGAATAAAAAGTGGTTTAACACAACAGCAAATGGCTGATGCTTTAAAACTATCTAGAAGTACTGTAGGTATGTATGAAAATGGTGAACGTGAACCGAGTTTTGAAATTCTTGAAGCAATTGCCGATTATTTTAACGTTGATATGAATTACTTGATTGGTACAAAAGATTATTCACAGGTAATCACTCCTGATTATTACTACAATAAGGATGCAAGTGCTGTTGCCCAATTTTTGTTTGACAATCCTGAATACAAGGTACTATTCGATGCTTCAAGAAAGGTAAAGCCTGAAGATATTCAGTTTATAACAGAAATGATTGATCGAATGACCGACCGCAACGAATAAGCATACTACTTGTGTAAGAGGGTGATTTTATTGGATGCAAATGTTATTTATGCTGATCTTCCAGCTTCAATCAAAGCATATACTGTAAGCTGTCCGGATGATACATATACCATCGTCCTTAATTCTAGGCATTCCCATGAGCAATTGCTTATGTCATATAGCCATGAGTTGAAACATATCGAAAATGGTGATTTTGAAAAGGATAATGTGGATATGATTGAACTATCTGCTCATCAATGAACTGGTGATAAACCTCCACCGGAAATATCATTTTCTTGACGTCACGAAAATGGTTACTCCAGATCAGAATACGAACATTACCAACTTAGTACGTGCATTTTATACACATACTGATCCATGTTTTTGCATAACCTATAAATAAACGTTACGTATTTTTACGTATTTTTATTGACATACGTAATGTTACGTATTATAATGTATTTAAAGATAAGGAAAGGAGATACGAAAGATGCCAATGACATCCACAGAGATGATTAAATACCTTAAAACACATGGTTTTGTAATCATCAGTCAGAACGGTTCACATGTAAAGCTTCGGAATCCCGAAACCGGAAGAACCGTGATTGTTCCTTATCACTCCAGAGACTTGAAGAAAGGAATGGAGCAGGCAATATTAAAACAGGCTGGGTTGAAATAACCCAGCCACTCAAAACGGAGGTATCTTATGAAGAAATTATTTTATCCAGCTCTTTTTCACAAGGCAGAGGAAGGCGGCTTCTGGATCACGTTTCCCGATCTTCCCGAATGTATAACGGAGGGTGATGATATGCAGGAAGCATACGAAATGGCTTCCGATGTTCTCGGTCTGGCTATTATCAGCCGTGAGGAAAGCAATGAACCGCTTCCCACTCCTTCCGAACCGGACGCTATTCCTGTCGAACCGGATGCATTTTGTGTTGTAGTTGAATTCGATCTGCTTTCTTATCAGCGCAAGCACAACTCCAAAGCTGTGAAGAAAACCCTTTCTATTCCGGAATGGTTGAATCAAGCCGCTATTGAGATGAACATTAACTTCTCCCAGGTACTGCAGGATGCTTTGATCCAAAAAGTTGGTAATCAATAAGCAATCGACCATTTTGCCAATGTTGGCAAAATGGTCTTTATGCAATTTTCTATGATCGTAAAAGTTTTACATATGAAAGGGGAAATTTCATGAATCCACAAAATGAAAAGACTATTCTCGATGCACTTTTAGATTTTGATTTTAAGCAGATACCCACATCCACAAGATTCTGGATGATTCGCACGAAAAAAGGATATTTTTATAATGAATTCCTTAGCAAGAGCTTTGTTGCTTTGGCTTGGAATAATATTACATCATCTTCAAATTTCAACGATATTGATTCCCTAGCAGATGATATACTGTTAAATTATCCGGAAATTCAAAGACCACGGCTGGTAATTAATAAATGTAAAAGCTTCATTAATGAAGTTAAAAAGGGAGATATTATAGTAATCCCCAGTAAGGGAAGCAGCCTTGTAGCTTTTGCAATTGCTGGTGATTATTATGAAGATCAAAACAAAACTCTGGATATCGAAAAAACTGTTATCAACAGAATCGAACAGAAAGAAGTTGTCATAAATGATGTAAGCTGTCCTTATAAGAAAAGGCGTCACATCCAGATAATAAAAATTGTCAGATCAGAAAATATAAATTATCACTTGTATAGAGCCCTTTCCAGCTATCATGGGATTAATAACTTGGATCCATATGCCACCTTAATCCTTGATCAACTATATAATTATTATACCTTTGGTTCAGAAACACACATCGTATTTAATGTAACCAAAGAAAAAAACATCGGATTGCTTGAGCTTTCAAAGTTTCTTTATGGAGTAACTGATTCATTATCTTCCATCATTCCACAAGAAACTATATCTACAAAACTGGCACTGGAATCACCTGGAGATATTGTAATCAACATTTTTAACTTTATCTGCGACAATTATCTCCCGATCATAGCTATGATTGTTTTCTTAGGTGGAGGAAGTTTTTTAACAATAAAATTACCAGGCGTTCCCCAGATAATAAAAGACATTCTATCAATCAAGTCGGATCAGCAAATGAAAAAAGCTGAACTAAAAGGCATCGAACTTGATAATCTGAACAAGAAGCTCGATCTCTATAATAGATTAATCCAAGCCGGAATTGATCCTGCTTCATTCGATAAGTCGCTAAGTTTATTAAATGATTGTGCAAAGTCCATGGAAATAAAGGTAACAGAGGCCTTACCCCCTATCCCCTCTCCTGCAACCGAGCAAAATATCGATGAAGATGACGAGCAACTATAAAAGCTATTACAAGCATTACAAGTACGCTTACTGAACATGCAAATAAATTTTTAAAAATAAACTCTTCAAGAGCCACTATTTGTATAAACTTACATTCAAGGGCAAGGATGGACAACATCATCCATGAAAAAAATATAACATTAAAAATCAAATTTGCTATTTTAGCCATGGTTCATCCTCCTTTGAATTATTCTATGATTTTGATACACTATAGAGTACTTAAAAATATTTAATAAATCTGCCCCGGTACGCCAATACCGGAGCAGATCAGGAATCATACCGGGAGTACCGACATAACTCACCATCAACAACTGAAATTGTATCATTCTCCCGGTGAAATTACAAGCACACCGGGTATTTTTATGCCCTGCTATCGTAAAATATACAAAGGAGAATGATCCATGTCATATGATATTACTACTTTTTCCGTAAATGAAGTAATTATATATCTAA
>ERZ837910.5682-NODE-5682-length-10939-cov-2.874770_pt1 | contig 10939 bp, 4 predicted proteins | sample MGYA00519940_ERZ837910 | MGnify/ENA primary metagenome ERZ837910 (study PRJEB31850, sample SAMEA3708825) | human gut metagenome | biome: human gut; feature: human-associated habitat; material: faeces | place: China | collected 2014 ... | reverse complement strand
CCGGAGGTTTTGACGGAGGGGTTTTCCTCATAACGAGGAAGATTTTTTTATACCGCCGAGACCTTGCGCTTGATGTCCATCGCCACGGCGGAGGCTTTCTCGGCAATATCGCCGAGCGTATCGCCGCAGGGGATGACCGTGCATTCGTTCACCTCAAGATCGCGCTGCACGAGATACGCGTCCGCAAGCTCCTCTGCGGGCAGACGCAGCACCGGCACGCCGCGCGAGGAGAAAAGCAGCGCCTTGTCCGGCGACACCTTGCCGCAGAACACGAGCCGCGAAGAGCCGGAGAGCGCGTCCAGATCGGCGAGAGAATCGCGCAGTCCCGGCGCCATGACCGGAATAATGCCCGCCATGCGCGCGATGGCCAGCGTAGCGGAGGGGCCTGTGCCGGACGTCGATCCGCCGCCGACGAGCGCGGGGATCTGCGAGCGCGTGCAGCTGCCGCCGCTGCGGCAGAGCGTGTCCATGTCCTGCTTGGAAAGGCCTGCCTTGAGCCGCCCGTTCACGATGCCGACGCAGCACGGCACGCAGTCGCGCCGGTAAAACGCCTGCTCGCACTCCTGCAGCGCCTCCAGATTGCGCGGGTACGGCAGCTGCATGAAAAATCCGGTCTCGATGGCGATGATCGGCGTTCCCGCCTTGAGCGACGCCAGCACCGGCGGACACATATCCAGATATTTGCTTGCCATAGAGATTGCCTCCTCCATATTTAAGCCTCCCTTGTGTAAAGGGAGGTGGCACGGCGCGCAGCGCCGTGACGGAGGGATTGTCGTTTTCCGGAGAATACAATCCCCCAGTCAGCTCCGCTGACAGCCCCCTCTTGATAGAGGGGCCTTTGTGCGGATGCCTCCGCCCACTGCTTTTGCCCAGGCATTCTGAAAAATTTACAATATTTTTGCTATTTGTATCAGAAAATGGATTCCGCTCAGCACGATTATTCGTTAATACATATATGTATATTATGCAGTTGCGGATTTTGTGCATGCTGCATAAAATTTAACGAAAGGAGGAAAAGACATGACACGAACGATCGCACCCCGTGGAAACAGACTCCTGCGGCGGCTCGCTGCGCTGCTGCTTGTGCTGGCGATGATCCTGAGCGGGAGCGTCTGCGCCGTCTCTGCGGCAACGCTGCCGTTTGAGGATGTGTCCATGTTCAGCTGGTATTATTCCGATGTGAAAAATGCCCATGAACAGGGACTCGTCGACGGCGTGACGCCCACACGCTTCAGCCCCACAGGCACATTGACCATTGCGCAGGCCATCAAGCTGGCCGCCGCGCTGCACCAGAAGGCGCAGACCGGCGCTGTCACGCTGAAAAACGGCAGCCCGTGGTACAGCACCTATGTATCCTATGCGGTTGCAAATGGGATCATTGAGCCGGAATATGCGTCCTACAAGCCCGCGCTGATGAACAGCCCCATCAGCCGCGCGGAGTTTGTCCATATTTTCTATGACGCGATGCCCAGCGGGAGCTATGCCGCGCGGAACACCGTGCAGGACAACGCCATCCCCGACGTCTCGTCCTCGGATCTCTATGCGGATGAGATCTATACGTTCTATCGCGCCGGCATCCTGACCGGTTCCAACTCTAACGGTGATTTCAATTCCAATTCCAGCATCCAGCGCAGCGAGGTCGCGGCGATCCTCATCCGCATGTTCGATGCCTCCGCCCGCCGGAACATCACGCTCACGAAAAACACCACGACCACCATCTCCGGCGCACAGGGCCCCGCCGGCCCGGTTGGCCCGCAAGGCCCCGTTGGCCCGACTGGCCCTCAGGGCCCCGAAGGCCCCGCTGGCCCTCAGGGCCCCGAAGGCCCGCAAGGCCCGCAGGGCGACAAGGGTGACAAGGGCGACAAAGGTGATCAGGGTGACAAGGGAGATAAGGGCGACAAGGGCGACAGCACCTATGTCGGCTACGACGGCTATCTCTGGACGGGCCGTGTGCGCTCCGCCTACAAGCTCGTCGACACCACGGCCCCGAACGATCCCGAAAACACCATCGGTCTGTTCGGAAATGAGTATTTCCAGTCCCACAGCATCGATCTTTCCGCGCGTCAGGCTGTGCTGATGCACCACTATCTGCCGTATACCGGCAAAACCGGCTATTCCGGTGTTACCCTTACAAAGCTGGCCATCGCAGCTGCCGCACCCGGCATGATGACCATCGGTGTGGCCAACGTCAGCGATGTGCTCGCGGCCCGCGCCGCCGGTACGACCGTGACGCTCTCCGACCCGCAGACTGTCACGCTCACGGCGGGGTTGAATGATCTGACGCTCGCGCCGCTTGCCGTCGGCGAGAACCAGACGATCGTATTCGGCGCGCCCGGCGACACCGCTGCACTGCTCTCGTTCGAGGAGCTGCCCACGGCCGACGATCTCGGCACTGTCGCCACGCTCGGCGCGGCGGCCTCCGGCCCGGCTGATATCACGAACGGCCTCACGGACAAGCTGGCCATCCGGACGACAGTCACGATCTCCAAGGAAGTGGAACTGACGACGGACATACACGCCGCCTACGCGGCGGGCGCGGCGCATAAGATCTCTGTGACAGGCGACTATGTGCCGTTTGCGTTCTACCAGAACACCAGATTCTCGGGCAAGACGATTACGCGGTTAGAGCTGTTTGTCCGGCAGGTCAACGCCATTGACGCCAACCAGACCTTTACCGTCCACCGGGTAAAGGCGGCGCCGGTGTACAGCAAGCAGCCCACGACGATCGTGGAAAGCTATACGCTCAAGCTCCCGCTGGAGCAGCTGAACGGCTGCAATCCGAGCGCGGTCAACAAATGGATCTCGCTGGATGCGAATATCCCGGTTGGCGAGGACGAGACGCTTGCGTTTGCGGGCAAGAACGATGCAGTCCTTTTTGACTATTTCCAGAGCGCGGATCCTGCGAACAACCTGTTCACAAACAAGGTCGCGACGACACCGACCAAGCCCTCCACGAACGAAGTGCTTGCCATCGCGGTCTACACGACGGAGACGCGCGCTTACGCGGAGCATCTCGCCGCGCTGGACAGCGCCGAAACGCAGCTTGCGGAGGATACCGCACTCCGCGCCGCGCTGAAGGGCAAAAAGCTCTCCATTCTCGGCGACAGCATCAGCACCTATGTGGATTACTGCAACAACACAAGCTATAACTCCACCATCGGCGGCAACTGCGTGTTTTACAGCCCGAACCGTTCAGACCGGCCTGATCTGAAGGATATCGCCGTGACGGACACCTATTGGATGCAGCTCATTGACGAGTACGACATGGAGCTTTGCGTCAACAATTCGTCCTCCGGTTCGCGTGTCATCGGCATGGGCAATGTCAGCGGCAGCACAAGAGATCAGGCGTATGACACGCGCGCCTGCCAGCTCCATAACGACCATACCGGCGAACAGCCCGACATCATCTCCATCTACATCGGCTTCAACGACCATGGCGCGGCGGCGCCGCAGGGCCGCATCACGACCGGCAGCTATGAGGCCGTGAACTTCGACACCCTGATCACGGTGCAGGACGGCAAGTATGTCTACGCTACGCCTACCACGGTGGCCGAGGGATATGCCGTGATGCTCCATAAGATCAAGACGACCTATCCGAACGCCAAGCTCCTGATGATGAACATCCCGCACGTGGCCTGGCAGGACAGAGTCGCAGAACGCGGCGTCGAGCTGCCCAAATACAACGAACTGATCGCAAAAATGGCCGCGCATTACGGCATGACGCTGGTCGATCTCTATTCCACGGAGATCAGCGGCGACAGCGCGAGCAACCGCGCCGCCTATGCCCTCGGCGATGAGATCCATCCCAACTGCGCCGGACACGACGTCATGACCAGGGCTCTGGCCGACGCGCTGAAAACCGTCTATCTTCCGTAATATCTCAAAAAGGGCTGCCCGGATGGGCAGCTCTTTTTTGTATCAAGAAAATCCCGCCGCAGCGGAAAGCCCCTCTCTTCATAGAGGGAAAATAAAAATGGCGAGAATAAAAATCAACATAAAGGAGAGGACGAGATGAAACGAACGATCAGGCTCCTCGCGCTCATCTTAACGCTGACCCTTGCGCTGAGCGCAGCGGCCATGGCGACAGAAATCGACTATGAAAAAGGCGAAACGAACGCAACCAAGAGCGTCAGCGCCGTATCGCTGGTGGACGGCTGCGAACTGAAATTTGACGGCGACAAGCTGAAAGTCACCTACACGAACAGCGCCCTCAAAGAAGGCGACATGGTCATCGTCTTCCTGCTGGAAACGAAGGACGAAGACGGCAAAATCACGGAGGTCAAGACCGAAGAAGCGGCGAAGAAGCTCATCGTGCCGACCACCGAGAACATCAAATACATTGACCAGAGCGTCGCAAAAGCCACGGCGTCGAACGGCTCGGTCAGCTTCAGCGTCTATCCGCAGAACCACACGAACGCGGTCGTCCGCATCATCAGCGCGAACTCGGACGGGACGCTGACGGACGTGAACGTCGCCGCCGTAAAGCTGATCTACACCCTCGGCAACGTAAACGGTGATAAGACAATCAACGCGCTGGACTCGTTGGCAATCTTAAAGTATCTGTCAGACAAAAGCAGCTTCCCGCTGAAAGTACCGGCAGCTGCGGACGCAAACGGTGATGGTACGATCAACGCAATGGATTCGCTGGCAATCTTAAAGTATCTGGTAGACAAAGATAACTTCCCGCTTGGAAAGAAAGGGTAGAGGAGGAACACAAGCATGAAAAACATCATCAAACGCGGGACATCGCTGCTGCTCGTGCTGGCGATGCTGCTGTCGTTTGCGGCGGTCGTTGGAGCGACAGACGCAACAACGACAACGCCGGAAAAGATCCTGACATTGACAGTAGAAAATAAACTGCTGCGTGCAGGCCAAACAGAATATCTCGCAGTCTATGAACAGGTAGCGGGAGACTACAAGATCAATGCGCTTACAATTTCTGCAACCAGCACGAACAGCAAGGTTGCAGTGAAGGGCATTTATCCGTGGATTCCGAAAAGCTATAGTGGTGGAGCCTGGGATTACGATTACGACACCAGAGAAACTGTTTTTAGCAGTAGAAGTGTTGGTGGAGACCCCATCGCAGCACCTCCCACTGCGGATCCGTTGCTTGTGTGGACGAGTACCAGCGGTTTTCAAACATCTACCAAACCGCTGTGCTTTATAAAAGTAGAGGCACAAGCAGATGTGACACCGGGTGCTTACCAGATCAATATATGCAGAAATCCGCATCCGGAAAAGGAAGATGACTACTTCCTGTTTGCATATGCAGATCCGGTGACAACGGAGGGCGTCAGCCAAACGGAAGAAAATGCTACTCTGAACCCCGGCACAGCCGTTGTTATCCCCGCCAGCGCCGAACTCCCGACCGTCATTCTGACCAAGACGGCCTTTGAAGCGCCGACGATGGCAACCTACGACCCGGAACAGAGCATCAATCTGTTGAATTACCTCAAGATCGTGGACAAGGACGGCAATCTGCATGATGCCAGCAGTGCCGCAGATACCTCGATCACGGGTAACTATGTTTCTAATGGAGCGCTGAAACTCATGCCGACCAGCGGCAATTCCGGCAAGATCCTTGTCAATAACCTGCATGCGGCGGATGATGAAAACATCACTGCCTCGGCCACGCTGACGTACACGGTCACGAAGGACACAGTGCGCACGCCGTGGAAAGCGGGCTTCTCAACCTACAACGGCAAGTATAAGACACAGGCGGATTTTGACGCGGACTTTGCGAAGAACCCGCCGAAAGCTCCGGTATATAATGGCGGTGCAGAGCATAACAGTACGTCTGTTTACCCCAATGTGTTTGACCAGTACGGCGAGGTCATGGATGGCTATTCGTTTGTACCGCTGGTCACGCTTTACAACGCGGCCGACCATACGACACCGCTCGCCAATAAGGCGGGGAACGCCGATCCTGCTTATTCTGCGGTCCATTTCAATTACAATCCAACGACCGGCAAGTGGGCCTCGGATACGCTGTATTATACGAAGGAACTGAAAAAGGACGTCTGGTGCAAGATCGAGCTTGGCGTGATCGGCCCGGATGGCGAGAAAGCCAATATTCAGGCAGATACGCTGGAATTCCTGATTCAGAGCCAGTACCCGCAGGCGGCGAGTGCGACGCTCGAGCTGCGCGATAAGAACGACAAAGAATTCCCCAGCGGGCCGATGACGACGATCGCAATTCCCTGGGGCGAGATCCCGACGAACACATACACGGTTCATGTCTCGGACTTCCGTCAGGCGAACGGCGAGGGGATGCCCACAGGGACAGAACCGTCGGCGGAGGAAGTGATCATTGCGTTGGACGGCACGTATACCGGCGTGTCCATCAGCAATGGCAACAAGCTCGTCATCGACAAGACGGCTCAGGCGGGCACGGTCACGGTCAAGGCGACGCTCAACGGCAAGGAGCTTGGCAAGCTGACGCTCACGCTGCAAAGAGCCGCCTCCAAGGCGACGGACGCAGGGGTGTACGACTGCGAGAACAAGACGGCGAATACGAACAGCAAGGTGCTCCCGACGCTCAGCGGCGTGGATGCCGACGGCAAGGCGACGCTCCCCGGCATCCGCGAGGAACTGGTTCTGACGTTCGGGCCGGGCTGCGTGGTCGACCAGTACGACGAGATCTATCAGGTGGAGGGCAAGAACTTCCTCCGGCCCAGCCAATATGCGCTGTATAAGCAGAGCAGCACGAACCCGGAAACGTATGAGCTATGCGCTGAGGCCGAGAGAAGCGTGAACGCGGAGGGCGTTGTCACGGCCACGATCAAGAATTCTCTGGACAGCGACGGAAATCTCCGCGTCCAGCCGGGCACGTATAAGTTTGGCACATACAATGATAACTTCTTTAATGGCACGACCAGATTTGACCTGAACCAGCTGCTCATGAGCGAACCATTTGAGCTGGTAGAGGGCGAGACGAAGCTTTCGGGAACGCCGATTTACTACGATGTTGAAACCGGAAACGAACCGACGCTCTATGTGCCGTATACATACGGAACGCTCGATTCGAAGAAAGCGACCACGATGCAGGTTGGCGCGGCCATCAAGACGCAGTACGGCAGACCGTATGGGAGCAGCGAGACGCCTGCGTATGCACTGAACAATGTCAAGCTGAACGAGGAAACGATTGAAAACAAGGCCATTACGTGGACGGCAGAAGCGGATGGCACAGGGGTCACGTTCACTGTCGACAAGTCTGCGGCGCAGCTCTTCGGAACCAGCAATACCGCCACCCTGACTGCGGAGATGACAGTCACGGTCGGTGAGAAGTCGACCCAGAGCATCCCCATCTCGATCACCATCAAGAAGGAAGCGTCGGTGCTTTCTGCGGTCAAGGTCGAGATGGCGGAGGATACCGCGTTTACGACCGGCCTGAGAATGTGGTCGGCGAACAGGACTTCTGAGAGCAAGAAAGGCGAAGTCACGCTGCTTTCGCCGAACGCGAAGAAAACCTGGTACATCCGTCGGACGGCTGAAGATCAGTACGGCGTGGAAATGGACATCCAAAGCTTGGTCACTGCGACCGGATGCTCTTGGTCTTATGATACAGACAAGGCGACCGGCAAGATCCTGTATTTCAAGTTGGGCGTCCCTGCGGGATTTGAAGAGTCGTTCGTTATGCAGTTTACGAACTTCACGAAGGAATACAAGTTTACCGCGAAGTTCGTTCCGATGCAATTCGTGAAGAGCGAAACCGGCAAGAACGACACGTTCCAGCTCAGCGACTATCTGAACAGAACGGCCAACGAGGACGGCACGTTCAGCGCCGAATATAACGGCCAGCCGTGGAGCACGATCCTTGCCAAGAACCCCGACGCCAAGGTCTACATCAAGACGGCCGAGGGCGAGAGCAACACGGAAATTCCTTCGGATAAGCTCACGCTTGAGGTCACGAAGGACGGCACGCCGGTCGGCATGGATGCAAAGGCCAATGCCGGTTCGTATCAGGTGAAGCTCGTCTACACGGACGAAAACGAGCAGACGTACACCGTCGACGAGAAGACCTTCACCATCAGCCCGAAGACCGTCAAAATCACGGCCACAGGCGGAGCCATCACGAAGGAATACGATGGAACGCAGAGCCTTGTCCTCCCGTCGGGCGTGACGCTCACGATTGAAGGGAATCCAGCCGATTTGACCGTCGACCCGAACGCCCTCCAATATGCGAGCGCAGACGCGAGCGCAGCTGCAATCAACATTGTGCTGGCGGAAGGCAAAACAACCTGCCTGACCGGCGATGCCGCCGCCAACTACACCGCCGACCTCTCCGAACTTAAAGGCACAATCACCCCGCGCAAACTCATCGTAACGCCGAAAGCAGAGACGTTTGAATATGGCGAGAACGATAAGATCACCAACGCCCTGACAACGGAATTCGATTATGCGGGCAAAAATGGCGACCTGCCGTCTGGCTTAACGCCGACGATCACGGGCTCGATGAAGCTGACGACCACGAGCGGCGCGGACGTGACTGTTTACAATGCGGGCACGTATCACGTTGTGAACAACAACCTGAGCGCGGGCACAAACTACGAAATCGAGTTCCCGGCAAAGCCCGTTCAGTGGACGATCAGCAAGAAGTCGGTCGATCCCTTCAATGTGACGCTGGAAGCGGAATACGGCATAAACGGCAGTGAGCTGTATGCGATGATGAAAGCTGCCAAGGTCACAGTCGATGGCCAGCAAGTCGACCTCATCACCCTGTATAACGTGGAGGCTCTTTACATCAAGGGCGTGGACGAAAACAACGTGCCCAAAACGGATGCTCTGGTCAATGCCGGTGAGTATACAGTGACCAGTCTGCCAGCCACCACCCTCGGGACTGCGAATTATGAATTCAAGACTGCTCCCACCCTGAAAATCAATGTGAAACCGCATGTGCTTACAGACGCCGATGTCCAGCTCTCCGGCGAAACCAGCGCGGGCTTCGATGGTACGAAAAAGACTGTCACGGTCACGGTTTCCTTCACCTACAACGGCCGTCCAGTCACACTGACGAAGGACACGGACTACACGATTACCGGAGAGGTGGAGGCTTCCAATGCAGGCGGACATTTCCTTGAGGTTCTAGCTGTGCCCAATGGCAATCTGTCCGGCAGTGTGCAGAAGCGTTGGCAAATTTGGTCGTACGAAATTCAGCCGGGCGACCTGACCTTCAAGCTGAAGAGCGGGGTGACCTTCACTTACGATACAACCCCGAAGAAGCTGCAAAAGAGCGATGTTACATGGGACGTGACGGCAACGGATGCGAAGCGGAAAGCATTCCTCAAAAAGTATTTCACTGAGGATGATTTCAATTTGGATTGCTTGGCGCGGACGGATGCCGGCGATTACACTGCAAGTGCGTCCATGCGCCACAATTTCACAAAGTCTAAAACGAGCGGAGCATTTAATATGAATGTTTCGTGGACGATCGGCAAGAGCAGCGAAAAGCCGATCAGCGACCAGACCGCCTCCACCAAATATGGTCAGCCCGGCTCTAAGGAAATCTCGGTTTCCGCTGGCGTCGCGAAGGGCTTGGATACTTCGAAACTGAGCGTCTCGATCGTGACAGATACCGACAACATTATCAGCGGAACGCCGAGCGTAAAGTTCGAAAACGGCAAGATCACCGTGAATTGGCAGTTGCAGGGTGACGCGACTACCATTGATAAGAGTGCAAAGCTCCGCGTTACAGTTGCAGAGACGGACAACTATAAGCAGTATACCTTCGATGTTGACGTGACGGTCACGGCAAAGACACCGCAGACCAACTTCGGCTTCACCACCGCCACGGATGCAACCGTCGGTTACGCCGAAGACACCTACACCAACCCGGTGCAGAACGCAAAGACCACTCCGGCGTATACGAGCAGCAACCAGAACGTTGCCACAGTCGCCAGCAACGGCGTCGTGACAATCCTTGATGTTGGCACAACCATCATCACCGCAAACGCTCCGGAGAATGGAGAGTATGCCTCCGCCACGGCCAGCTACACCCTGACGGTCGTTCCCTCCACGCTGACCGTCACGGCCAGCAGCGCCACCATGACCGCCAATGACTCCGTCCCGTCCTTCACGGCGAGCGTCACCGGACTCAAGCGCGGCCAGACGACCGCGCAGGTCTTCCAGACCCTCACGGCCTCCGCCGCCACCGACGGCAAGACCGCTGGCACCTACGCCGTCAACGCAAGCGCCACGCTGAAAACGGACTTTGTCCCGCGCTACACGCTGCGCTTCGTCCCCGGCACGCTGACGGTCAACCCGGCTCAGACGGCCATCGATGTGGTTTTGCCCATCATCATCGGCGGCAATACCTGCGCGAATGGCTATGCCAACTGCGCCTGCGAGAGCTTCTATGACCTCGACGCAAGCCGCTGGTATCATGAGGCCATCGACTGGGCGTACAGCCTCGGCCTGATGAACGGCACGACGAAGTCGACCTTCGGCCCGAACGCGGCGGCGACGCGCGCGCAGACCTGGACAATGCTGGCGAGAATCGCTGGTCAGGACACGCGCCGCAGCTCCACGTGGTACGAAGTGGGCCAGAAGTGGGCCATGAACCTTGGCATCACCGACGGCACGAACCCGATGGGTTCCCTGACGCGCGAACAGCTCGCCGCGATGCTCTATCGCTACGTCGGCAGCCCCGCAGTGAACGGTACGCTGACCTTCACGGATAGCGCGAACGTGAGCACCTGGGCGCGTAACGCGATGATCTGGGCTGTGCAGAACGGGATCCTCGACGGTGTGGGCGGCAACCGCCTCAACCCGAAGGGCACCACCACCAGAGCACAGGCTGCGGCCATCTTCATGCGCTTCAGCAAGCTCATCAACAAGTAAAAACCCAAAAAACAGGACAGGGTTGACCCTGTCCTGTTTTTTCTCCCCGCCGCAGCGGCCCTAAAAAGACGTGTCATTGCGAGCCAGTGCGCACACTTGC
>ERZ837910.5679-NODE-5679-length-10942-cov-2.512446_pt1 | contig 10942 bp, 9 predicted proteins | sample MGYA00519940_ERZ837910 | MGnify/ENA primary metagenome ERZ837910 (study PRJEB31850, sample SAMEA3708825) | human gut metagenome | biome: human gut; feature: human-associated habitat; material: faeces | place: China | collected 2014 ... | reverse complement strand
CACCTTAGTGACATTTTGCCATTAAGATGCTGTTGTTTTTGGTTTTCTTTATAAAATATCAATTAATAATTTCAAAAAAAATAGGCTGATGCAACAGCCTATTTTTTTGTGAAAACTATCTTCCACAACAATATTTATATTTCTTTCCTGAACCACATGGGCAAGGATCGTTTCTTCCAACTTTCTTTTCCTTTATAACTGTTCCTGAAAGTTTCTGTTCTTTGTAAAGTTCCTTTCTTCTTTCAGGTGTTAAAAGGTTGTCCCATTCTTCTAAGTTATAAAGCCAGTCTGCCTTAGCATCAACCATGTTCTTGTATAACTTTTCAGGATCGTATTCTAAGCTAACTTCTGTTGTATCTTCTAATTCTTCAATTGGATTCTCAACCTTTAAGCTTTCGTTGATTCCATCAAGGAAACCTACCATTGTAAGAACTTCCATATTGTATTTCTTTGCAAGTTCTTCAACTGTTCCCTTTACTACTACGTCAGGATGTCCAAGAATATCTTTGTATACTTCCTTCTCCTGTACGAAATAAGCACCCCAGAACTGATTGTACTGTTCCTGTGTCTGTTCCTGATTATAAGCGATTTCACGCCATGTCTTTAATAAATAATCGTTTGCCATTTTCCTCCAAATGTATTAATATGCTAAGCACCTGTTCTTACCTAACATTATATTTTTCTTCTCTCAAACATTATACAAATAGTAAACAATAATTGCAATAAAATATTATTTCTACTATACTAAAAAGAGTTCAGAAAATAAGCTTTTTTAGCTTTATCGTTGCATTTTTGTGACAGAATGGAGTTTTTATGGAAAAATTAAAACGTATCCTTGCCATATTGGCAATAATTTCACTTGTATTTTGTGCTTTGCTTACATTAGTTCTTGCACTTCTTACAAACTTTGGAGTTGGAGATTTTACTAATGCGTGGAGAGCAAGTGCATGGTCAATCAGGCCACCATGGGCATGATCTACGCGGGCGGTCTGATTGGTTCACAGAGCGCGGGCGCGGTGGTGAAGGATTCCACCCACAAGGGCAATGTCACCGTGACCGCACCCAAGAATCCCACCGCGGGCGGCATTGCCGCGGCGGTCTGCTTCGCGGTCGTGATGGCGCTGCTCTTCCGGCCCGGCGACAAGCGGTGACAAAAAATGTGCCCGTTCCAAAAGGAACGGGCACACCGATGAATATCATCGGAAAATCAGATGAGGTTTTTCTCCGTCTCGGGGTCGAAGAGATGGATGAGCCGCGGCTCAAAGCTGAACCTCACCGCCGTGTGGCGGGCGTAGGCATTGGCGTCGAGGGTCGCGGGCTGCACCACAGCTACCACGTCCTTGCCGCCGGCGGTCATGTGCAGGTGCAGCTCGCTGCCCATCAGCTCGCTCACGTCGATCTGCGCGTCGATGCCCTCGTCGCCGACGGTGACATGGACCGGACGCACGCCGACGGTCACGGTACGGCCCTCCGCGCCCGCCGCGGCGAGCTTCGCGTTCTGCTCCGCCGTCAGCGGCAGCGTGTGGCCCATGACGGTGACGGAGTAAGCGTCGCCACTCTTTGTGAGCCGGCAGTCCTCAAAGAAGTTCATCTGCGGCGTGCCGATGAAGCCGGCGACGAACAGGTTCGCGGGATGGTTGAACACCTCCTGCGGTGTGCCGATCTGCTGAATGAAGCCGTCACGCATGATGACGATGCGGTCGCCGAGCGTCATAGCCTCGACCTGATCGTGCGTGACGTAGATAAAGGTCGTGTCAATCTTCTCGCGCAGCTTGATAATCTCCGCGCGCATCTGGTTGCGCAGCTTCGCGTCAAGGTTCGACAGCGGCTCGTCCATCAGGAACACCTTCGGGTCACGCACGATGGCGCGGCCGATGGCGACGCGCTGGCGCTGGCCGCCAGAGAGCGCCTTGGGCTTACGGTCGAGGTACTCGGTAATACCCAGGATCTCGGCAGCGGAGCGAACCTTGCGGTCGATCTCGTCCTTGGGGACCTTCTTGAGCTCAAGCGTAAACGCCATGTTCTCGTACACCGTCATATTGGGGTACAGAGCATAACTCTGGAACACCATGGCGATGTCGCGGTCCTTGGGCGCCACGTCGTTGACGCGCTTGCCATCGATGAACACATCGCCGGAGGTGATGTCCTCCAGGCCGGCGACCATGCGCATCGTCGTGGACTTACCGCAGCCAGAAGGGCCAACGAGGACGATGAACTCCTGGTCGTGAACGGTGAGGTTGAAGTCCTCTACAGCGAGCACACCGTCCTCGGTAACCTTGAGGTTGTGCTTCTTCTCCTCGGTCTTCTTCTTTTTGCCAAAGAAGCCCTTCTTTTTTGACTCGTTGTTGGGATACACCTTCTGAACATGTTTGAGAACGATCTCGGCCATGTCTTTACCTTTCGATACGCGGCGCCGCGCTGAGAGGCGCCGCCAAAACTTGCAAAACAGTTACGGCATCAGCCCTTGACGGCACCTGCCACCACACCGTCGATGATGTACTTCTGGCAGAAGATGTACATGATGACGATGGGGATGACGACCATCATGATGCACGCCATCATGGGGCCGAGCTCGACGTGGCCATAGCCGCCACGGAAGTACTGGATCAAGATAGGAATGGTCTTGTACTTGGTGGAGTCGAGCGTAAGGTAGGGCAGCAGATAGTCGTTCCAGACCCACATGGTCTCAAGGATGCCGACCGAAAGATAGGTGGGCTTCATGATGGGAAGGACGATCTTAAAGAACACCTGAACCGGGTTGCAGCCGTCGATCATGGCCGCTTCCTCAATCTCGAGCGGGATGTTCTTGACGAAGCCGGCGAACATAAAGACCGCGAGGCCCGCGCCAAAACCAAGGTAGATGAAGCAGATGTTAAACGGCGTGTTAAAGCCGATGCGGTCCGCGAGGTTGGACAGCGTGAACATGAGCATCTGGAACGGTACGACCATCGAGAAGACGAACAGGTAATAGAAGAAGTTCGAGATCTTGCTGTTGACGCGCACCACGTACCAAGCGCACATGGAGCAGCACACCAAGATCAGCACGACCGACGTGACCGTGATAATAAGCGAGTACATAAATGCCGAGGCAAAGCCCTGCTCGTTCAGAGCGTGCACGTAGTTTGCGAGGCCGTTGAACGTCTCGGGCGTGAGCAGATCGAACGCCGTGGTGGTGCTGATTGCGGTCGCTTTCTTAAAGGAATTGAGCGCAATCATGAACACGGGGTAGATCCATGCGAGCGACAGGATCGTAAAGAAGATCGAGAGCGCGCGGTTGATAGCCTTATCGCGTTTCATTACTGCTGCACCTCCTTGGACCTCGTGGCCTTAAGCTGGATCATAGAAATAGCGACAACCAGGATGCAGAAGATAACTGCCTTGGCCTGACCGATGCCCTGCCATGCGATGCCAGCACGCGAATAGAACGTGTTGTAGATGTTCAGGGCGAGCATCTCGGTGGAGTGCGCCGGGGCGCCACCGGTAAGGGCGAGGTTCTGGTCGAACAGCTTAAAGCCGTTGGTGATGGACAGGAACAGGCAGATGGTGATGGTCGGCATCAGGTTGGGGATCTTAACCTTCCAAAACGTCTGCCATGCCGTAGCGCCATCGACCTTGGCGGCCTCGATGTAGTCAGACGGAATGGACTGCAGACCGGCGATGTAGATGATCATCATGTAGCCGACCTGTTGCCACAGGGTCAGGATGATAAGGCCCCAGAAGCCAGCGGCGGAGTTGAGGGCGATAAGCTGGGCACCCACGTTGGAGAGCAGGCAGTTGATCAGAATCTGCCAAATGTAACCCAGTACAATGCCGCCAATCAGGTTAGGCATAAAGAAAATCGTACGGAAGATGTTGGTGCCCTTGAGCGCCTTGCGAGTGAGCGCCTGCGCAATGGCCAGCGCGATCACGTTGATGAGCACCGTCGACAGGAAGGCAAACGCCACGGTAAAGAAGAACGACGTGGAGAACTGCGGATCGGACAGCGCGCGCACGTAGTTCTCGATACCGACAAAGCGCGCGTTATTGATGGTAATAAACTGGCAGAACGAGAGATAGAAACCCTGGATAAAGGGAATCACGAACCCGATCATAAACGCCAGGCACGTGGGCAGCATAAAGAGCGGCCACCAGCGCTTGAGTGCTTTGCCCATAGAAGGGTCCTTTCAATATGCAGGGGGCGGGCAAACCTACGTCTGCCCGCCCCCTGTCGCTAATCAGATAGCTTGGGCAGCAACTGCTTACTCGGAAGCAGCCTTCTCGGTCTTCCAGCCATCGACGAAGGCGTTCTTGACGCCGTCCCACTTGGTGTTGTCGGCAGCATAAGCGATGAGAGCCTGCTTGAGGTTCTTCTTCCACTCCTCGGAGGGGATGTAAACGAAGTCCCAAGCGACGGTCTTCTTGCCGTCCTTGGCCATAGCAACGGCCTGCTGAGAGAAGACGTTGGTGGTCTCCTTAGCGCTCTTGAACGGGGCGGTCAGACCCATCTTGTCAGCGATGATGCTGGTGGCGGTGTCAGAAGTGACACACCAATACATGAAGTCCTCGGTGGCCTTCTGGGCATCCTCGGAAGCCTGGGAGCTGACGCACCAGTAGTTCTCGCCGCCGGAGCACAGGCCCTGGTTCTCCTCGCCGTCGACGCCGATGTAGATCGGCAGCATGCCGAGCTGGTCGTCGGTCATACCGGCCTTGGTGAGGTCGGCGTAGGCCCAAGAGCCGTTCTGATAGAAGACGGCCTTGCCGGTTGCGAACTCGTTGGTGGCGTCGTCACCGGTCTTGGAGGCGAGCTGCGAAGGATCGCAGGTGGAGTCGGTGATGTACAGGTCGAAGATCTGCTTAAAGTTGTCGAGATACTCGCCCTTGATCTCGTCGTCCTCCTGGTTGTGCTCCTTCTCGAACTCGTAGTAGAGCGGGAGGTTGGCGAGGTGGGTGGTGTAGCGCCAGCTGGAAGAGTCATCCATACCGGCGGAAGTGAAGGCACCGTCAACGCCGAGCTCGTCCTTGCGGGCCTGGATGTCATCGGCGCAAGCCTTCAGCTTGTCGAAGGAGTTGATGTCCTCGGCCTTGTAGCCGGCCTTCTCGAGGAGCTCCTTGTTGTAGATGATGCCGTAGCTCTCCTGAACCCAGTCGATACCCAGATCCTTGCCGTCGGACTGCAGCGCCAGGGAGTCGTCGATGAGCTCGCCGCGGAGCTTGGTGTCGGAAAGATCGGCGCAGTAGTCCTTCCAGTTCTTAAGGCCGGTGGGGCCGTTGACCTGGAACAGCGTCGGAGCGGAGCTCTTGGACATCTCGGACTTGAGCTTCTCCTCGTAGGTGTTGGAGGCGGCGGTCACGATCTTGACCTCGACGCCCTTCTCCTTCTTGTACGCCTTGGCGATCTCCTTCCACTCCTTGTCGACCTCAGGCTTAAATTGGAGGAAGTAGACCTCGGCAGCGTCACCAGAAGCAGAGGAGCCGGAGCCGGCAGAACCACCACAGCCCACGAGACCCAGACCAAGAACCGCAGCCGCGGAGCCAGCGAAGCCCAGGAACTGCCTTCTGCTCATTTCGTTCTTCATTACTATCCACCCTTTCACACCGTGGCGGCACCCTTTGCCGCCGCCTTCGGAGATTGGCTCGGGGACTTTGCCCCTTTTGCTGATTTGTACAATACGCTATTTGGCTAGTTGTTTGAACAAGTATTACTAGAGCGGTAGAAAAACTTCGGTGAACGGTAATTTCAACTTGATACTTGACAAGTTTTGTATAAACAATTACTTGTTATCGAATGCAGAGAAAACGCCCGGTCAAGCCGATGCATCGTCGGTTTGACCGGGCGTTTTCTCTTTGAGGACATGAGTCTCGTCAGGCTGCGAGCTAGCCGGCTATCGCTTGGAGTTGACGCGGTAGTGGAAGATCTCGGGATGCGTGCGGGCATGCGTGACCTCGAACAAGATGCCGTCCGAAGTGTACGACTGGCTCTCCATGACGGCGACACAGTTGTACTTGCCAAGGTCCAAGTAGCTGCAGTCCTCATCGTTGGCGAGCTCGACACTCACCGTACGGCGGCTCGCCATCACTTTGATGCCGCGCTTGTGCTCCAGATAGCCGTAGATAGAATCCGCCGCGATCTCGGGGGTCAGGCCCTTGGCGATCGACGCCAAAAAGTAGCCGTGGTCCACCTGGCGCGCGCTGCCGTTGAGGCTTCGGACACGCACGACGCGAATCAGCTCCTCGCCCACCTTAAAGCCAAGGCGGCGCGACAGTTGCTCAGTGCAAATCAAATGTTCAAAAGACTTGACCTCGGTCGATGCGACGGCATTGTTGCGTTTTGCGAACTCGCCAAACGACTCAACCTCTTCGAGTGCGCCCAGCATGTCGGTTTCGCCCTTAAGCCAAATAACGCGCACGCCCTTACCGTGTATAGGCTGCACAAACATCTGGTCGGCCAGCATGCTCAAGGCGCGTCGAACGGTATTGCGCGTGCAGCCAAACTCCGCGGTCAGCTCGGCTTCGGTTGGCAGCATCTCCTGAAACGCATAGGTCCCGTCGATGATGCGCGAACGGATCTCGCGGTAGATTCCTTCGTAAATCGCTTTTGGCATAACTTCACCTCTAATGAATATGTATGGCTAGGCACGATAGCATTTCTTAAAGTTGTTTAAACCGATTATCGGTAAAGTACGGATTATTTACCGTCGACGGTTCCCCCGAAACCCAAATCGGACCGAATCAAAACCGTCAATGCGGCAAGCAGCCAGTCCTCTACAATGAGTTCATTGTTTAAACGTTCTTGCTCGCACAGCATGTTGCATCCGGAAGGCATATTATGCTGCAGAAAATCCAACGTTTTGGCGGAGCCATGTTCGCGCCCGCCATGCTGTTTTCTATATCAGGCCTCATGGTCGGCATCTCCGCCCTCGCCACGACCGTAGACATCGTCGGTGACCTCGCCGTATACGGAACCCCTTGGTACGTTTTCTGGACCATCATCCAGCGCGGCTCGTGGACGGTCTTTAAACGTCTCCCGCTCCTTTTTGCCGTAGCGCTGCCTATCGGTCTTGCCCAAAAGCAACCGGCGCGCTGCTGCCTCGAGGCACTCGTGGCCTATTTTGCCTATTGCTTCTTTTTGAGCGAGATCATTAAGCTGAGCGGAGACAACCTTGGGCTTAAGTACCCATCATCTTTGACCCCCGCCAGCGGTATCACCGTCATCGACGGCATCAAGACGCTCGACACCGGCATTATCGGCCCGCTGGCGGTATCGGCAACCGTCGTCGCCATCCATGACCGCTTCTACGATGCCAAGGTTCCCGATTGGCTCGGCACCTTCTCGGGTTCCTCGCTGGTCTACCTCATCAGCTTTTTTGCCGTGTTTGCCCTTGCCGCCATCTCGGCCGCCATCGTGCCCTTCGCATACGCTGTGACCGAAACGCTGCGCCACGCACTTGCGGGCGTCGGCCCCTTCGGCGTGGGCATCTTTGTGTTTTTGGAGCGAGCGCTCGAGCCCATGGGGCTGCACCACCTGCTCTATATGCCCATCTATTACGACAATCTGGTCATTCACGACGGTATTTACGCCACGTGGACCAACCTGCTCCCCATTCTCTCCCATAGCACGCGCCCTTTAAATGAACTTGCGCCCTGGGCAGGTTTTACCGCCACCGGCTGGGGCAAGCTCTTTGGCCTTCCCGCCATCGCGGCAGCATTCTATTTCACCGCCAAACCCGAACGCCGCGCCGGCCTTAAGGTCATCCTTTTGCCCGCCATCGTCGCCTCGGTGGTCTGCGGTGTCACCGAGCCGCTCGAGTTTCTCTTTATGTTCACCTATCCTGGACTCTTTTTGCTCTACGCCGTCCTATCCTCCTGCCTTGCCATGACCATGAACTTCTTCGGTATCGTCGGCATCTTCTCGGGCGGTCTCATGGAAATGACGGCCTTCAACTTCATCCCACTCATGCGAATGCATGCCGGCTCCTACCTTTTGGCGCTCGGTATCGGTCTTGCCTTTAGCCTCATCTTTTTTGTTAGTTTTCGAGCACTCATCTTGGTCTATGACCTTAAGACGCCGGGCCGCGAGAATCATGCCTCCAATCGCGCGGCAATCGATCGTTTAACGGGAAGCGGCTTTGTCAAAGAACAATCTCCCAATGGCGAGGTCAGTATTCAATACGATCAAGATCACGTCCTCGCTGAGCGGGTAATTCAGCTTTTAGGTGGCGTTGGCAATATCGTGGGCGCAACCAACTGCGCCACGCGCCTGCGCGTCGAGGTCGCAGACCTTTCCATCGTTGCAGATAACGCGTCGTTTGTCGCGGTGGGCGCCAAGGGCCTCATCATTACGGGCAAGACCGCCCAGGTGATTATCGGCATCTCCGTTCCCCGCGTTAAAGAGCATTTTGACCAGATCATGGGCCTCGAGCCGGGATTTGTGCCCACCACCTCGGCCTCCCCTGCCGCCAGCGCAGCCCATAAGCGCGGCGATATCTGCTTTTTCGATATCGACGGAACACTCGCCTGGCAAGACCCTCGAGTAGCACAAGAGCTTCCCGAGAGCGAGCGAGACCTCTCCCCCTATCCCAATGAAGCGGTCTCGCAAGCCATCCGTAATTTTGTCGCCAAGGGCAATATGGCGTTTATCTGCACAGGGCGCACGCTGAGCTGCATCCATCCAAAGCTGCTCGATCTGCCCTGGACCGGCATCGTCTGCCTCGCGGGTGGCTATGTCGAACTTGAGGGACACGTGATTCGCGATTTGGCGATGACGCCCGGCATGCTGCAGCGCCTTGCTCCCATTCTTGAGCAATCGGACGAAGTGATTCGTTTTGAGGGACTCAATGGCGTCGTTCGCATGGGTGCCGATGCGCCCGACGCCCCCGGATATGCCCGCACCGTGGGCGATGCAATTACGCAGCTGCAACATTACAGCGCCTACAAGATCTTAATGTCCACGTCGCTTGCCAACCGCATCGCTCAGGATCAAGCGTTTGAGCCGCTGCTCTGCTTTAACGAGCTCGAGCTCGAAGTGACCGAGATTTCGCCTCGCGAATGCACCAAGCGCGAGGGTATCCAGTCCGTACTCGACGCCCTCGATCCCCACCACGGAACCGTATACGGCATCGGCGACGCCAGCAATGACGTCTCGCTGATGAACGCCGTCGACGTCGGCATCGCCATGGGCAATGCACCGGACTATCTCAAAAAGCGCGCGGACTACATCACCGACTCGGTCGACAAAGATGGCGTCGTCAAGGCGCTCGAGCACTTTGGACTGGTCTAACTACGAAACTCGTCCGACATGCGCCGTTGCCTTAAATCCCCAAACCTGCCACGCAGGCAGGCACAATGTGGCAATATGTTGCCTGCACACTACATCGATGCAACCTAAGAAAGAATGCGAGAACCCGTGTCCAGTCCGTTTACCTGCTTTTTAGCCCAGCACTTTGACCAGATTAATGACTATCTGGCCACGTTCTTTGACGGACAGGCGACCTCTGCCGATATCGAACGCTACCTGTACGCGCCGCTCTCGGCTTTTACGGCCAACGCCGGCAAGCGCCACCGCCCGCTTATCTGCATGCTCGCCGCAACCGCAGTGGGCGGTAGCTTTGAGAGCGCCCGCAGCGCCGCGGCAGCTATCGAGCATTTCCAGTCGGGTGCGCTCATCCACGACGACATCGCCGACAACGGGCAGATTCGTCGCGGCAAGCCCTGCATGCACCTTACCGAGGGCACCGGTCTTGCCATCAACTGCGGTGACCTGGCGCTCACCATGGTCACCAAGACGGTTCTCGACGATCCCACGCTCGAGTCCGACGTGAAGCTGCGTGTGCTCCACGAGCTTACCGAGATGATCGTCCGCACCATCGAGGGTCAAGCACTTGACCTGGGTTGGGTCCGTGACGAGCGCTTTGATATCTCGGTTGATGACTACCTGGACATGGCGACGCACAAGACCGCGTATTACAGTGGAGCCACGCCGCTTGCCGCCGGAGCCATTATCGGTGGCGGCAGCGAGCTGCAGATCGAGACCCTACGCGCCTACGGCATGTCGACGGGCCTGGCATTTCAGATTCAGGACGACCTGCTCAACTTGGTCGGCACCAAAGAGGCCGTCAACAAGGACTTCCGCACCGACATCACCGAGGGTAAACGCACGCTCGTTGCCGTGCACGCCCTGTCTGATGAGCGCCATCACGACGAGGTCGAGGCAATCCTTTCCTCGGGCACCGAGGACCCCGCGCAGCTCGCGCGCGCCGTGGAGATCTTCCAGCAGACCGGCTCCATCGAATATGCTCACGCCTACGCGCTGGACCTGACCGCAAAAGCCAAGGCTGCCATCGAGAACGTTGAGCTTGACCCGCACGCACGCGAACTGTTCCTCTCCATGGCAGATTTCTTTGTGGAGCGCCTCAACTAGCGGGGGTCACAAAACCTGTGGGCAGCGCGTTTGGGTACAAGTTGCTACACTGTTGAGTGCATGTTTATGCATTGTCTCGCGTTGTCTATCCGACACGCGCTCAAAATAGTACGAATGGTACGCCGAAAGGGGTTCGTTCATGGAACCTATTACCACGGGCATGCAGGGAGCAGCCGTCGAGGATGTTCAGTCCCGCCTTCTGCAGCTCGGTTACACCATCGATGCCGACGAGGTCGCCGACAAGCGCTTTGGCACCACCACCGAGCAGGCCGTCAGCACCTTCAGGCTCGACAGCGGCCTTGCTGCCGGTCATGCCGTCGATATCCCCTGTTGGAGCGCCCTGGTCGACGCCTCGTATAAGCTGGGCGACCGCACTCTGTATCTGCGCATGCCCAATTTCCATGGCGCCGATGTGCAGGCCCTGCAGCGCGCTCTCAACGTTTTGGGCTTTGCCTGTGGCGAAGACGACGGCTACTTTGGTCCGCATACCGAGGCCGCCCTGCAGCAGTTCCAGGAAAATGTCGGCCTGTTTGCCGACGGCATGGC
>ERZ837910.5676-NODE-5676-length-10948-cov-3.436335_pt1 | contig 10948 bp, 9 predicted proteins | sample MGYA00519940_ERZ837910 | MGnify/ENA primary metagenome ERZ837910 (study PRJEB31850, sample SAMEA3708825) | human gut metagenome | biome: human gut; feature: human-associated habitat; material: faeces | place: China | collected 2014 ... | reverse complement strand
GAAACGGTGGACAGTGTGTCAACACCACAGACTCCGCAGTACGTCTGACACACATCCCGACCGGTATCGTCATCTCCTGTCAGGATGAGAAATCTCAGCTGAAAAACAAAGACAAAGCACTGAAAGTACTGCGTTCCAGACTTTATGAAATGGAACTTGCAAAACAGCACGATGCAGAAGCAGAAGCAAGAAGAAGCCAGATCGGAACCGGTGACCGTTCCGAGAAGATCCGTACTTACAATTTCCCGCAGGGACGTGTGACGGATCATCGTATCAAACTGACACTGCACAGACTGGACGGTATCTTAAACGGCGATCTGGATGAGATCATTGACAGCCTGATCGCAGCAGATCAGGCAGCGAAACTTGCAAACCTGCAGGAAGCTTAAAAGTGATTGTATATAGTATAAGGAAGTGAGGTTTGTATTATGGGTAAATATTTTGGAACCGATGGTTTCCGAGGGGAAGCCAATGTAACTTTGACGGTAGAACATGCATTTAAGGTAGGACGTTTCCTTGGCTGGTATTACGGACAGGAGCATAAGCCAAGGATCGTCATCGGAAAAGACACCAGAAGAAGCAGTTATATGTTTGAATATGCACTGGTAGCAGGCCTGACCGCATCCGGAGCAGATGCGTACCTTCTGCATGTGACAACCACACCGAGTGTTTCCTATGTGGTAAGAACCGATGAATTCGACTGCGGTATCATGATCTCCGCAAGCCACAACCCATTTTATGACAATGGGATTAAAGTGATCAACGGAATGGGATGTAAACTGGAAGCAGAAGTTGAAGCTAAAATTGAGGCATATATTGATGGCGAGAGTGGAGAACTTCCGCTGGCGACAAAAGAAAATATCGGCCGCACGGTGGATTATGTTGCCGGAAGAAACCGTTACATCGGCTATCTGATCTCTCTTGCAACCAGATCCTTCAAAAATTACCGCATTGGGCTGGACTGCTCGAACGGAAGTTCTTCTGCAATCGCAAAGAGTGTTTTTGATGCACTGGGAGCGAAGACTTATGTGATCAACAATGAGCCGAACGGAACCAACATCAATACAAACTGCGGCTCCACACACATCGGTGTACTGCAGCAGTATGTAAAAGAAAAAGGCCTGGATGTCGGATTTGCCTATGACGGTGATGCAGACCGGTGTATAGCAGTCGATGAAAATGGCAATGTTATTGACGGGCATCTGATTTTTTACGTGTGTGGAAAATATTTAAAAGAGCAGGGCAAACTGAAAAATGACACGATCGTAACGACCGTCATGTCCAACCTCGGTTTGTACAAAGCATGCGACAAAGCCGGCATTCACTACGAAAAGACAGCTGTTGGTGACAAGTATGTCTATGAGAATATGACACAGAACGGCCACTGCCTGGGCGGAGAACAGTCCGGACATATCATTTTCAGTAAACATGCGACAACCGGTGACGGTATCCTGACTTCTCTGATGATCATGGAAGTGCTTACCGAGAAAAAACAGACACTTGGAACGCTGGCAGGAGAAGTGAAGATTTATCCGCAGCTGTTGAAAAACGTGCGTGTTGCCGACAAGAAGACAGCAAGAGAGAATCCGGAAGTACAAAAAGCCGTCGATCAGGTGGCAGAAGCACTTGGAGATGAAGGACGTATTCTGGTGCGTGAAAGCGGAACCGAGCCGTTGATCCGTGTTATGGTAGAAGCAGCAGAAGACGCACTCTGCGAAAAATATGTAGATCAGGTCGTAGATGTTATGAAGGCACAGGGACTGGTTGTAGAATAAGAAAAAAGTGTGGGCTGTCCTTTTTCAAACAGGGCAGCCTTTTTTATAAGAACAGGAAACAGAAGGTATGATAAATTTTAAAAAAGTAGAGCTGGAAGATCAGAAAGCGTACAAACCTTATATGGCACAGCAACAGTGCAGAAGCTGTGAGTGTACCTTTGCAAATCTGTACCTCTGGTCCAGATTTTATGCCGTTACGGCGACGGTGGAGAACGGGATGTTGCTGACAAAAAGTGAGGAAGGCGACTATCTGTCTTATGGATTTCCGATGGGAAAGCCAAAGTATTTAAAAGAGGCGGTGGATGCACTTTATGAGTACAGTAAAGAGAAGAAACGCAAGTTTCAGATGCACAATGTGACACCGGAACAGTTTGCACTTTTAGAAGAAATCTATCCGGGAAGATTTCAGATCGAATACCGCAGAGACTATGCAGATTATGTCTATGAAGCAGAAAAGCTTGCAAAATTATCCGGAAAGAAATATCATGGAAAGAAGAATCATACGAACAAGTTCAAAAAGCTCTATCCGAACTGGCAGTATGAGAGACTGAATGATTCGAACGTGGAAGAATGTTTTCAGATGGCACTGAAATGGAGAAACAAAAACGGCTGTGAAGAAGATACGGAAAAAAACAGCGAGATGTGTGTGACTTTAAATTCACTGAGACTGTACAAGGAACTGGATCTTTGCGGAGGTGTACTTCGTGCAGAAGGAAATGTGGTTGCATTTTCCATTGGAGAACCAGTCTCTGATGACACCTTTGTGGTTCACATTGAAAAAGCATTTGCTGATGTGCCGGGTGCTTATCCGATGATCAATCAGCAGTTTGTGGAACATGAAGTGCAGGGATTTTCCTACGTGAATCGAGAAGAGGATATGGGCGAAACGGGACTTCGCAGTGCCAAAGAATCCTATCACCCGATTTTTATGGTGGAGAAAGGCGTTGTGACAGAGAAAGGGGAATAACAGCATGATTTCAGAGAAGATGAGAGGATATGTGGAGAACAGTTCTGCGATCCGTGCAATGTTTGAAGAAGGCAAAAAGATGGCAGATCAGTTCGGAGCAGAAAATGTATACGATTTCAGCCTCGGTAATCCGAATGTGCCGGCACCTGCCGAAGTAAAAAATGCAATCGAAGAAATCCTGAAAAACGAAGATGCACGGATGGTGCATGGCTATATGAACAATGCCGGATACGAAGATGTCAGAGAGGCTGTTGCAGCGTCGTTGAATCAGCGTTTTGGCACAGCATTTCACAAAGAAAATATTTTAATGACAGTCGGTGCGGCAGGCGGCATGAATGTCCTGATGAAAACCCTGTTAAATCCGGGCGATGAAGTGCTGACCTTTGCACCTTATTTCGGAGAATATCGTGCTTATGTGACGAACTACGACGGTATTTTAAAAGAAGTGGAGCCGGATACCGAAACTTTCCAGCCAAACCTGAAAAAATTTGAGCAGATGCTCAGCGAAAAGACAAAAGCAGTCATCGTCAATACACCGAACAATCCGACCGGAGTTGTCTATTCTGAAGCAACCATTCAGAAAATGGCAGCGATTCTGGAGACAAAACAGAAAGAATTCGGTACAAGCATCTATCTGATTTCAGACGAACCTTACCGTGAGCTGGCATATGACGGCGTGGAAGTGCCGTATCTTACCAAATACTACCGCAACACGATCGTTGGTTATTCTTTCAGTAAATCTCTGTCACTTCCAGGAGAGCGTATCGGCTATCTGGTGATGCCGGATGAGCTGGACGGTGCAAAAGATATTATCGCAGCAGCAGCCGTTGCAAACCGTATCCTCGGATATGTCAATGCTCCGTCTCTGTTCCAGCGTGTGATTGCAAAATGTCTGGATGCAAAAGCAGATCTGGAGTACTATAACCGCAACCGTGAGACACTGTACAACGGACTTCAGAAGGCAGGACTTACCTGCATCAAACCGGAGGGAGCTTTCTATCTGTTTGTAAAATCGCCGATTGCAGATGAAAAAGAATTCTGCCAGAAAGCAAAAGAATACCATCTGCTGATCGTTCCGGGAAGCTCTTTTGCATGCCAGGGCTATGTGAGACTGGCATACTGCGTTTCTTATGAAACCATCGTAAATGCACTGCCAAAATTTGAAGAACTGATGAAAAATTATAAATAAACGCACGGACGAGGAGGAACGAAACATGAAGGCATGGGAAAAAAATGTCAGAACAGTGGTACCGTATGTACCTGGAGAACAGCCAAACCAGATCGGAATGATCAAGTTAAACACCAATGAAAATCCGTATCCGCCGGCTCCCGGAGTGCAGGAAGCAATCAAAAGCCTGGATGATAAAAAGATGCGTCTTTATCCGGATCCGACCGCAGATCTGCTGGTGAGTGAACTGGCTGACTTTTATCATCTGGATAAAGATCAGATTTTTGTCGGCGTTGGATCCGATGATGTGCTGGCCATGTGTTTTCTGACGTTTTTCAATTCCGAACGTCCGATCTTCTTCCCGGATATCACCTATTCTTTTTACGATGTATGGGCAGATGTATTTCGCATTCCGTATGAGTGCCAGCCGCTTGATGAAAATTTTCGCATTGTAAAAGAAGATTATTACCGGGCAAACGGCGGTGTGATCTTCCCAAATCCAAATGCTCCGACCGGAATTGCACAGGATCTTTCTGATATCGAAGATATTCTGCAGCACAACCAGGATGTGGTTGTGATCGTGGATGAGGCGTACATTGATTTCGGCGGACATTCTGCACTGGAGCTGATCGACCGCTATGAGAATCTGCTGGTTGTGCAGACGTTCTCAAAATCACGTTCTCTTGCCGGTATGCGGATTGGTTATGCTTTCGGAAACAAACAGCTGATCAAGTATCTGAACGATGTGAAATACTCTTTCAATTCTTATACGATGAACTATCCATCTCTGGTGATCGGGAGAGCGGCACTTGCAGACCGTGCTTATTTTGAAGAGACAAGGAATAAGATCATTGCGACCAGAGAGCGTGTCAAAAAAGAACTGGCAGAACTTGGATTTATGTTTGGAGATTCCATGGCAAACTTTTTGTTTATCACACACGAAAAAGTGGCAGCCAGAGAACTGTTTGAGGCATTGAAGATCAAGAAGATTTATGTACGTTATTTCAATAAACCAAGGATCGACAATTATCTGCGTGTGACGATCGGAACGGATGAAGAGATGGATGCACTGCTTACATTCTTCCGTGACTATCTGAAGAAAAAAGCCTGAGAAGGGGAACAGAGAAATGGATGAAAGAAACGAAGATTACGATATCTATGGAAGCTTTGCCTGTGTATATGATAAATTCATGGATAACGTGCCTTACAGGGCGTGGGGTGAATATCTGAAATCGCTGCTGGAAGAACAGGGGGTTTCGGACGGGCTGGTGCTGGAGCTTGGCTGCGGCACAGGAAGCCTGACAGAGATCCTGGCAGATTCCGGATACGATATGATCGGTGTGGATCTCTCCGCAGATATGCTTGATATTGCCATGGAAAAACGGGAACAGTCCGGAAACAACATTCTCTATCTTTTGCAGGATATGCGGGAATTTGAGCTGTACGGGACAGTTCGGGCAGTGGTCAGCATCTGCGATTCCATGAATTATCTGCCGTGTGAAGAGGATTTTCTTCAAACTTTAAAGCTGGTCAACAATTATCTGGACCCGGAAGGGGTGTTTATTTTTGACCTGAACACACCATACAAATACCGGGAACTGATCGGGGATGCGACGATCGCAGAGAACCGTGAAGATGCCAGTTTTATATGGGAAAATACATGGTATGAGGATGAACAGGTCAATGAATATGATCTGACGATCTTTGCAAGGACAAAGGGAGAATACTATCAGAAATTCTTCGAAACACATTACCAGAAAGCTTATGAACTGGAGACAGTAAAAGAGCTGATCCAAAAGTCAGGGATGGAATTTGTGGCAGCTTATGATGCATTTACAAGGGAACCGGTCAGAGCGGACAGCGAACGTATTTATATTATAGCGAGGGAAAAAGGAAAGAAAGGAACCAAGCAGATATGACAGACTATATTGTAAGAGCGACGGCAGCGGACAGTCAGATCCGTGCCTTTGCCGCCACGACAAGAGAAATGACAGAATATGCAAGAAAAGTGCATGAAGAAAGCCCGGTTGCCTGTGCAGCACTGGGAAGACTGATGACGGCAGGAGCCATGATGGGAGCGATGATGAAAGGAGATAAGGATCTTCTGACCCTTCAGATCCGGGCAGACGGTCCTCTTCGCGGCATGACCGTGACGGCCGATGCAAAAGGAAATGTCAAAGGGTTTGCCGGAAATCCACAGGTGATGCTGCCTCCGAATGCTCTCGGAAAACTGGATGTCGGCGGTGCAGTCGGTCATGGCATTTTAAATGTGATCAAAGATATGGGCATGAAAGAGCCGTACGTCGGACAGGTTGGGCTGCAGACCGGAGAAATTGCAGAAGACTTAACTTATTATTTTGCAACTTCTGAGCAGGTTGCTTCTTCGGTCGGACTCGGCGTACTGATGAACCACGACAATACGGTTCGTCAGGCAGGCGGATTTATCATCCAGCTGATGCCGTTCACCGATGAGAAAGTGATCGATGCTCTGGAAAAGAAGCTTTCCAGTGTGAAATCGGTGACAAGTATGCTTGATGCCGGTATGACACCGGAAGATATTTTGCAGGAGCTGCTCGGTGAATTCGGTGTGGAGATCACCGAAAAGACGGAGACACGTTTTGCATGTAACTGTTCAAAAGAGCGTATGGAAAAGGCTCTGATCAGCATCGGCAGAAAAGACCTGGAAGAGATGATAAAGGACGGCGAACCGATTGAGATGAACTGCCATTTCTGTAATTCGCATTATCAGTTCAGCGTAGAAGAACTGAAAAAAATTCTGGCACAGGCAAAGAAAAGATAACGTTCAGAAGAAAAGGAGGCGAAAGGCATGAGAGATGGTTTTATCAAAGTTGCGGCAGTCACACCGGATATCCGTGTGGCAGACTGTGAATACAATGCAGAACAGATCTGCAAAAAAATGAAAGAAGCGGCAGCCCTTGGCAGTAAGATCATTGTATTTCCGGAGCTTTGTATCACCGGTTATACCTGTGAGGACCTCTTCTGGCAGGAGGTACTTTTAAATGGAGCAAAAGACGCACTGGATCAGATCAGAAAAGAAAGCCGTGAAATCGATGCACTGGTCTTTGTCGGACTTCCGTGGGAATGGAAAGGAAAGCTTTACAATGTTGCAGCGGCGATCTGCCATGGCAGACTGCTGGGACTGGTGCCGAAAAAGAATCTTCCGAATTATTCTGAGTTTTATGAGATGCGTCATTTTGAGCCGGCAAACGAAGAACTAGATTACATTGAATATCCGGGTGAAGAAGAGCAGGAATGGATTCCGTTTGGCATGCAGCAGATCTTTTACTGTCCGCAGATGGAGGGTCTTACTGTTGCAGCGGAAATCTGTGAAGATCTCTGGGTGCCGCAGCCTCCAAGCATCACACATGCCATTGCAGGAGCCAATGTGATCGTCAACCTTTCTGCAAGTGATGAAATCACCGGAAAGGACAGTTACCGCAGAAATCTGGTTGGCGGACAGTCGGCAAGACTGGTCTGCGGTTATATTTATGCAGATGCCGGAGAAGGAGAATCTTCTACGGATCTTGTCTTTGCCGCACACAATCTGATTGCAGAAAACGGAACAATCCTTGCACAGTCAAAACGTTTTGAAAATGAGATCGTGACAGCAGATCTGGATATCCACAGGATTCGTGCAGAACGCCGCAGAATGACGACTTATCCGACTACGCAGGAAGAATACGAATGGACGGAGTTTGAACTGAAAACGGAAGAGACAAAACTGGAGAGAACGTTTGCACAGACGCCGTTCGTTCCGCAGAATAAAAATGACCGGGAACGTCGCTGCGAGGAAATCCTCTCCATCCAGGCACTCGGTCTGAAGAAACGTCTGGTGCACACAAACTGCAAAAGTCTGGTAGTCGGAATTTCCGGCGGACTGGACTCTACCCTGGCACTTCTGGTGGCAGCCCGTGCCTGTGATATGGCAGGCATCGGAAGAGATCACATTCTGTCTGTGACAATGCCATGTTTCGGAACGACAGACCGCACCTATCAGAATGCCTGTGAGCTGACCAGAAGACTTGGAGCTACCTTAAAAGAAGTGGATATCCGAAAGTCCGTGACATGCCATTTTGAGGATATCGGTCAGGATATCAACTGTCATGATGTCACCTACGAAAACGGCCAGGCGAGAGAGCGTACACAGGTACTGATGGATCTTGCAAACAAGAGCGGCGGTATGGTGATCGGAACTGGTGACATGTCAGAACTTGCACTTGGCTGGGCAACCTACAACGGTGATCACATGTCGATGTACGGCGTGAACGCTTCCGTTCCGAAAACACTGGTACGCCATCTGGTGCGTTACTGTGCCGATACCTGTGAGGATCGCAGACTGGGAGAAGTACTGTATGATATTTTGGACACGCCGGTCAGCCCGGAACTTTTGCCGCCGGAAGACGGAAAGATCTCACAGAAAACAGAAGATCTGGTCGGACCTTATGAATTGCACGATTTCTTCCTGTACTATGTGCTTCGATTTGGCTATGCACCGGGCAAAATTTACCGTATTGCCGGAAAATCGTTTGCCGGTGGGTATGACGATGAGACGATCCTGAAATGGCTGAAGAAATTTTACTGGAGATTTTTTGCACAGCAGTTCAAGCGTTCCTGCCTGCCGGACGGTCCGAAGGTCGGATCCGTCGCAGTATCGCCGAGAGGAGATCTGCGTATGCCAAGCGATGCCTGCGTGCGTCTGTGGCAGAGAGAGCTTGAAAAGTTATAAATCACATAAATATTAAGTTGAAATATAAAATAATATTTGACAGAAAAGCAATCTTTATGTATACTTCTATACAGAGAGCAACGAAAGAGGGAAAGCAAAAGGGGGTGCCTGTGACAGCACCTACCTTTGTGCTTTTGCCAGAGAGTTTTTGATTGCCTGAAATAATAATTCAGAAGTATATTTATTCTCACGGGAGCAAGTGATCCCATCTAAGGACTGTTTCTGACAGATCTGTTCGGACAGTTCATCCAAAGAAGGTTCTACGAGCGGAAAGGCAGTAGTGACCGAATCCCCAAGATTTACAAGGCGAATAGAATCAATCTGATCCGTATTTAACGTAACTTCAATATCCGCATAATGGTTGTTCAGAATCAGGGAAGCCGTATAGACTCCGGGCTGATATCCGACGGAATCTGCATCAGCGGAAGAAGAAAACGTTGTTTTTGTTTCTGTATCCGGTGTATTTGATGCATCGTGTGGCCGGAACATCAGAAAAAGCAGGATCAGAAGTACCAGGATTAAAAAGATAAAAATGGCAGTGTAGATCAATTCTCTCATGTGCAGGACGACAATTTTAGGTTTGGACATCGGTGTTTCCTTTTTTGTTTTTACCAGTATATTTCGCAATGCTTCTCGATATGACGTTTGACTTGAATCAAAAGAGGTGGTTTGTATGAAAAACGATGTAGGGCGTGCACCTCGCAGTAACGATGCCAGAGATATTCTTAAATCTCAGGAAATCTCTGCATGCAGGAAAAGAAAGGAGAAGAATTTGGATGAACACAGACAAATGGAAAAGGATACTGGCAGGCTTTCTGGCGATACTTTGTCTTCTGACGTCGCCAATGTCCGTCTATGCATCCGGGATGCAAAAGAGCAGTTTTGCGGGAAAGAGACAGACAATGAGCAGTGAGAAAGCAACAGAAGCGAAGAGTGCTCAGAGCGAAATGACACAAAGACAGACCGAACAGCAGATGCAGACGGAAAAACAAAAGCAGACCGAACAAAAGCGGGAGGAAGGTCTGGAGTCAGAGTCTGCATCGAAGAAAAATCCGGAGATAAAACAGGAGTCCGAAGAACAGAAAAATCCGGAGACAAAAAAAGATCCAGGCAGTCAGGAGAATCTAGAATCGCAAAGGAAACAGGAATCGAAAGAAAATACGGTTCAGGGCAGTTCGGATCAGACGGAAAAGGTGATGGATTCGATGAAAATTTCGCAGACGGAGCGGCAGAACCGAAAAGTGTCCGGAGAGGAAGAAAACGAAAAAAATCCGAAAGTGAAAAAGCAAAGTGCGAAGAACGAGGCGAGAGCTGCATCAGACAGCATTTATCTGACGGTGCGTTCCAGTGCGGTGACGCTGGATAAAGCATCCGGTGTGAAAGTTGGAAATGTCAAAACACAACTGCCGGATGGATACGAAGGCTACATTCGAAGGACTGCCAAATGTGAGACGAACCTTGGCAGTGATGTTTTTACAGCCGAAGGCGGACCGCTGAATGGCAGGGAGGACTGCAAGACACTTACGGCAAAAGACAAGAATAAGTATTATGCCTGGTACCGGAAAGGGATGTATTATCAGGGAAAATGGGTGGACATCAAAGTGACACTGGTTGATTTCGAACTGCGGGACGGAGCATTTTTCCGTTTTGTGACGGATCGGCCGGGGATTGAGTCCTGTAAAGTAGAGTGGGCAGAGACAAAAATGGAGTTTTTCCGCTCAGATAATGGAAATGCGATCGATGTCAAAGGTTATATCACATTTCAGGATATCGATCTTTATCAGGGAATCCTGATGAAAAATGGTTTTGGAAATGTTTATGTGAAAAGAGCAGCACTGGAAAATCTGAAAGCAGCAACGGTGAACGGCAAAAATTATTACTTTGACACGTCTGGTCTGAACCAGAGCGGAAGTGATACCGGCTTCATGCTGTCGGTACTGATTTCAGGAAAGGCGGCGACAGCGGTCTTTACGTTTGTCAGGCCGGAAAACAATCTTGGAACCTCTACAACACCGTCCGGCGGGCTTGTGGCAAAAGCTTACAAAATGTTTCCAAATGCCCATCCGCATATCGAGAAATATGTTTCGGACAGTGACGAAAAGATGACGTCCGAAAACCGCCTTTCCACCAGAGAAGAGACATACACCTATACGCTTCGCACGATGGTTCCAATCGAAAATGAAGAAACCTGTTACCATGATCTGAGCATTTCCGATCAGTTGGATGATTTTCTGGAGATTAAAAATGTCACTGTGACAAACGAAAACGGGGCAAATGCAGAAAAGTTCTGG
>ERZ837910.5675-NODE-5675-length-10950-cov-3.970445_pt1 | contig 10950 bp, 7 predicted proteins | sample MGYA00519940_ERZ837910 | MGnify/ENA primary metagenome ERZ837910 (study PRJEB31850, sample SAMEA3708825) | human gut metagenome | biome: human gut; feature: human-associated habitat; material: faeces | place: China | collected 2014 ... | reverse complement strand
GGCCGTATTGCAGGTCGCGGCAATCGAGTTGGACTGGACCATGCAGCCCATGAAGCCAAGTGCCAAGATGATGGAAACGGCGAAGAAGCCCGCGAGGAACTTGCCGCCCGCGCCTGTGAAAGCCTTGGTGATGTAGTAGACCGGACCGCCATGAACGGTGCCGTCCTCGTCGACCTCGCGCGTCTGCTGCGCGAGGACGGCCTCGGCGTAGTTGGTCGCCATGCCGAGGAACGCGATGAGCCACATCCAGAAGATGGCGCCCGGGCCACCGATCAGGATGGCGCCACAGGCACCCACGATGTTGCCCGTGCCGACTTGCGCGGCGACGGCGGTGGCGAGCGCCTGGAACGAGCTGATACCGCTCTTCTTCTTGCCGCCGAAGAGGTTGAACTCGCCAAAGACGCGGCGCATGCCCTCTCCGAAGAAGCGAACCTGCACGAACTTGGTGCGGATGGTGAACACCAGGCCCATGGCAACGAGCAGGATGATGAGCACGTAGTTAGACAGATAGGTGTTGATGGTTACGACGATGTCGTATAGGACGTCCATGAAAAAACCCTCCCTCGCAATACAAAACGGCGCTGCTAGAGAAGGTCGAAAATGTGCCTCTGTCCTTTTGCCTGAGAGTTTCGACCCGCGTGGGTCTTGCACCTTCGGCACTCATTTAAGAGATTCTCCAGAGTTTTCTCCACTCCCGGTCTCGCGCCCAAGCGGGATTCCGGAAGCTTCACGGAAAAACACAGCGGCGAGATTATCGTCCAGGCATTCCGTACATGCAAGGGGCATTTTGGATAAGTCCGGGAACGGAAGGATAAGATGAAATGAGACAGTTGCTCAGGGACGTTGTCTCATGCCCGATGAGACAACGTCCCTGAGCAACTGTCTCATTTTCCATCGAGCTGTCCGGTCGTTTATCATGGACGCGCACGAAAGCCGATACCGAAACCGAACGAACGGAACGCCAGGACGATGAAGATTTTGCTCGCCGAAGACGAACGGCGCATGGCGGAGGCGCTCCTGGAGCTGCTGCGCCAGGAAGGCTATGACGTCGACTGGTTCGCCAATGGCATCGAAGCGCTGCTGGCAGCCCAGGCAAACGTCTACGATGCCCTCATCCTCGACGTGATGCTTCCCGGCTCCGACGGCTTTGCCATCACGAGTGCCCTGCGACGCGAGGGCATCTCCACCCCCATTCTCATGCTCACCGCCCGAGGAGAGCTCGAGGACAAGGTGCAGGGACTCGACAGCGGGGCCGATGACTACCTCACCAAGCCGTTTCTCACCGAAGAGCTGCTCGCGCGCCTGCGGGCCCTCGTGCGCCGCAGTAGCGGCATGAATGACGAGGCGCAGCTTTCCGGCGGCGATATCGTCCTCGACGAGACGACGCTCACGCTGCGAAACGTCCATACGGGCGAGAGCGTCCGGCTCGGCGACAAGGAGTTTCGCATCCTCGAGTACTTCCTGCGCAATCGCGGGCGCATACTCACGCGTGACCAGCTCGTCCAACGCGTCTGGGGCTATGACAGCGACGCGGAGTACAACAAGATCGAGGTCTACCTCACCTTCACGCGAAAGAAGCTCGCCTTCATCGGATCGGATGCAAAGATCAAGGCCGTACGCGGCGTGGGCTACGAACTCCAGCTCCCTGACGAGGTGCGATCATGAAGACGTCCTCGCTGTTCGCGCAGTCCCGCCGTCGCATCATTGCCGCCATCATGGCCGTGCTCGTGGTGCTCTTCGTCGCCACACTCGCCGCCATCTACGCGTTTAGTTACGCCGAGGTATACGATCGCAACACGCGCATGCTCGAGAACTATGCCGCGAGCTACCAGGCCGACCGTCTACCCTCCGGGTTCGCGCGCCCCGATAACACATGGCAACGCCAGCCGGAAAAGCCCTCCCCCTCGGCGCCGTTCTACGCCGTGCTCTTCGACGCGAACGGGTCGGTAGTGTCCGTGGAGAGCATCAACGCGAATGGTTACACGGTCGGCGAGCTCGTCGACCTCGCGCATGACGCCCTGGACAAGAACACGCGCAGCGGGCTGGAAGGTTCGCTCATGTTCGCCGTGGAACGTACCGTGGGTTACACACTCGTCGCGTTCATGGACAACACACTCGTGACCGAGAGCATGGGAACGCTCTTTCGCTACACGCTCATCGTGGGACTCGTCATGCTCGTACTGCTCTTCTTCGTGGCCCGTTGGCTTGCCGGACGCATCGTGCGACCCATGCAACAAGCATACGAAGCGCAACGCCGTTTCATCTCGGATGCCGGACATGAGCTCAAGACGCCCGTCGCGGTAATGGAGGCGAACGCCGAGCTTCTGCAACGCGAGGTGGGGGACAACCCCTGGCTCGCGAATATCCGCCACGAAAACGAGCAAATGGGAATACTCGTCACGCAGCTCCTGGAACTTGCCCGCACCGAGAGCAAGGCGATGACACGCGAGATGGTGGACCTGAGCCGTCTTGTCGAGGCGGAATGTCTCTCGCACGAGCCCATCGCCTTCGAGCGTGACATGCGCCTCGAGAGCTCGATCGCAAGTGATGTCGAAATCAGGGGCAATGCAGCCGAGCTCTCGCGCCTCGTCGCCATTTTGCTCGACAACGCCATGAGCCACGGAGCACCACATGCGCTCGTGACCCTATCGCTCAAGCGGACGAGCAATGGCGCCCAAATCACGGTAGGCAACGCGGTGAGACCCGAGGAGGTCGAGCGCCTGCGGAAGACCTCGTTCTTCGAGCGCTTCACACGCAGCGACGAGGCCCGTACGGGCGAGACGGATGACGAGACGGGCTCGCACTACGGACTCGGCCTTGCCATCGCGCGAAGCATCGTCGACGCACATGGCGGGATGATCGAGGCCATCCTCGACGAGCAGGACCTCGTCATAACCTTCACGGTACACATCCCCGCGAAATAGCGAAATCGCGTGACACGCGAAGATTCAATCTTCGTTCAATGTTGCCTCCCTATCATCTCCTCCCGAAGACACGGAGAGGAAGACGTGATGATAACGAGCGTGTTCAAACGACGTGAGAAGAAGTACCTGATAGACGCAACGCAGAGGCAGACGATCGAGGCGGCGGCCCGGCAATTCATGTCGCCTGACGACTACGGTCGAACGCTTATCACGAGCGTATATCTCGACACGCCCGACCGCTCGATCATCGCGCGGTCGCTGGAAAAGCCCGTGTACAAGGAGAAGCTGCGCATACGAGCCTACGGGCAAGAAGACGGCACGGCACTTGTCTTCCTATGCCAACACGGTCTTGTCGCCGCGCGGGCTTTCTACGGCGACATGCTCCTCGCGATTCCCGTTTTCTTCGAGCTCAAGAAGAAATACAAGGGGATTGTCTACAAGCGACGCGTGCGCATGTCACTCATGGGCGCATGGGCCCTCGCGCACGGCGCTTCCTACGAAGCGGCGATAACGACGTATCCGCTTGCAGAGGATGATGGATGCGGTGGGGAGTCAAGTGGGCCAATCGACCCGTCCATTTGTTCCACTTCGATTGACGCGCAGATCGCCCACGAGATAGAGGCGGCGCTCGGGCGCTACGACAGCCTCGAGCCGTCCGCAGCCATACTCTGCTGGCGCGTGGCCTGGGCTCCCCAAGGCGAAGCCGATGAGCCTCGCATCACCTTCGATGACGAGCTCTGCTACATCGACCTCGCGGCGGAAGACCCGGTCGCCCGCCCCATTCTCGAACCCACCGTCTCGGTGATGGAGCTCAAGGCGAGCACGTCGCTTCCCCACTGGATCACCGATGCCCTGAGCTCGCTGCACGTCTACCCCCAGTCGTTTTCAAAGTACGGTGCGGCCGCCTGCATGTCCGCCGCGCGTTATGAAGAAAGGAAAGCCGCCCATGCTTGATTCCGCGCTCACGTCCATTTACGCCAACTCGCAGTCGCTCGCGTCGCAGGTGACCTCGGGCGAGTTTCTCATCTGCTGCCTTGCCTCCATCGTGCTTGGCATCGTCTGCGCTTTCGTCTACATGTTTCGCCACGATCACAGCAAGAACTTCGTGGTGACGCTTGCCCTGCTCCCACTCATCGTCCAGATGGTCATCACGCTGGTAAACGGCAACCTGGGCGTCGGCATCGCCGTCATGGGCGTGTTCAACCTCGTGCGCTTCCGTTCGATCCCCGGCAGCGCCAAGGACATCGGAAGCGTGTTCCTCGCCATGGCCATCGGCCTTGCCACCGGCATGGGATTCATCATCCTCGCCGTCGTGTTCACGGCGATCGTGGCAATCGTGAACGTCATCTACGTGATGACGCCCTTTGGCAAACCGCACGAACCCGACAAGATGCTGCGCATCACCATCCCCGAGGACCTCGAATACGATGGCGTCTTCGAGGAGGCCCTCGGACAGTACGCCACCGAATACAAGCTCATGAACGTGCAGACGACGAACATGGGGAGCCTGTTCCAGCTCGAGTACATGCTGCGCCTCAAGGAGCAAGGGCTCGAAAAGGCGCTCATCGACGAATTGCGTTGCCTCAACGGCAACCTGAAGATTTCGCTCGGTTATGCGCCGAAGACCCAAGAGGTGCTCTAGATGAAGAGGATAATCGCCGCCCTGACGAGCATGGCGCTCGTCATCGGCCTCGCCGGATGCTCGACATCCGGGACGGACCAGGACCAACAAAGCTCGAGCGACAAGACGATCGAGGAGCAGCTCCGCTTCACCGATCGTGATCGCGACCCCAGCTACGACGAAGCGAGCGCCACCAAGATCGTGCTTGACGGCTCGGGTGCCTCCATCACGGGCGAAGGCGCCACGGCCGACGGATCGACCGTCACCGTATCGGCCGATGGAACCTATGTCGTCTCCGGCACGCTAGCCGACGGCCAGGTCGTGGTGAACCTGCCGGGTGACGACGACAAGGCGCAGATCGTACTCGACGGCGTCACCATCCACAACGAGGACGGCCCCGCCATTCAGATCGACCAAGCCGACAAGGTCTTCCTCACGCTTGCCGAGGGCTCGACCAACGTGCTTTCGGACGGAGCGAGCTACGCCCTTGCCGAAGGAGAGGACGAGCCGTACGCCGCGCTGTACTCCAAGGACGACCTGACCATCAACGGGTCGGGTGTGCTCGAGGTGACCGGCAACTACCGCCATGCCATCGCCTCCAAGGACGACACGGTCATCACCGGCGGCACCATCGTCGTCACGAGCGTCGAGGATGCCGTGCGCGGCAACGACGCCATCAAGATCGGCGGAGGAGACATAACCGTGAACGCCGGAGATGACGCGTTTCACTCGGAATACCTGTTCTACATCGCCGATGGCACGGTAGACGTGGAAAGCTGCGTGGAGGGCTACGAAGCCGAGAAGATCTTCGTGCATGGCGGCGAGACCAGCATCGTGGCAAGCGACGACGGCGTGAACGCATCGGCCGCCGAGGACTCGACGAGCGGCGGCGAGGAATCAGGGGCGGCCATGCCCCAAGGTGACCAGCCCCCTGCCATGACGCAGGGAGGCGAGAGTACGCCTCCCGCAAGACCCCAAGGCGATGCGGGCGGACGCCCCCAGGATGGGACCCCGTCTGACGGACAGGGTGACAGACCCCAGGACGTGCAAGGCACGCGAGACGGGACTGGCCCTGGCCGACAGGGAGGCACCATGACGATGCCCGGCGCGAGCGAAGAATGCCTCATCCAAATCAATGGCGGCACACTTGTCGTGAACGCCGACGGAGATGGCTTGGACTCCAACGGCTACATCGAGATCAACGGCGGAACCGTGTTCGTGAACGGCGCCTCGAACTCCGACGACAGTGGCCTTGACTACGAATACGGGGCTACTGTCAACGGCGGCAACGTCATTCTCATGGGCAGTGCCGCCATGGCCGAAGACTTCACCGGCGGCACGCAGGCACACCTCATGGAGCGCCTAAGCGGAAGCGCGGGCTCGACCGTCGAGGTCATCGATGACTCCGGCACGGTACTCGTCTCCTACGTCTCCCCCAAGGCCTTCCAGGCGGTAACCGCCTCGGCCCCGGGATGCGTGGACATCATCGTACGATAAGGAAAATGAGACAAAAGTGGCCGAGCCACTTTTGTCTGATGCTTCACTGCCTATTGCGCTTTGCGGATGACGAGCGCGTCACCCGATGTGCTCACGCGCAGACCACCGGAGGTCTCGGTCGTGAAATCCTCGTCTTCGAGCCCGTCGAGGACACGGTCGATCTGGCCCGCCTCGAGTCGCGCGTCGGGATTGACCACGAGCAGGCAGGCGCGCAGGACTCGTCGAGCCATGGACCGGTCGAGCGAGCTCAACGCCTCGATGGGCACCGACGCGACATCGCCATCCCACGTGAGCGTCCGGTAGGCAATCGAATCTGCCTGGCATCGCAACGTCTCGTCCTCGTCGGCGATGAGGTCCATGGTCTGCGCGAGCGATCGCTCGAACCCCGGGCGCAGCTCACGAAGCACGGGAACGAGCTCGCGACGTACCTGACTGCGAAAGTTATCGCCCGTGAGATTCGTCTCGTCCTCGCGCCAGAGCGCGCTATCGGGCGTGCCCGGATGCCGTCTTCTCAGCCAATCGCGCAGCTGCTCGCGTGACGCGTCGAGCAAGGGCCTGCGCAGCCTGCCACGAACGCGCGGGATGGATGCAAGCCCCCCGGGGCCCGTTCCCACCAAGGCACGCATGAAGAAGGTCTCGACGCGATCGTCGATCGTATGCGCAGTGCAGATGAGCCCGTCCTCGGTACCCGCCTGGACGCAGGCGCGTTCCAGTGCCAGCGACGCCAGACGATAGCGCTCCTCGCGCGCGACGGCCTCCATGCCTCCCCTGCGCGAGCGCGCAAGGACGCCGACATCGACACGCTGCACCTCGCACGGAACGTCAAGTCCCTCGCAAAGGTCGCGCACGAAGCGCTCGTCGGCATCGGAATCCGCCCCGCGCAGCATGTGGTTCACATGCAGGACGAAGGGCGCGATGCGGTCAGGCGCGGGAAGCTGAGTCGCGAGCATCGCGAAGAGCCCGTCATCGGAGCCCTCACCCGCAGCATAGGCGCAGACGAGCTCGAGCAGGGCCGTGGAGTCCGACCCACCCGAGACCATGAGCAAGACGGGGACAATCGATTGCGACTCCCGCATGACCTACCCCCAGAACCGGCTGGACGGTCCCTCGATCCTGCGAGGCCGCCTGCGTGTATTCACGCTGACATTCGCGAATTGCAGCGTGACCAAGACGAGCAGCAGGCACATCTCGGCAAGATAGGTGATGACCGCCCCCATGAGGCCGATGGAGTTGATGAGCACGAACGAAGCCACGGTCGAGAACGCGAACGTAATGAGGTAGAGCTTCACGACACTGTTCTGCCGACGCTGAACGGTGATGATCTGGTAGATGAAGTCGATGGCCGCCGTAATGCCTCCGGCGACGATCATGAGGTTCATGAGAACCCTGAACTGCTCGAAGTCCGTATTGTACAGCACGCTCATGATGGGCACGCCAATCCAGTTCATGACGATGAGGTTGAAGGCGGTGATAGCGACGATCGCGCCGAACACCGCCATCATGATGATGTTGAACGTGCGACGCCCGTCCGGGTTCTCCCAGGCCGCGGCAAGGCGTAGCAGGAGCGGCTTGTAGATGAGGCTTGCCGTCAGCAGAATGCCCTGGGCCGGGAAGTAGAGCACGTTGAAGTAGAGCTGGTTATCGTAGGAAAGCGGTCCTTCCATCATGAACTTGGGCATGTTGTCGATGAGGCAATAGAGGAAGAGGGCCACGAAGACCGGGAAGCAGCGCTTGAAGAGGTTGATGACGCCGCCCATGTCCCAGCGGCGCGATTTGGGTGTCTCCATGTACGCGAGAGGCACCGTCAGGACGAGCAGACTTGCCGCCGCGACGATTGCCATGATGATGCACGAGAACCCCAGATTGCGCGTGACAAAGAGGACGATGCTGAACACGACGAGCACGACAGCGCTTCGAAATGCCTGCGAGATGCCCGCGAGATACATCTTGTCGACCTGCTGTAGGCGCCCCTCGTAGACATCGGCCAGCGCGTCGACCATGCGGTACAGGTACACGCCCATGCTGATGACGAACATGTCGGACTCGTAGCCGCGAATGCAACAATAGACGTAGCCCGCCACGACCATGAGTATGCAGGTGATGATGCGGTTGATCTGGTAATCGGCAAAGGAATGGTCCTCGTCGATATCCGACACTTGATAGGTGCGCACGCCGTAATTGCCGATGATCATGAGCAGGGTGCCGGTCACGAAGGCAAGGGAGAAAATGCCGGCTTGGTCGGCGCCGACGAGCTGCGTGATGACGATGGTGAGCAGCGGGAACACGACGCCCCATACGCCGATGCCAAGGCTGTTAAAGATGAAGTCGCGAGTGGTCTGATGGGACGAGTACTGCTCTTCCTGCCCGGAAAAGGAGCGTTGCGAGGCCGCACCGACGAGACGGTCGATCCAATGATTCACCAATCGTGCGATTGCGCCTTGTCTGCGCGCTTTGTTGGGCCTTCGATCCATAGCGCGATTATAATATCGGATAGGACGAACGTCATCTGGGAGGCATCATGGCCGATACCATCACGCAAGAGCCCGTTTCGTTTCCGAGCACCGACGCCGAGACGACCATCCACGGCTATATCTGGCGCGACGAGGGCTGTGCCAGTCCCCGCGGTATTATCCAGGTTGCCCACGGCATGGCCGAGCATATCGAGCGCTATGACGACTTCGCGCGCTTTCTGGCCAGCAAGGGGTTCATCGTCGGAGGCTACGACCACCTCGCGCATGGCGAAAGCGTCTCGCAATCCACCTCCTGGGGCGAGCTCGATCCCCGCAACGGAGCTAACCATCTCATAGAGGACGTTCATCGCATGCGCTCCTACATGCTGGCTCACACGCCTGCTGGTCTTCCCTACTTCGTCTTCGGACATTCGATGGGCAGCTACATCATGCGCGACTACATCGCGCGCCATGGCGACGGGCTTGCCGGTGCCATACTATGCGGCACGGGGTATGTCGCGCCTATCGTCTCGAAGGCCGGAAACATGCTATCCCGAGCCATTGCCGCCATCCGGGGAAAGGGCTACGAAAGCAAGTTGCTGGACTCCATGGCAGCGGGCGGCTTTAACAGGGTCATCGACGACCCACGTACGGAAGTGGATTGGATTTCGGCAAACGAGGAAAACGTCGACCGTTACCTCGCCGACGAGAAATCCGGTTTCATGTTTCCCGCGGGCGGCTATGCGACGCTCACGGCACTCACGCGCGAGGCATGCGACCCCAAAACCTTTCGGGCGATTCCGCAGAGTCTTCCCCTGCTCTTCATCGCAGGGGCCGAAGATCCCGTCGGCTCGATGGGAGAAGGTGTCAGGAAAGTCGCCGCAATGGCACGCGAAGCTGGCATAAGGGACGTCGAGGTGCGCATCTACGAGGGAATGCGCCACGAAATACTGAACGAAAGGGATGCGCAGGTCGTCTACGACGACGTGCTCACCTGGCTTGACGGACATTTGAGCGGAGGTGCCCGATGAGCGGCAGGTACGTCATCGCCCTTGACCAGGGGACGACATCGTCGCGCTCCGTCCTCATCGACCATGACGGACGGCTCGTCGATTCCGTTCAGCGCAAGTTCCCCCAGATATATCCGCAACCGGGATGGGTCGAACAAAACCCCCAGGAGATCATCTTCTCGCAGCTGGGTTCGCTCACCGACTTGCTCACCTCGCACGCCCTCACGGCACGCGACATAGATAGCATCGGCATCACCAACCAACGCGAGACGACCATGCTGTGGGATCGCGAGACGGGTCGTCCCATTGCAAACGCCATCGTCTGGCAATGCCGGCGCACCGCGCCCATTATCGAGGAGCTCTGTTCGAGTCCGGAAGTCATCGAGAAGATCATCCGCACGACCGGTCTGCGGCCGGACGCGTACTTTTCGGCAAGCAAGATCAAGTGGCTGCTCGACAACACGGAAGACGCACGCGCCCTTGCTGATGAGGGTCGCCTGCTCTTCGGAACCGTCGACAGCTGGCTCATCTGGAACCTTACGGGCCGCAAGGTACATGCCACCGACGTCACCAACGCGAGCCGCACGATGCTGTTCGACATCCACGAGCTTCGCTGGGACCAGGAATTGCTCGACCTGTTCGACATTCCCGCGCAGATAATGCCCGAGGTTCGCCCGAGCGCGAGTTCCTTCGGCGTGACCGACTATCCGAACATTCCGGCGGGAATCCCCATTTGCGGTGCTGCGGGCGACCAGCAATCCGCGCTCTTCGGGCAATGTTGCTTCGAGGCGGGACAGGCCAAGAACACCTACGGCACGGGCGGATTCATGCTCCTCCATACCGGAAACACCCCCGTCACGTCGAAGAACGGGCTTGTCACGACAATCGCGGCATCTGCTCCGGGTACGGAGCATGCCGAGTACGCACTCGAAGGAAGCGTCTTCATGGCCGGTGCCCTCGTGCAATGGCTCGTCGACGAGCTCGGCATCCTCCAGGTGCCGGCGGAATCCCAGCAGCTCGCCGAGAGCGTCCCGGATACGGGCGGCGTCTACATCGTCCCCGCCTTCACGGGTCTGGGTGCCCCCTATTGGAAGCCCGAGGCCCGCGGAGCCATCTACGGCCTTACCCGCGGAACGAATCGCACCCATATCGTACGTGCGGCTCTCGAGGCGATCGCCTACCAGATACATGACCTGGCGGGCGCCATGCAGGCCGACGCCGGACTCAAAATCAGGCAGCTCAACGTCGATGGTGGCGCCTCGGAAAATGACTTTCTCATGCAATTCCAAAGCGACATACTGCAGACGCAAATCCAGCGCCCCGTGAACATCGAGTCCACGGCGCTAGGCGCGGCATATCTGGCAGGCCTCACGAGCGGCTTCTGGAACGGGGTCGACGAGCTACGTGCCTTACGCGCGACGGACAGCGTCTTTGCCCCGCAAATGAAG
>ERZ837910.5674-NODE-5674-length-10953-cov-21.141586_pt1 | contig 10953 bp, 9 predicted proteins | sample MGYA00519940_ERZ837910 | MGnify/ENA primary metagenome ERZ837910 (study PRJEB31850, sample SAMEA3708825) | human gut metagenome | biome: human gut; feature: human-associated habitat; material: faeces | place: China | collected 2014 ... | reverse complement strand
GCACCGGCAAGACCACCATTGCCCGGCTGGTGGCAAAGTACCTCAAGGCCATCGGCGCGCTGAAGGGCGGCCAGCTGGTGGAAGTGACCCGCGCCGACCTTGTGGGCCGCTACACCGGCCACACCGCCCCGCTGACCAACAGCGTCATCGAGAGTGCCCTCGGCGGTGTGCTGTTTATCGATGAAGCCTACAGCCTCTACCGCGGCGAACAGGACAGCTTTGGGCTCGAAGCCATCGACACCCTTGTGAAGGGCATGGAGGATCACCGGGACGAGCTGGTGGTCGTTCTGGCGGGCTACACCCGGGAGATGGAGGTGTTCCTTACCGCCAACAGCGGTCTTGCCAGCCGCTTCCCCAACAAGATCGAGTTCCCGGACTACACGGCAGACGAGCTGCTGGACATCACCAACGTGCTGGCAAAGGGCAAGGGCTACCGCCTTGCCGAGGGCTGTACCTTCCCGCTTTTGGGCTACTACAAGCGCCGTCAGGCGCTGGACAGCCGCACCGCCGGCAACGGCCGTCTTGCCCGCAACACGCTGGAAAAGGCCATCTTCCACCAGAGCCGCCGCCTTGTGGCAGAACCTGCCGCGGAACTGGACCTGATTTTGCCCAGTGATCTGGAATTTGAAGAATAACTTCCATATATGAGAATGGCTCCTACCCAATGGGCAGGAGCCGTTCTTTTCGGTTATTGATGCATCTCCGCTAATTTTTTGGCTATTTCCCGCAGGCCCTGCCGCACCTCGGCGGGAGCCGTTACTTCCACCTTGCCGCCAAAGCCGCACACCCAGCCGTAGAACTGGGGGCTGACGCATACCGGCACATCAAAGTGAAAATATGCACCGTCTTCCTCCGGCACGAACAGCGGCGTTTTGCCAAAGCGGTCGCGCATGGCGCTTTCCAGGTCGGCGGTGCAGCGCAGGGTGACCCGGTGCTCCGGCCCGCCGAACATGTTGAAGTGCTTGCGCAGATAGGCGGGCAGGTCGAACTGGCGGAACTCGGCCTTGCCCCGGCGGGCATCGCCCAGCACCGTCACGGAAGACATGCGGTCCACGCGGTAGTTGCGGATGCCCGCAGGCTCTTTCTCGTCCTGATAAGCGATAAGGTAGTAGCAGCCGTTTTCCCATGCCAGCTGCCACGGGCTGACGGTGCGGGTGCCGCCGTCCTTGTAGCGGAACCGCACCATTCTGCCCGCATTGATGGCGCTGTGCAGCGCATCGATGCTGTAAAGCAGGGTGTGGCTGTCGCTTTTGGGGCGGCCATCCACGTACACCTGACGCTGCAGCTGGGTGCCCTCGTAGTCGGAGCAGAGGGCTTCCAGTTTATGGATGAGTTTACTGCTGGTGCGTGCCGACACAACCTTGCTGGCCTGTACGGCATCCACCAGCAGCTTCAGCTCAGAAAGCTCAAAGGTGCGGCTGGCCAGCCAGTAGCCGCCGCCGCGCCCGCGCCGCAGCTGGATGTCATACCCCAGACTGCGCAGGGTGTCGATATCGCTGTAGATGCTTTTGCGCTCGGCAAGAATGTCCTGCTGTTCCAGCAGCTCTACCAGCTGCGGTACATTGAGCAGGTGTTCTTCGTCGGTCTTTTGTTCCAGAATACGCAAAAGGGTCAAAAGCTTGGATTTCTGGCCTTCCTGCTTGGGCATGGGAGCACCTCCGGTTTATTCGGGCAGTTTTTTGTCGAACGCCGCGCGGCGCTGGGTGGAAAGACGGAACATCTCTTCCAGCTTGTTCCGGTCGTCGGCCACAAGGGCAGCGCGCATCTGCTGCAGCGCAGCATCGAACTGGTCGATCTCGCTGATGAGGTTTTCCTTATTCCACAAAAACAGCTCTGCCCACATTTTATCGTTGATGCGTGCAATGCGGGTCAGGTCACGGAAGGAGTCGCCGGTGTACTCGCACAGCGAAGAGTTATCGTTGGCGCACATCAGGCTCACGGCGATGGCATGGCACAGCTGGCTCACATAGCCGATCATCTTGTCGTGCTCCTGCACCGTCAGGGTGCAGATGTGGTGGAAGCCCAGCACTTCGGCCAGGTCCTTTGCCCACTGGATGGCTTCGGGCGTGTTCTTTTCCGTGGGGGTGATGATGAAGTTGGCCGGGGCAAAGTTCACCTCGGCGGCGTGCTCCACGCTGGAAGTCTCACGGCCTGCCATCGGGTGGCTGGCAATGAACTCCACGCCCGCCGGGCACATGGCCTGCACCGGCTCCACAAGGCCGGTCTTTACGCCGGAAACATCGGTAAAGATGCAGCCGGGCTTGAGCAGATGGCCGTAGGTGCGGAACCACTCGATGAGGGCCGTGGGGTACAGACCAAAGATGATGTGGTCGGCGCTGCTCACAAGGTCCTCAAAATCGTGGGTCTTGCCGCTGGCGATATAGCCGTGCTCTAGCGCGTACTGCAAATGCCCTTCGCTGCGGTTGATGCCGTCCACATGGAAACCGGCTTTCGTCAGTTCCAGCGCGTATTTGCCGCCCAGCAGGCCAAGGCCCACCACGAGATAACGTTTTGTTTTATCAAGCATATTCCACCTCCGCGCCCAAGGGCTTGATGGCTTCAAAGAAATTCGGCCAGCTTTTTGCAATGGCTTCGGCATCGTCCACGGTCAGGGGGATGCCCGTACTCAGGGCCAGCACCGCAAGGCTCATGACCACACGGTGGTCATTGTGCCCATGCAGAACACCCGCCGGAGCGTGCAGTCTGTCTGCGCAGCCGTGCACCGTAATGGTGCCGCCCTCGCTTTCCAGCACGCCGCCGCAGGCACGCAGCTCGGCCTCCATGGCAGCGATGCGGTCACTCTCCTTCAGGCGTAAACGCTCTGCGTTGCGGATGACTGTAGTGCCTTCGCACAGCAGGCCCAGCACCATGAGCACAGGGCCAAGGTCCGGGCAGTCCGCAAGGTCGATGTCCACCCCGTGCAGGGGGGCCTTTTCAAAAGAGATGCCCTCTGCCGTGCGGGTAAACACCGCGCCGCACCGGCGCAGGATGTCCAGAATGGCGGCATCGCCCTGCAGCGTTTCCGGGGCAAGGCCGGTGATGGTCACGCCGCCGCACGCGGCCCCCAGCACCGCCGGGAACGCGGCCTGACTGTAATCGCCCTCCACGGTGTAATCGCAGGGGTGATAGTGCTGCCCGCCCGGGATGGCAAGAGTGTTTTCGTCCAGCCAATGGCTCTGCACACCGAAGGCTGCCTGCACAGAGCGGGTCATATCGATGTAGCTGCGGCTCTCCACCGGCGGGATGAGGTGCAGCGTGCTGTTGCCGGAAAGCAGCGGCAGAGCAAACAGCAGCCCGCTGATGAACTGGCTGGATACATTGCCTGCAAGGCGGTATTCGCCGGGGGTCAGTGCCCCTTCCACGGTCAGCCCGGCAGCGCTCTGCTCAAACCGCAGGCCCTGCTCCCGGTACAGAGCTTCATACACCGACTGAGGCCGCTCCATCAGCCGCCCGCGGCCGGTGAAGGAAACTGCCTGTCCGGTCAGGCTGGCGATGGGGATGAGAAAGCGCAGGGTGCTGCCGCTCTCGCAGCAGTCCACCGGCGCGGCAAGGGGCACAAAATGCCCCAGCCCTTCCACCACAGCATCGTCTGCGCCGGTGCGCACACGGGCGCACAGCTGTGCCGCTGCGCCCAGCGTGGCAGAGATGTCCTTGCTGAATTCGAGGTTCGTGATGTGGCTGCGGCCCTCGGCCAGTGCCGCGCAGAGCACAGCACGGTGAGCCATGCTCTTGCTGGGTGGGGCAGTGATGGTGCCGCCCACGGAACGCGCGTTCTGAATCGTTACCAGCATAGGCCGTTACATATCCCGGCCAATGGCCCATGCCACCTGACGGCACTTTGCCATGGCCTGTGCGAAGGAATCCGGGGTCAGGCACTGTGCGCCGTCGCTCCATGCGTGCTGCGGGTCGTAGTGGACCTCCACTTCCAGACCGTCGGCACCGGCGGCCACGGCAGCAATCATCATAGGCTCGACCAGATTGGCCTTGCCGGTGGCGTGGCTGGGGTCCACGATGATGGGCAGGTGGGTCTTTTCGTGGATGATGGGCACTGCAGAGAGATCGAGGGTGTTGCGGGTGTACTTCTCGAAGGTACGGATGCCGCGCTCGCACAGAATGACCTGCTCGTTGCCGCCGGCCATGATGTACTCGGCGCTCATGATCCACTCCTCGATGGTGTTGCACAGACCGCGTTTGAGCAGCACGGGCTTGTGCATCTTGCCCACGGCCTTGAGCAGCTGGAAGTTCTGCATGTTGCGGGCACCGATCTGCACCACGTCCACGTACTCCTCAAACTCCGGGATGCGGTCCTCGCTCATCAGCTCGGAGACGATGGGCATGCCGGTGGCCTCGCGGGCCTTTACCATATCCAGAATGCCCTCGGTCTCAAGGCCCTGGAAGGAGTAGGGAGAGGTGCGGGGCTTGTAGGCACCGCCGCGGAACAGGGTGGCACCGCCGGCCTTCACGCCCTGTGCAATGCGCAGAGCCTGCTCTGCGCCCTCGATGCTGCAGGGGCCTGCCATGACGGCGATCTTTTCCTTGCCGCCGATCTTCACGCCGCCGCAGTCGATCACGGAATCTGCCGGGTGGAACAGGCGGTTTGCACGCTTATAGGGCGCGGACACGCGGGTGACGTTGTCGATCCACGGGTTTGCCAGCACATCCCGTTCGTCGATCTTGGTGGTGTCGCCCACCAGACCGAACACGTTGTAGTCCTTGCCGGTGATCAGGGTCACGTCCAGACCCTGCTTCTCGAATTTGTCAACGATCTTTTCCAGTTCGTCCTTCGGAGTCCCTTTTTTGGTGGAGATGATCATGGGAGTTTGTTCCTTTCCTGTTTTTAAGATTGAAGTCTGCTTTGAATGAAGCTGTGTATCTGTGCGCAGACGGCATCAAAATGGTTGTCCACGTCGTTGTTTGCAAAACGGAGAACCAACAGTCCATACTGTTCAAGAACCGCGCTTCGTTCGGCGTCATAAGCCTTGCCCTGCTCGGTATAGTGTTGAGAGCCGTCCAGCTCGATCACAAGCCGTGCTTGCGCACAATAAAAGTCAACGACAAAGGATTCAATGATCCGTTGTTTGTAGATTTTTATAGGATAATCACGCAGAAATACATACCATAACTTGTGTTCCTGTGGTGTCAGGTTGCGACGCAATGCGCGTGCAGTGCCAAGCATTTTATAGTTTTTATTGACAGTGATATGTTTCATGGACGGCTTCCTCTACGGCAGCGGCCTCGCCCTCTCAGGCGCATTCGCGCCAGCTCCCCCAAAGGGGGAGCCCTTGGCAAAACCGGAAACTTTGCCGTACTGCCAAGGCCTCTCCCTTTGGGAGAGGTGGCATCGCGCAGTGATGACGGAGAGGGCGAGCCCGCTGCCCGTAGGCGTTTTACATCACGATATGCGCCTTGCTGGAGCCGTCAGTGCGCAGCAGCTGGGCCAGATAAATGCAGGCGTGCAGGTAGCCCTGCGGGCCTTCGCCGATGAAGTGGCCCTGACAGCCAAAGGACACCACGTCCGTCTTGCGGAAAGGCTCCCGCTCGTCCGGGGCGTGCAGCATCACTTCCACGGCGGGTACGCCGCACAGGCGCAGCGCATCCAGAATGGCCACGCTGTAGTGGGCGTAGGCACCAGGGTTCAGCACGATGCCGTCCACCCGGCCCGCTGCGGCCTGAATTTCGTCCACGAGGTCGCCCTCGTGGTTGGACTGGCAGCAGTCGGTCTCAATGCCCAGCTGTTCGCAGCCTGCCTGCACATAGTCCATGATGGCGTTATAATCCAGCTCACCGGGTACGCCCGGCTCCGACCAGCGCATGATGTTGAGGTTCGGGCCGTTAAGAATCAAAAATTTCATCCAGTGCCTCCATGGCGGCATGCAGGGCATCGTCCAGCGTGCCGTTGTTGGGAATGACGGCATCTGCCGCTGCCAGATACAGCGGACGGCGCTGTGCTTCCATCTGGCGCAGTGCGTCCATGCTGGAAGAAAGCGGCCTGCCGCCGCCCACGGCCAGCGCATCCACCGGCCGGTCGATGAACAGAATGACACCGTTCTGGTGCAGAGCACGCAGATTCTCCGGCTTTTTTACAATGCCGCCGCCGCAGGAAATGAGCTGTCGGCCCTCTTTGCCAAAGCGCTGTGTTTCGGCAGTTTCCTTTGTGCGGAAGCCGTCCTCGCCCTCGGCTGCAAAGATATCCGGGATGCTGCGGCCGTCGGTCTTTACGATCTCCTCATCCAGATCCACAAAGGTACGGCCAAGGCTCTTTGCCAGCATCCTGCCGAGGGTGGTCTTGCCGGAAGAGGGCATCCCGATCAGGGCAATGTTCAGCATATCCCGGCGCAGTGCGGCGGTGATGCGCCGAATTTCAACCGGCGCATCCTCAAACTTGCGGTCCAGAAAATATTCTGCGGCATACACCGCCTGCGCCACCAGCATTTCAAGGCCGCCCACAGCCACCGGCACGCCCGCTTCCTCGGCGCGGAGGATGAGCTCGGTCTTGTCGGGGTTGTACACCACATCCACCACAGCTTCAAGGTCCGGCATGGCGGCAACGTCCAGATTGCACACGCCTACATTGGGGTACATGCCCGCCGGGGTGGTGTTGATCACGATCTGCGCCCCGCTGGAAACGGCCTCTGCATAGCTCAGTTCGCCCTTTTCCGGGTCCGGATGGCGGCTGACGGTGAGCACCTTTGCCGCGCCCTTGTCCCGGGCCACAGCGCTGGTGGTGTTGTGGGTGCCGCCGGTGCCCAGAATAACCACCGTTTTGCCTGCAAAGCTCACGCCGTGGGCGTCGCACAGGTGGGCAAAGCCCATATAATCGGTGTTATAGCCGTAGAGCAGGCCGTTTTTGTTCACCACCGTGTTCACCGCCCCGATGGCCTTGGCCCGCGGGTCAATGTAGGAGCAGTATTCCATCACCAGCTTTTTATAGGGGATGGTCACATTGATGGCCTTGAACTGCCGCTTTGCCAGAAAGGCCCGGGCCTCTTCCTCGGTGGGCAGAGGGCACAGGTCGTAGTGGTAGCCGCAGAGCATCTCGTGGATGATCTTGGAGTAGGAGTGGCCGAGTTTTGCGCCGATGAGTCCGTATTCCATTTTACTCGTCCTCCTTCCGGAAGCTGGTGGGGTGGGTCATCCATGCCGCGCCGTAACGTGCCGTGAGCAGGTCGCCCACAGCCAGTGCGGCGGCGCAGGTCTGCACGATGGCGGCTCTGGGCACGATGCAGGGGTCGTGACGGCCCTGAATGGACAGCTGTGCGTCCTTTTTGGCAAGATAGTCTACTGTATCCTGCTGCTTGTAGATGCTGGGTGTGGGTTTGACCACGGTGCGGAACACCACCGGCATCCCGTTGGCGATGCCGCCGTTGATGCCCGCATTGTGGTTGGTGGCGGTCACCACCGCTCCCTCCGGTGTCATGCGGAAAGCGTCGTTTGCTTCGGAGCCGCGCATCCCGGCAAAGCCGAAGCCGGTGCCGAACTCGATGCCCTTGACGGCGGGGACGGAGAACACCAGATGTGCGATCTCGCTTTCCACGCTGTCGAAATAGGGCTCACCGATGCCTGCCGGCAGGCCGAGGATGGCGGTTTCCAGCATCCCGCCCACGCTGTCGCCCTCCGCACCGGCGGCACGGATGGCGGCTTTCATGGGTTCTTCTACGGTTTCATCCAGCACCGCAAAGCCCTCGGGCTTGCTGGCAAGGGCTTCCACCTGAGCAGAGAGCTGTGCGGCATCATCCTGTGCAAAGCGGGTGTCCGCAATGCCAGCGCACTCTGCGATATGGGTGGTGATGTCGATGCCCGCACGGTGCAGTGCGCTCAGCACAATGGCACCGCCCGCCACAAGGGCGGCCGTCACCCGGCCGGAGAAGTGCCCGCCGCCGCGCGCATCCTGAAAGCCGTGGTACTTGGCGTAGGCGGTGTAGTCTGCATGGCCGGGGCGCAGAAGGTCTGCGGTCTTGGCGTAATCGCCGCTGCGGGTGTTGGTATTTTCGATCATCAGGGCAATGGCGGTGCCGGTGGTGCGGCCGTTCACCACGCCGGACAGCAGCTGCACGGCATCTGCCTCCACCCGGGGAGTGGACAGGCCGTCGCCCCGGGCACGGCGCTTGTCCATGCAGGCGGCAAGAAATGCCTCGTCCACCGGCAGGCCTGCGGCCATGCCGTCCAACACCGCGCCGATGGCGCGGCCATGGCTCTCGCCGAAAATGGTCAGCGAAAGGTCGCTGCCGAATGTATTTTTCATGGCTTACTCCTCAATGCCCAGCAGGGGACGCAGGCCCTCCACCGGGATGGTCTCGGCGCGCCAGCAGCCCAGACCCGGCACCTTGATAATGGTGATCTGGCCGCTCTGTGCCTTTTTGTCGTGCAGCATCTCTGCCAGCACCTTTTCCTTATCGTAAGTAGTGCGGGTGGGCAGGCCGAGGCGGCGGTACACCGCGCGCACCCGCTTCTGCAGTGCCTTGGATTCGATCATGGGCAGCATGCCCAGCGCCACGCACTCGCCGTGGTAAAGGCCCACGGTGCGGCGGCCCTTGATGCCCTTGACGGCCTCGATGCCGTGGCCGATGGTGTGGCCGAAGTTGAGCGCCTTGCGCATGCCCTGCTCAGTCTCGTCCTGCTCCACGATGTTCTTCTTGAACCGCAGGCTGCGGCAGATGATCTCGCCGATCTGGGCATCCACGTCGCCATTTTCAAAGATCGCGAACAGCTCGGGGTCTGCCAGCAGGCTTGCCTTGACGGCTTCTGCCAGACCGTTGATGAAGTGGCGGCGGGGCAGAGTGGCAAGGGTGTCCGGGTCCACGATGACGAGCTTGGGCTGCCAGAAAGCGCCCACGATGTTTTTGGTATCGCCCAGATCCACGGCGGTCTTGCCGCCGATGGAGGAATCGATCATGGAAAGGGTGGTGGTGGGGCAGTTGATGAAGTCGATGCCCCGCATGTAGATGGAAGCGGCAAAACCGGCCAGATCGCCCACCACGCCGCCGCCCACGGCGATCACCAGATCGCCGCGGCCCATGCCGAATTCCAGCATCTGCTTGAGGACGGATTCCAGAATTTTAAAGCTCTTGCTGGCTTCGCCCTGCGGCACCGTGATGATGTGGGCATCCTTGCACTGGTCGGCCACCATCTGGGCGTACTGTGCGGGCACACCACTGTCGGTCACAACGGCCACACGGCGGTCCAGCCGGGCGAACTGGTACAGGTTTTCCAGCGAGCCGCTCTTGACGATGATGTCATAGCTGCGCTCGCCCAGATTCATGGTCAGCTTGGTTCCGATAAATTCACTCATTTGGTATACACTCCTAACAGCCGCACGGTACGGCAGGTGCGGTCAAGCTCACGCAGCAGCGCGGCGGTCTCGTCGGCGGTGGGGTCGCCCACCAGCTCCACGTAAAAATAATATTCAAACGGCACATGAGGCATGGGCCGGCTCTTGATGGACTCCATATTGAAGCCGCTGGCACCGATGATCTGGATCACCTCGCCCAGCTTGCCGGGTTTGTTGTCCACCGTGAACAGCAGCGAGAACCGGTTGCCGCCGGTAGGCTTTTCGCGGCTGAGCACGATAAAGCGGGTGGTGTTGTCGCCGTCGGTGTTGATGCTGGGCACCAGCACTTCCAGCCCGTACAGCGCCGCCGTCGCGCCGATCTCCGCCAGCGCGGCGGAGCCCAGCAGGTGCCCGGCCAGCGCAGTGTCGGTCAGGTTGTACAGCTGCTGCAAAAGGTTGGAGCAGAACAGCGGCATCGAAAATTGCAGCACCAGGCGGAACGGGTCGCCTTGGGTCATATCCAGCACACGGCTTTTGTGCGCGGTGGCCATAATGTAACATCTCCTTTATTGGTTGCAGGGTCTATTATACGGGACGGCACAGGGCGTGTCAATCGGATCATTCCGGCACGGGACACGGACAAAACCGCCGGGAACGCGGAAAGGAACGTGTGGAATTTTCCCAAACAATCAAATTCTTTTGCGGATGGAAAGCCGGGCCCGGGTGTCGTATAATGCAGACAAAAAGCAAATGCTGCAACACTGTTATTTTGCAAAGAAGGAGAGAGCTTATGCAAACCTGTACACTGGCAGTCGACATCGGCGCGTCCAGCGGGCGGCACATCGCAGGCACCGTGCAGAACGGAAAAATCACCCTGCAGGAGGTCTACCGCTTCGAAAACGGCGTCCACCGCGAGAACGGCCACCTCTGCTGGGACATCGACACCCTGGCGAAAGAGGTCGTCAACGGCCTGAAGGCTGCACACGACGCAGGCTTTGCCCCCGCGACCATCGGCATCGACACCTGGGCCGTCGATTTTGTGCTGCTGGATGCGGACAATAAGCGTATCGGCGACGCCGTCGCCTACCGCGACGAGCGCACCGAGGGCATCCGCGAGGCGCTGGAAAAGGAATACGGCCTGACCTTTGCCGACCACTACGCCCGCACCGGCATCCAGTACCAGCCGTTCAACACGGTCTACCAGCTGATGGCGCTCAAAAAGGAGCACCCGGAGCAGCTGGCCGCCGCCAAAACGTTCCTGATGGTGCCCGATTACCTGAACTACCTGCTCTGCGGCGTGCCCGCCAATGAGTACACGAACGCCAGCACCACGGCGCTGGTGGGCGCGGACAGCAGGGACTGGGACGATGCACTGATCGAAAAGCTGGGTCTGCCGCGCGGCATCTTCCAGCCCATCAAGACCGCCGGGACCGTGCTGGGGCATCTGACGCCGGAAATTCAGAAGGCTGTCGGCTTTGACGCCGAGGTCATTCTGCCCGCGACCCACGACACCGGCTCGGCGTTCCTCGCCGTGCCCGCGCGGGATGAGTACGCCGCTTACCTGTCCAGCGGCACATGGAGCCTGCTGGGCGTGGAAAACGCAGCGGCCATCACCGGCCCGGACAGCTGCGCCGCCAACTTTACGAACGAGGGCGGCTATGAATACCGCTACCGTTACCTGAAAA
>ERZ837910.5673-NODE-5673-length-10955-cov-3.575780_pt1 | contig 10955 bp, 9 predicted proteins | sample MGYA00519940_ERZ837910 | MGnify/ENA primary metagenome ERZ837910 (study PRJEB31850, sample SAMEA3708825) | human gut metagenome | biome: human gut; feature: human-associated habitat; material: faeces | place: China | collected 2014 ... | reverse complement strand
CCTGCAGCGTGTTGTTGAGCATGTGACCCATGTGGAGCATGCCCGTTACGTTGGGGGGCGGAATTACGATCGTATAGGGTTCGCGCTGATCGGGTTCCGAGTGAAACAAGCGTTTTTCGATCCAGTAGTCGTACCATTTCGACTCGATCTCCTGCGGCGAGTATTTGTCTGCGATTTGCATAGGGATGAAATTGTTTTACTTCGTTATTTGACCTGCAAAGTTATTAACATTCTGTCAAAGATGAAATAAATATGACTAAAAAATCGTTACCTTTGCGACATTATATATTTGTAAGCTATGAGTAAAAAAGATAAATTCGAAACAATCGAAGTCGAAGACGTGAACCTGCTTCCCGATCTGCTCGACGGCAATCACCGCGTGATCCCCATCGTGACGGGCGGTGACGAAGTCGTCGAAGAGGTGGAGGTTCCTGAGATCATTCCGATTCTCACGCTGCGCAGCTCCGTGCTCTTTCCCGGCGCCATCACCCCCATTACGGTGGGCCGCGACAAGAGCATCAGTCTGGTGCGCGCCGTGAATGCCGAAGGCGGTATTCTGGGCGCCGTGCTGCAGCGCGAAAGCGACGTCGAAGACCCCGCGCCGGACGACATGTACAAGGTCGGCACCGCGGCGCGCATCATCAAGATTCTCGAAATGCCCAACGGCAACCTCACGGTGATCCTGAACGGCTTGGAGAAGGTCGAGATCCGCGAATACATTACTACCGAACCCTACTTCCGGGCCCGTGTCACCGCACTGCGCGATACCACGCCCGATCTGAAGAGCGTCGAGTTCGAAGCCCTCGTGGACTCGATCCGCGACGTGGCGCTCAATATCATCAACGTCTCGCCGTCGATGCCCAAGGAGGCGGCGTTCGCCATTAAGAACATCGACTCCAAGCGCGGCATCATCAACTTCATCTGCTCGAACATGGAGCTGACGGACGAGGACCGCCAGTCGCTGCTGGAAGCCCCCGGCCTGCTGGCCCGCGCCCGCAAGCTGCTCGAAATACTGATCCGCGAGCAGCAGCTGGCCGAGTTGAAAAACCAGATTCAGGAGCGTGTGAAGCAGGAGATCGACAAGCAGCAGCGCGACTACTACCTCCAGCAGCAGATGCGCACCATCCAGGACGAACTGGGCGACGGCGCCGACGCCGAACTGGACGAGATGCGCGAAAAGGCCAAGCAGAAGAACTGGCCCAAGGAGGTGGCCGAACTCTTCGAGAAGGAGTTGCAGAAACTCGAACGGCTCAACCCCGCCGTAGCCGAATATTCGGTGCAGGTAACCTACCTGCAACTGTTGCTCGAACTGCCGTGGAACGACTGTACGAAGGACAATCTCGACCTCAAACAGGCGCGCGAGCAGCTCGACCACGACCATTTCGGCCTCGAAGAGGTCAAGGAGCGGTTGCTGGAACACCTGGCGGTCATCAAGTTGAAGGGCGACCTCAAATCGCCGATTCTCTGTCTCTACGGCCCTCCGGGCGTAGGCAAGACCTCGCTGGGCAAATCGGTCGCAGCGGCGCTGGGGCGTAAGTTCGGCCGCATCGCACTGGGCGGCCTGCACGACGAAGCGGAGATTCGCGGCCACCGCCGCACCTACATCGGGGCGATGCCGGGCCGGATCGTACAGACGATCAAGCGGTGCGGCTCGTCGAACCCGGTCATCATCCTCGACGAGGTGGACAAGATCAGCGTGTCGAACCACGGCGATCCGTCGAGCGCACTGCTCGAAGTACTCGATCCCGAACAGAACACCACGTTCCACGACAACTACCTCGATACGGAGTACGACCTCTCGAAGGTGCTCTTCATCGCCACGGCCAACAACGTCGGCAATATCAATCCGGCGCTGCGCGACCGCATGGAGATGATCAACATCCCGGGCTACATCCTCGAAGACAAGATCCAGATCGCCCTGCACCACCTGCTGCCCAAACAGCGCGAGGCGCACGGCATCAAGGAGCAGGAGCTGATCCTCACGCCGCAGATCGTCGAACAGATCATCGCCGGCTACACCCGTGAATCGGGCGTGCGGTCGCTCGACAAGCACATCGCCAAGCTGGCGCGTTCGCGGGCCAAGCAGATCGCCTCGGAGGAGGCTTTCGCACCCGAACTCGGCGCGAAAGAGGTCGAAAAGATCCTCGGCAAACCCAAATTCCTCAACGAGGAGTACGAGGTGGGCGGCATCGTCGGCGTGGTGACGGGCCTCGCCTGGACGGAAGTGGGCGGCGACATCCTCTACATCGAGTCGGTGCTCACGCCCGGCAAGGGCCGCCTGAGCCTCACGGGCAATCTGGGCGACGTGATGAAGGAGTCGGCCACGATCGCCTTCGAATGGGTCAAGGCACATTGTACGGAACTGGGTATCGATCCCGAGAAATTCGAGAAGTACGACCTCAACATCCACGTGCCCGAAGGCGCCATTCCGAAAGACGGCCCGTCGGCCGGCATCACGATGGTCACGTCGATCGTCTCGACCTACACGGGCCGCAAGGTCCGCGACCGCATCGCCATGACGGGCGAAACGACGCTGCGCGGCCGCGTAACCCCCGTGGGCGGCATCAAGGAGAAGATACTGGCCGCCAAGCGCGCCGGCATCACGACGCTGCTGCTGTCGGAGGAGAACCGCAAGGACATCGAGGAGATCAAGCCCGACTACATCAGGGGGCTGACGTTCCACTACGTCCGCACCAACGACGACGTACTGCAACTGGCGCTCGAACCGCAGGCGCAACAATAACGGATCGGAAGGGAGCCGGAAGAGGGGACTGGAATCCCGCTCTTTCGGCTCCTTTCCTTTTTTAACGGATATGGACTCTCTGAAATTTCTGGCCGTCATTCCGGCCCGTTACGCTTCGACACGGTTTCCGGGCAAACCGCTGGCACGGCTCGGCGGCGAACCGGTCATCCGGCACGTCTGGAAGCAGGTGACGCAGGTGTTCGCCGACGCAGCCGTCGCCACCGACGATCCGCGCATCTACGATGCGGTGGAGGCCTTCGGCGGCCGTGCCGTCATGACCTCGCCCGATCATCGCAGCGGCACCGACCGCTGTCGGGAAGCCGTCGACAAACTGGGCGGCGACCCCGACGTCATCGTCAACGTACAGGGCGACGAACCCTTCATCGCCCCCTCGCAGTTGCAGGCGATCGCCCGCTGCTTCGACGATCCGTCGACCGACATCGCCACGCTCGTCAAACCCTTCACCGAGGCCGACGGACTCGACGCACTGGAAAATCCCAATTCGCCGAAAGTCGTGCTCGGCAGCGCGGACCAGGCACTCTATTTCTCGCGCTCGGTGATCCCCTACCTGCGGGGCGTGCCGCGCGAGGAGTGGCTCGCACGCCATACTTTCTACAAACATATCGGCATGTACGCCTTCCGCCGCGAGACGTTGTACAAGGTGACCGCCCTGCCCCAGTCGGCACTCGAACGGGCCGAATCGCTCGAACAGTTGCGGTGGCTGGAAAACGGGTTCCGCATCCGTGCAGGTATCTCCGACGTCGAGACGATCGGCATCGACACGCCGGAGGATTTGGCGAAGGCGGAAGAATTCTTAAAATTAAAAACGAAAAACTAAGGATCGGAAATCAGGGAGGGGGCTTCGGCCGAACGACGGTTGCCCGCAGCCATGCAAAACCCGACCCGGATTTCAATCCTCGGCTTTCAACCGTTAATTCTCGACTTATGAATACCACATTCATCGCGGGGCCGTGCGTGATCGAATCGGCCGAACTTCTCGATACGGTGGCGGCCCGACTGACGGAGATCAACCGCAGACTGGGCGTGCAGATCATCTTCAAAACGTCGTTCGACAAGGCCAATCGCACGTCGATCCGCTCCTATCGGGGCGTCGGCATGGAGAAGGGGTTGCAGATGCTCGCCGACGTGCGGTCGAAATGGGGCCTGCGGCTGCTCACGGACATCCACGAATCATGGCAGGCGGCGCCCGTAGGCGAGGTGGTCGATGTGATTCAGATTCCGGCCTTCCTCTGCCGCCAGACCGACCTTCTGGTCGCCGCAGCGAAGACGGGGCGCACGGTCAACATCAAGAAGGCGCAATTCCTCTCGGGCGAAGACATGCGCTACCCCTATGAAAAGGCTTGCGACGCCGGTGCGGCCGACGTGTGGCTCACCGAACGCGGCAATTCGTTCGGCTACAACAATCTGGTGGTCGACTTCCGCAACATCCCCGACATGCTGCGCATCGCGCCGACGGTGGTCATGGACTGCACGCACTCGGTGCAGCGTCCGGGCGCCGCAGGCGGCAAAACGGGCGGCAACCGCGAATTCGTGCCGGCAATGGCGCTCGCAGCCAAGGCATTCGGTGCCAACGGCTACTTCTTCGAAGTACACCCCGATCCCGACCACGCGCTGAGCGACGGACCCAACATGTTAAACCTCAACGACCTCGAAGGGGTCGTCAAATCCCTACTCTAATGGAGCAGTCCAAACAAAACGAAATCCTGACGGTAGCCCGCGAGGCGATCCGTACCGAAGCCGACGCGCTCGAAAAAATGGAACGGTCGCTCGACGAGCACTTCGTCGAGGCCATCGAGATGATCCTCCAAAGCCGCGGCAAACTCATCATCACCGGCATGGGCAAGTCGGGGCTGATCGGCCGCAAGATGGCCGCCACCTTCGCATCGACGGGCACGCCGAGCTTCTACCTCCATCCGGGCGAAGCGTTTCACGGCGATCTGGGCATGATCTCGAAAGAGGACATCGTGCTGGCGATCTCCTACTCGGGCGAAACGGACGAGGTACTCAAAATCGTCCCCTTCATCCACAACAACGGCAACCGGCTGATCTCGATGACGGGCAATCCGGCCTCCACGCTCGCCATCCATTCGGACATCCACCTCGACGTCTCGGTCGACCACGAAGCCTGCATCCTGCACCTCGCTCCCACGACCTCGACCACGGCGCAGATCGCCATGGGCGACGCGATGGCCGTCGCCCTGATGAAGATGCGCAACTTTTCGAGCAACGACTTCGCACGGCTCCACCCGGGCGGCAGTCTGGGACGCCGGCTGCTGGCTACGGTCGGCGACGTCATGCGCAGCGACAACCTGCCCGTCGTCGGCCCCGACTGCACGGCCAAGGATATGATCCACACGATCAGCCGTTGCGGACTGGGACTGATCGTCGTCTGCGAAGGCGACCGCATCGAAGGCATCGTCACCGACGGCGACATCCGCCGCGCCATGGAGCGTTCGGGAGCCGATTTCATCAACCTGCGTGCCGCCGACATCCTGACGCGCGACCCCAAGCGCATCCACCCCGAAGAGAAACTCATCGAGGCGGAGAAGATGATGACCCGCCACAAGATCACTTCGCTGCTGGTCACCGACCGCGACGAACGCCTGGCAGGTGTCATCCAGATCTACGACATCAAACTCTGACGGCAGCTCCGCCCGACGGATACCAGCGGGCTTTTTAACGATCCCCCCCCCGTCGGCATCGCCCGAGGATGCCGGCAGTTCGCCGCCGCCCCACACGGCGGACTGCTACTCGCTCCGGCTCGTGCAGTCTCTGCCGCCGGCGCCGAACCGCCAAAATACGGAGAGCGGCGACCGCCCCGTCGTCGCCCCCGCTCTCCGGCACCGCTTCGTTTTCATCATAAATAGGTATATCGATCCTCCCCTTTTTTTCGTTTCTTTGCTGCGGATCGAACCCCGCCTCCGACCGACAGGCACGGCAGAAACGAATCTTCTCCTTACGGGAAACGATCGGGGAACGATTTATGCAACAGGATTACGGACATTCATTTTAATCGCACGAAATCATGAACAAAACCGTCGAATTGTTGGGCGACAAGGCCGAATACCTGCTCTCCCACACCTGCAAAACCATCGACAAGAGTACGTTGCACCTTCCCTCCCCGCATACCGTCGAGGAGGTATGGGTAGCCTCCGACCGCAATATCCCGACGTTGAACAGCCTGCAACGTCTGCTGGGACACGGCCGGCTGGGCGGCACGGGCTACGTTTCGATCCTGCCCGTCGACCAGGGCATCGAACACACCGCCGGCGCGTCGTTCGCCCCCAATCCGATCTACTTCGATCCCGAAAATATCGTACGGCTGGCGATCGAAGGCGGCTGCAACGGCGTAGCCTCGACGCTGGGCGTGCTGGGAGCCGTCGCCCGCCGCTATGCCCACAAGATTCCGTTCGTCGTAAAAATCAACCACAACGAACTGTTGACCTACCCCAACAGTTACGATCAGGTATTGTTCGGTTCGGTCGAACAGGCGTGGGAAATGGGTGCCGTCGCCGTGGGCGCCACGATCTATTTCGGATCGGCCGAAAGCCGCCGTCAGCTCACGGAGATCGCGGCCGCCTTCGAACGTGCCCACGACCTGGGCATGGCGACCATCCTGTGGTGCTATCTGCGCAACAACGCCTTCAAGAAGGACGGTGTCGACTACCACAACGCCGCCGACCTGACGGGACAAGCCGACCACTTGGGCGCGACGATCGGCGCCGATATCGTCAAGCAGAAGCTCCCGACCTGCAACGGCGGGTTCCGGGCCATCGGCTTCGGCAAGACCGACGACAAGATGTACACCGAACTCGCGTCCGACCATCCGATCGACCTGTGCCGCTATCAGGTGGCCAACAGCTACATGGGACGTGTCGGCCTGATAAATTCCGGCGGCGAGTCGCACGGCGCCTCCGACCTGGCCGACGCCGTCGCAACGGCCGTCATCAACAAGCGGGCCGGCGGCATGGGCCTCATCAGCGGCCGCAAGGCGTTCCAACGGCCGATGAACGAGGGCATCGAACTGCTCCATGCCATCCAGGACGTCTATCTCGATCCTTCAATCACCATCGCATAAACCCGCACCCATGAAACGAATCGTACTGCTCCGCCACGGGCAGAGCACCTGGAACAAGGAGAACCGGTTTACCGGCTGGACGGACGTCGACCTCACGCAAGAGGGTGTCGCCGAAGCCGTGCGGGCCGGAGAGCTGCTCCGCGACGAAGGCTTCACCTTCGGAAAAGCCTATACCTCCTACCTCAAACGGGCGGTCAAGACACTCGACTGCGTGCTGGACAAGCTGGACGAAGCGTGGATTCCGGTCGAAAAGTCATGGCGGCTCAACGAAAAACACTACGGAATGCTGCAAGGGCTCAACAAAAGCGAAACAGCCAAAAAATACGGCGAGGAGCAGGTACACGTCTGGCGGCGGAGCTACGACGTGGCCCCCGACCCGCTGCCCGAGGACGACCCGCGCAACCCGCGTTTCGACGTGCGCTACGCCTGCGTTCCCGACGCCGAACTGCCGCGCACCGAATCGCTCGAACAGACGATCGCACGCATCCTGCCCTACTGGCACTGCGTCGTCTTCCCGTCGCTGATGCGGTACGACAGCCTGCTGGTCGTCGCACACGGCAATTCGCTGCGAGGCGTCATCAAGCATCTCAAAGGAATCCCCGACGACCGGATCGCCGCGCTCAACCTGCCGACGGCCGTACCCTATGTCTTCGAGTTCGACGACGCGCTGCGTCTCGTACGCGACTACTATCTCGGCGACCCCGAAGAGATCCGCCGCCGAGCCGAGGCCGTCGCCCGACAGGGCAGCGCCCGCTGACGGAGCGAAAAAGAGGGGCCGGATTTCTGCGAAATCCGGCCCCTTCCCGATTTACATACCCTACAACTCGCCGGCGATCCGCCGCACGGCAGCCCCGGCCCGGGCATAGAGCGACGGCAGATCGACCGTCGACAGCCGGCCGCCGTCGACCACCACTTCGCCGTCGACCACCACCGTATCGACATCGGCCGCCTTGGCACAATAGGCCACGTTGGCTACGACGTCGTGCTGCGGATGATAATAAGGCCTCTGCGTCGAGAGCAATACCAGATCGGCCAGCGCACCCTCCTTCACCACGCCCAACTCGCCGGCATGGCCGATGGCGGCCGCACCGCAGACCGTCGCCATGCGGAGCAGTTCGTAGGCCGGCACGGCACAGGGATCCATCGTCGTCACCTTTTGCAGGAACGAAGCGTTGCGCATCTCCTCCCACATGTCCAGATCGTTGTTCGAACTGGGGCCGTCGGTGCCCACCGTGCAATTCACCCCTTCGGTGCGCAGCCGTTCGATCGGCGCGACACCGCTCGCGATCTTCATGTTGCTCGTCGGGCAATGCGCCACGTGCACGCCCCGCTCGCGCAGGATGCGGCGATCCCCGTCGGTCAGGTGCACGCAGTGTGCGGCGATCAGCCCCCCGTCGAGCACTCCCTGCGAATCGAGATACTCCACGGGCGTCGCGCCGTAACGCTCGCGGATCATGCGCACCTCGTCGAGCGTCTCGGCGATGTGCGTCGTCATCGGGATGCCGTAACGACGGCAGGCCTCCATCCCGCGTCGCAGATTCTCCGCCGAACAGGTGTAGGCGGCATGAGGCGCCAGTCCCGCACGGATGCGCGACGATCCCTCGCATTTCTCGACGAGCGCGGGCAGGTCGCTTTCGAAGGCTTCGAGCCGCGTATCGAGGTAGCTCGCACAGAGCAGCGCCCGCATCCCCGCGCGATCGACCGCATCGAAAACCGCCGCCTCCGACCAGTACATGTCCACGACCGACGTCACGCCGCCCAGCAGCATTTCGGCCGCACCGAGCAGTGCGCCCACGCGGATGTCGTCGTCGGTCTGGCGCGCTTCGAAAGGCCAGATATGGTCGTTGAGCCACTCCATGAGGGCCATATCGTCGGCATAGCTGCGTTGGAGCGTCATGGCCATGTGGCAATGGGTATTCACCAGTCCGGGCATCAGGATTCCGCCCCGGCCGTCGATCTCGCGCGCGCCGACGTGCACCGCACGCCACGCTTCGGCCGCAGCCGCATCGGCCGTCACCAGTGCGATGCGGCGTCCCTCGACGCCGACGTACCCGTCGAAACAGTTCGGTTCGCCGGCTGCCGCCGTCATCGGCAGCACCTTGCAGTTTCGGAAAAACAGTGTCATAATTTCTTTACGTCGATCGAATTTCCCCGCACCGTAAGGACATTGCGCCCCTCGATCGAGGTGGAAAAGATTTGAATCACCTTGCTGAAAGCCCCGGGCTCCTTCTTGTGCGGCTCGTAGATCACCTTGACGACGCCGCGCTCGCCCGGTGCTACGGGCCGTTTCGAGAAGGAGGCTTTCGTGCAGGTACACGAAGTCAGCACGCGCAGCAGCACCAGCGGTTCCGTCCCGTCGTTCACGAATTCGAACTCACGCACCAGATTACCGCCCTTGCGGGGGATGTCGCCGAAATCGTGCGTCGTCTCGTAGAAATGGAGATGAGCGCCGCCCTGCACGCGGCCGGCGTAGGTCGCGGCGATCGAATCGGCCTTGATACGTGCGGCGCGGCGCTGTGCCGCCGCACCCGCCGACAAAAACAGGCAGAGCGTCAGCAGAAACAGCGCTTTGCCGCCGAACGGGAACGGTGTCCGGCCGTATACGGCGACCGGCGGTCGGGAAGAGACATTTCGCATCGTCAATTCATTTTGAATACATAGGTTATCATACCGCCCTGCACGAAGCTGGCGCTCTCGGTAAAGCGGGCCTTCATCGCCGCACGTTTGGCAGCCTCCACCAGCGTGGCGTTGCTCGTCGTCGATCCCTGCGCGTGAAACTCGGCGCTCGTCACGCGCCCCGCGGCGTCGACCGTCACGTCGATAATCACCTTGCCCGTCACGTTGGCCTTGTAGTCGGGTTTGGGGAGCGCCCCCACCAGCCCGCGCCCTTCGAGCCCCTTGTCGAGGTTCCCGCTCACCGCATCGAGCCCCGAACCGGTTCCGGAAGCCGTGTTCGCCTTCCCCTCCGGCGCTTTGGGATTGCCCGCATCTTCGGGCTCGTCGGGGCCGTCCTTGGCCATCTTGAAGAGCGCCTTGGGATTGACCGTCCGCGTCGCCTCGTCGGAACCTTTGGCCTGATCGAACGACTCCTCGTCATCGATCTGCGTATGCTCCGGCTCGACGACGGCCGGGCGGGGCGGAACGGGCGGATCGGGAACCTTCGGCTCCTCGAACTCGACCAGAATCGCATCGGCCTGCCGTATCGGCAGGCTCGCATCGACCGATACGAACAGAAACGCCGCGGCCAGCAGCGCGCCGTAGAGGCCGGCCGCCAGCCATGCCCACCGGCGCGAAGAGTTGTTATCGGGGTTGTAGTACTGCATGGCGTACCGTTCAGGGTTGCGTGGCCAGAATCAACTTGTAGTTGCGGTCTTTGGCGATGTTCATCACCTTGACCACCTCGTCCACAGCAACGGTCTTGTCGCAATGCAGCGAAACGGTCGGATCCTCCTTCCCGTCGAGCCGCACGCGCAGCGCCTGCTCCACGCCGTCGATCCCGCTGACCTTCTCCAACTCCACATAATAGTTGTACCCGCTGCCGGCCTGCTGGATCGAAACCGTGGTGATCGCCTTGTCTTTAAGCTGGTTGGCGCTCTTTGGAAGCATCAGCTTCAACGCGTTGGGATTAATGAGCGTCGTGGCGATCAGCAGGAACAGCAGCAGCATACAAATAAGAATAACAACAATCATGGTTTTCATATTCCCAGATCCACCTCCGACTCTTCTTTTCTTGCCTGTTCTTTTTCTTCCGCATTGATATCAAAGCACTCATTCTTTCCAAGGGCTGACATAACTGCCTTCACAACTGCAACTACAGCCAGGAACGCAAAAGAAACAAAGAATGCATAATACAGCCAGTTCATCTTAATCCAAGTCATAGAAACCGCAGTTACGCCCTTGTTGCTTCCGATGAAGGTAACCAGGCTGCGCATGCACAGACATGCAAATACTGCAATCAGAAGATTTACCAGGGTATCAACGACTCTACGAATTCCCTTCGGTAAAATGTTGACTACCATATCAACGGAAATATCAGCACCCTCTGTCAGAGCCAGCGGCGCTCCGAGAAAGATCAGCAGGCTGAAAGCCAGTCTGGAAAGCTCCTCTGTAAAG
>ERZ837910.5665-NODE-5665-length-10970-cov-12.120843_pt1 | contig 10970 bp, 9 predicted proteins | sample MGYA00519940_ERZ837910 | MGnify/ENA primary metagenome ERZ837910 (study PRJEB31850, sample SAMEA3708825) | human gut metagenome | biome: human gut; feature: human-associated habitat; material: faeces | place: China | collected 2014 ... | reverse complement strand
CCCGGCAGAACACCGGGTCCAGCTCGCCGTCCGCGGCCCGGCGGGTCAGGTCACGGCAGTATTTATCGCTGGCGCGGCTGCCCCGCGGCATGGCCGAAGCTGCGCGAGGCTGCAGAGGCAGGATGAACTGGCCGGACAGCTGGCGGCATTCCCGCACCGCCTCCGCAAGCTGGACCCCCATGGAAGCCAGCAGCACCCCGGCCGCGCAATCGGTATCCTCCAACATGGCGCAGAGCAGGTGCTCCGGTTCCGCTTTCGCCAGATGAGCATTCTGTGCCCCGATGAGCGCGTAATCCATGGCGCGTTTGAGGTCCGGCGCCAGCGCTTTGCGGTCCAGATGCAGCGCCGGGCCCTCCCGGTCGGCCCCCAGCTGACGCCGGACGGCCAGCTCCGAGATATTTTTCCCGGCCAGGAACTTCGCCGCCGGGCCGTGGTCGGTCTGGAGCATTGCCAGCAGCAGGTGGCCAGTATCCGCTTTTTTGCAGCCAAGCCCCCCGGCCAGCTCTACCGCCTCGTCCAGCAGCAGCCCTGCCTCCCGGGAGAACCCTTTGTATCTGCCCTTGCCGAATGCTTCCCAAATGCTCATGTGCTCCCTCTGCCTCCATTTTGGTATCCAGCAGAAGTATAGCCCCATTTCCAGAGAAAAAATCAGTCATTCCTGTCGTAACAGCAAAAAACGCACCATGCAGCAGGTGCACCGTGCGTTCATACATTGATGAAAATTTGAGATCACATCTCGGCCAGAGCCTTTTTCAGATTCTTGGCAATCTGATCCGGGCAGCTGGTGGGACGGGGGCCGCAGCTAGTGCCCTCCATACGGGCGATGGCGTCTTCTGCTTTCATGCCCTTGAGCAGGCGGCTGATGCCTTTCAGGTTGCCGTTGCAGCCGCCAACGACCTCGACGGACTCAATGGTGTGGTCGTCGTTCAGGACGATGTTGGTCTGCTTGGAACAGGTGCCCACGTTGGGGAAGTGAAACGATTTGCTCATTGCAAAATATCCTCTCTTTTTCAAATCCACATGGCTTGACCCTGCCATGGTGTCGTTTACAAAGTAGTATACTATAAGCCGCTAAAAAGGTCAACAACCAGCTCCCCGAGCGTTATTTTTTCTCTGATGGGCCAGCTCCTCAATGCGGGCGATTTGGTCATCGGATGTGATGCAGGCCCCCACAGGGTTTGGATGGCCGTGGTTGGCTCCATGGAAATCGCTGCCGCCGGTGTGGATGAGGCCGTACTGTTCACAGAGGACGGCGCACTCGGCTTTGTCCTCCGGGCTGTTGCGGGGGTGCTCCACCTCAATGCCATCGATCATCCCCTCTTTGACCAGCTCCCGCACCAGCGGCATACTCTGGTAGACCGTCGGGTGAGCAAAAACGACGACTGCCCCGGCTGCTTTGGCCGTAGCCAGTACATCCCGCACCGGGCGGTATTCCGGCGAGTGGAGCACGATGCCCCGGGGGTTCCACCCGAAGAGATAGTGGTACAGGCTGGTATAGATCCCGTCACACAGGCCCAGCTCATGCAGGGCCTGCATGATGCCGCTCTTGTAGAGCACGCCGCTGTCCTTGGCGTACTCCAGCGCCTGCTCGGTGCGGAACTGCGGGTAAAGCGCCTCGATCTCCCGAGCGCTCTGCAGGCAGCACTCGTTGCGGCGCTGGCGCATGATATCGCAGTGTTCCCGCAGGGCTTTGCTCTCCGGGTCGGGCCAGAACGCCAACAGGTGCACCCGGTGGCTGCGCTCGTAGTCGTAGCCCGTCAGCTCCGTGGCCGGGATAAGCCGCACGCCATCCTGTGTGGGATGGTCGTAGCAGTACTGGACGCTGAGGAGGGTATCGTGGTCCGAAATAGCCATGGTGTCCAGCCCCACCCGTGCTGCCATAAGGGGCAGGCGGTGGATGGGCACCGAGCCATCTGAACAGGTTGAATGATTGTGAAGATCGCCAGGCATGTTTTCCACTCCTTTAAAGAAGCCTACAAATTCGGTTCGTTTGTTCACCCCATATCATACCCGTTTGCACCCAAAAGTGCAAGAGTTTTTCCTGCTGACAAAAATCGAGCGGAAAAACAGTTGACAAATCCGCTGTGCTTTGCTAAACTAAATAAGCACTCGCAGGGTTAGCTCATCCGGTAGAGCGACTGCTTCCCAAGCAGTAGGCGGCGGGTTCGAGTCCCGTATCCTGCTCCAATCACCGCGCTGATTCGTGTTGAACAGCGCGGTTTTCTTTTTGGCATTTCGCGGAAAGGCGTTTTGTATGATTTTTGTTCCTCTGCTGCACTACTTTAAAAACAAAAACTCGTTCAGCGGCAACGAGGATGGGATGCGCTACCTGCTGACCCCCGGCAAGCGCAAGGTACCGGACCCGGAGGGCGGCGAGGGAGCCGAAAAAGAAGAGAGCATCCTCACGGTGGACGTCTGGCCGGACCCCTGGGCGCTGGAATTCACCGACCCTGCCCTCCGCCGCCGGGAGGTCTACCCTCTCTCCGACGAGGGCCGGGCTGCGGCAGCCAAATACCTGGCAGAGACTTACGAAGCCGACCTGGAGCGCTGGAAACAGCACCCCTCTCTGCTGGACTGTGAACCCTGGACGCCGCCGACACCGGAGGAAGAAGCCTCCGGCCAATCCTGATGACTGTGAGGGACCCATGATCTATCGTTTAAAAGAGCTCAAAGGCGATACCATTCCGGTGCCGCAGCTGGTATTTTCCAAGCTGGGCATCGCGGAGGAATATAATGTCCGCGTGGCGCTGTATGTGCTGGCAACGGGTATCACAGACCCGGACAAGCTGTGTGCGGACCTGAAGCTCCGCAGCCGGATGACGGCAGAGAGCGCCCTTTCGTTCTGGGCGGGTGCCGGCCTGCTGGAACGGTACGAGGAGAACGCTGCCCCGGGCGAGGAGCCCAGCGCCCCCGCCCCCATGACCTGGCAGGAGATCGCCGCGGCTTCCCGCACCGACCCGATGATCTCCAGCCTCATCGACTGTGCACAGACCGGCTTTGCCCGTCCGCTGACCCACAGCGAGATGGAAAAGATCGTCCACCTGTATTTGCAGGATGGCTTTGCCCCGGAAACCGTCATGCTCTGCGTGGCCTATGTGGCCAGCAAGGGCAAGCGGACGATGGCCGCTGTGACCCACGAGCTGAAAGTCTGGCGGGCTGAGGGCGTGGAGACCGGCGAACAGGCGGATGCCCACCTGAAACTGCTGGCCCTCCGGGCCCAGCGGGAGCAGTATGTCAGCGGATTGCTGGGCATCCCGGACAGCGAGCTCACCCTGGGCGGACGGAAAGCCATTGCCCGCTGGTATGAGGTCTACGGCTACGATGACGCCATGGTGCAGGAAGTGGCCGTGCAGGCCAGCCCCAAGCGGGACCTGTGGTACTGGAACAGCATCCTCAAGACCTGGAATGCCAAAGGTCTGCGCACCATCCACGATGTGCGCGGCCCGGTGGCGGAGATCGGTGCCAGCCGGAACATCCGGGTGGACCGTACCGCCCCCAGCGGAAACGATTTTCTCAAGAACTCTTCCCTCACCGCGTCGCTCAACCGCCTGAAAAAGAAATCCACGCCGTAAGCGCGGAAACGAGGTCACTCTATGCGTACCAAAAACGAACTGTATCAGGAAGCCCTGCGCACCATTGCAGCCCGGCGGCAGACCGCCCGGGCACTGGCGGAAGACGCCCGCGCGGAGGCGGAAGCCGTGATCCCGGCTTTGCGCCACGCGGAGGAAGAAGTGCGGGTGCGCGGCATCCGCTGTGCGCTGGCCGGTGCTTCCGGCAAAGACCGCACCGCCGCCAACGCCGCCCTGACGGAGGCGAAGCAGAAACTGGCCGCCTTGCTGGCCGCCAGCGGACGCCCGGCCGATGCGCTGGAGCCAAAATTCACCTGCAAAAAGTGCCAAGACACTGGCGTGGTAGACGGGCGCACCTGCAGCTGTGTCCACAAGGTGATGCAGGCCCTCCGCCGGAAAGAGATCGAAGGGCTTTCCAGCCTGTCCATTTCCAGCTTTGATACCATGAAGCTGAGCTATTACCCCAATGTCATTGACCCCGCTCTGGGGCTGAATGTCCGTACTTACATGGGCCAGCTGCTGGCAGGCCTGAAAGATTACGCGGAGGACTTCTCCCCTGCTGAGAATGAAAGCCTGATGCTGGTGGGCAATGCAGGCCTTGGCAAAACGCACGCGGCTCTTGCCATTGCCGGCATCGTGCTGGACAAGGGCTGCGATGTCATTTATGTTTCCAGCCCGGACTTTTTTGGCAAGATGGAGGCTTCCCGCTTTGACCCCTCCGGCGATGCCGATACCCTGTTGCGCACCGCCGCCACTGCCGATTTATTGATCCTGGATGATCTGGGCACCGAGTTTGTCACACCCTATTTCATCACCACATTTTACAGCCTGCTCAACAACCGCCTGGGGGCAGGTCTGCCTACCATTGTGACGACCAATATCACCGACGGTTCCCTGCTGGAAAAGCGTTACACTGAGAAGATTTCCAGCCGCCTGTCCGCCTTTGTCCCGTTCAACTTTGTGGGCGAAGACATCCGGGCGCAGAAAGCCAGCGAGTAATTCCGGCACAAACTCCCGGACAAACAAGATGCAGAAAACCCCGCCACGGCAAGTGTAAAATCTGCTTTGGCGGGGTTCTTTGATTCCATTTAAAATTCCAGCACCGGGCTGACTTCATTGCGGCGCTGGGCCTGCACAACACAGTCTTTCTCGGGCACGACACCCGCGGCACCAAGGGTGTTGAAAACGGTCTGCAGCGCCAGCATCGGGGTGTTGTTCTCCTGCGAGAGATGACACAGGGCAAACTTTTTGCAGCCCTCCTGAACGAGCTCCAGCAGCTTGGCGGAGCACTCATCGTTGGAGAGGTGCCCCCGGGCCGATTCGATCCGGGCGCGTAAGTAATAGGGATACGGGCCGCTGCGGAGCATGTGGAGATCGTAATTGCTCTCCAGTGCAACCAGGTCACAGCCGGACAGCGCCTCATGCACCGGTGGCGTCAGGACGCCCAGGTCGGTAGCAAGGGTCATGGTCTTTCCGTCCGGGGTATGGATGCGGTAGCCCACACAGGGCACATCGTGGCTGGTGGGGAATACCTGCACCCCAAAGGCACCAATGTCCTCTTCCCGGCTGGACAGGGTGTTCAGCTCACAGGTGGGCGGGACGATGCCGTTGGCGTCCAGAAAATCCAATGTATCCGCACCGCCGTAGACCGGGAGCGGATTCTTTTTGAGGAACGTGGAAAGGCCCTTGACGTGGTCACTGTGCTCGTGGGTGACGAGGATGCCGTCACAGTCCGCAATGTTCAGCCCCAGCGATTTGAGGGCAGCGCCGGTGGTGCGCACGCCTTTGCCCATATCAATGATAAGGTAATGGTCGCCGCAGCGCACCACGCTGCTGTTGCCGGAAGAGCCGGAATACAACGAGATAAATTCAGACATTGCGGATCACATGGCCTGTTCCAGTGCAGCGGGCACCCGCTCCACTTTCTCGATATCAGCACCCAGCGCGCGCAGCTTTTCCACGATATTCTCGTAGCCGCGCTCGATATAGCCGATCTCTTCCACCTCGCTGGTGCCGTCGGCCATCAGGGCAGCCACCACCATGGCAGCGCCCGCGCGCAGGTCGGTCGCACGGAGGGGGGCCGGGCTGAGCTTCTCGACACCCTCAAACACGGCCACCTGGCCATCCACCTGGACATTCGCGCCCATCTTGCGCAGCTCGTCCACATAGCGGAAGCGGTTGTCCCACACGCTCTCGGTCACGGTGCTGGTGCCCTTGGCCACGCTCAGCAGCACGCCCATCAGGGGCTGCATGTCGGTGGGAAAGCCGGGATGCGGCATCGTGTTGATCTTCAGCGGCAGAATATCGCCGGTGCGGCGCACACGCACAGCATCGTCAAATTCTTCCACCTCCACGCCTGCACGGCGCAGCTTTTCGGTAATGGGTTCCAGATGCTTGGGGGTAACGTTCTTCACCAGAACATCGCCGCCGGTGGCAGCAGCAGCCACCATGTAGCTGCCAGCCTCAATCTGATCCGGGATGATGCTGTAGGTGCAGCCGTGCATCTTTTCCACGCCGCGCACCTTGATCACATCGGTGCCTGCGCCGCGGATGTTCGCACCGCACATATTCAGGAAGTTTGCCAGATCCACCACATGGGGTTCCTTGGCACAGTTTTCCAGAATGGTCTGGCCCTTGGCCATTACAGCGGAGAGCATACCGTTCATGGTAGCGCCCACGCTGACCTTATCAAAGAAGATGTGTGCACCGTTCATCTCCTTGGCGCGCACGGTGATCATGCCGTAGTCCACGCTGTCCTCTGCGCCCAGAGCACTGAACACCTTCAGGTGCTGGTCAATGGGGCGGGGGCCGAGGTTGCAGCCGCCGGGCATGGCCACCTGAGCCTTGCCAAAACGGGACAGCAGTGCGCCCAGAAAGTAGTAGCTGGCGCGCATCTGGCGGGACAGGTCGTCCGGGACGTTGGTGCCGGTCAGATGGGTGGTGTCGATCTCGTAGGTGTTGCGGTTGATCATTTTGATCTGTGCGCCCAGAACGCTGAGGATCTTCAGGCTCACCGCCACATCACTGATATCCGGCAGATTCTCGATCACACAGACATCCGCTGCCAGAATGGTTGCAGGCAGGACGCCCACCGCCGCATTTTTGGCACCCGAAATGGTAACTTCGCCGTGCAGGGGCTTGCCGCCCGTAATAACAAATTTCTCCAATTTTATGATCTCCTTGTCGGAGGCCCGCAGCCGCAGGCCTGTTAAGGTTCCTGAAAGCATTTTCCATAAAAGCTGCCTGATGTGCATGGGCCATAAGGCCGTACACGTACAGCTATCTTATTATACACAACTTTCACAAAAAAGCAAAGCCCCGCTTGGTGTTGTTTTATTATTTTCTGTTTTGCCCATTTTCGCGCAGGATATTCCAAAATTTTGATTTCTTTTTCAGGTATTTTACAAAAACCAGCTACATTGCTGTTGCGCTTTCTTTACCAGATGTGGTCTTCGCACCGAGTCTCAGTGATCCAGCCCAGCTGGTAGGCAGCCACCAGCTGCTTGAGGTCGTGCACACGCTCCCGCAGCACCTCGCCCTCGTCGGTGTCCTCCACGAGAATGCGATGATTTTCGGTCTCCAGAATGTTTTTCTGGGAAATGATATCCAGATTATCCTTCACCGCTTTCTCAGCACTTTCAAAGGGCTGATGGGTGCGCAGGGACATGGTGCGGCTGGAATACACCAGCGTGTAGCCCGCAATGCCGGTCTTTTCGTGGTAGGCACGGCAGAAACCGCCGTCGATCACCACCAGCCGTCCGCCGCCCTTGATGGGGCTTTCGCCGTTCTTTTCCCGCACCGGCACGTGGCCGTTGACGATGTGACTGGCACCGGGCAGGCCAAACTCGGCCAGAATGCGGCGGCAGACGGCCTCATCGTTATACCATGTATAATAGGGGTCCTTCACCTCGGTGTGGGTGGAAGCGTCCTCTACATAGAGCCGCTCAAATGTGGTCATGGCACTGCGGCCAAACAGCGGCGAAAGCTTGCCGCACCACAGATACCACAAAAAATCCTGTCCGCTCTGGCGGGCAGCGCTGCCTTCCGGTGCATAGTAGCCCCGGCGGGCGCGGGCATCACAGTAGTCCATCAGTGCGCGGCCGGAGTAGTAGCGGCCCTCAAAGCGCTCCATGGCAAAGGTGCCGCGGCTGGTCATGGGCACAGCGCCATGGTAGAGCAGGTTGCCGTTCTCAATGTGGTACACGCTGCCCTTTGCATAGAGAAATTCCACATGCTGCTGCAGTTTTTCGCTCTGGCGGAAGGACTGCACCAGCTTGCGCAGCACCAGCTGTTCATCCGGGTGCAGTGCGGCCGGGTCGGCGGGGTCCACCGTGGGGAACGAGGTATCCCGCAGCGGATACTCCTTTTCGCCGATCTTTACCGTGTGCTTTTCCCAGTCGATGCGGCGCAGATAATCTCGCTCCTGCATCTGGAAGTCCGGGTTGCGGTCGATGACATGGCACTCCAGCTTGAACATCAGAATGCTGATGGCCTTGTGCATCACGGCACAGCGGTGCAGCATTCCCCTGGTGTAGGGGCCGCGGGCCGCATCGGTATGAGGCATCCAGATGGAAAGATCATCATTGCCGTAGAACTGCTCGGCCATGCGCTGCAGATGGCGCAGGTTGATGCCGTAGCAGTCCTCCAGCATTCCGTGGTTATGATAAGCCAGCGTGGTCTTGAGCACCGTGCAGATGCAGATGGGGCTGCCCGCAGCGGCACCCATCCATACTACATCGTGGTTGCCCCACTGGATATCCACATTGTGGTGGCGCATGAGCAGATCGAGGATGATATCCGGGCGTGGGCCGCGGTCGAACAGGTCGCCCACGATGTGCAGCTTGTCCACTGCCAGATGCTTGATCAGCTCGCACAGCCGCACGATAAAGCGGTCGGCGCGGCCATTTTCAATGATGCTGCCCACGATCTGGCCGTAGTACAGATCCTTGTCGTGATCCTCAAAATGGGCGTGGAGCAGCTCGTCCAGAATGTAGCCGCAGCTGGCAGGCAGGCATCTGCGCACATGGTCGCGGGTATGCTTGGAGGACACCAGACGGCAGATATCAATGAGCCTCAGCAGCGTTTCGGTGTACCACTGATCCAGCGCTTCCTCGCTGGTACAGCGTGCCTTGAGCTGGGGCAGCTTTTCGTTGGGGTAATAGATCAGCGTTGCCAGCTCGGCGCGGGTATGCTTCGGCACGGTATCGCCCAGCACCTGATCCACTTTTTCGCGAATGACACCGGAAGCGGAATTCAGAATATGCACAAAAGCTTCATTCTCGCCGTGCAGGTCGCTCATGAAGTGCTCGGTACCCTTGGGCAGCTTGAGCAGTGCCTGCGTGCTGATGATCTCGCTGGCTGCCGCCGCCTGCGAAGGATAATCCCGCGAGAGCAGGGTCAGGTACTTGAGATTATCGCGGATCTCATCGGTTTCGGTGCGCATGGTCTCCTCCATCACAACGTTCTCTCTGCCGCAGTCCGCCACAAGGACCTTGCAAAGATGTTGCTTTCCATATGTATTATTTTTTCCTTATCTTATAGTATAGCACGTCCGGGGCGAAAAGTGGTATACTGGGGCTGACAAACTTTCAGCAAAGGACTTTGGATATTATGCCGAAAAGCGATTTCGTCTCCGTTCCCTCTTCCTGCACCCTCTGCCCGCGCCGGTGCGGGGCCGACCGTGCTGCCGGACGCACCGGTTTCTGCGGCGCGGGCGGCACCTTAAAAGCAGCCCGCGCTGCCCTGCACTACTGGGAGGAGCCATGCATCAGCGGCACAAAGGGCAGCGGCACGGTGTTCTTTTCCGGCTGCACCCTCAAATGCTGCTTCTGCCAGAACTATCCCATCAGCGCCGAGGGCCTTGGCAAGGAGATCAGCGTGGAACATCTGGCAGAGATTTTCCTGAATCTGCAGGAGCAGGGTGCCAACAACATCAATCTGGTCACACCCGGCCAGTGGCGGCCCTGGATCATTGCCGCGCTGGATATTGCCCGGGCTAAGGGCCTGCATCTGCCCATCGTATGCAACACCGGCGGCTACGAAACGGTGGAAAGCGTGGAAGCATGGCGCGGATACATCGACATCTGGCTGGCCGACCTGAAATACGTCTCCTCCGCCCTCTCGGCAGAGCTTTCCTCTGCACCGGACTATTTTGCGCAGGCAAAGCCCGCCATTGAAGCCATGATGGCACAGGCCGGGCACCCGGTGTTCAATGCAGAGGGCATCCTGCAAAAGGGGGTCATTCTGCGGCACCTTGCCCTGCCCGGCCATGTTGACGACAGCTTTGCGGTGCTTGACCAGATGGCCGCGTGGAACGATGCAGACCCCGAGTGCTTCATCCCCAGCGTCATGAGCCAGTACACACCGTTTTACAAAGCCGCAGAGCACGGCATCGGACGGCGCATTACCACCTATGAATACCGCCGGGTGGTCAACTATGCCATGGACAAGGGACTGGCGCAGGGCTACATGCAGCAGAAGAGCAGCGCAAAGGAAGAGTATACGCCTTCTTTCGATTTGACAGGGGTATGAATTCGTCAAATCTCCCAAAAAAGGCCGATTATTTTCTCTTGCATCCCCGCGGAAGTGCTTGCAATCCCACCCGGGCCGGATTATAATGGATACAACGATGTGTTAACAGAACTCTGATGAGCTGTAAATATCAGGAGGAGCGTTATGGAACATTTTAACCCGATCCTTGGCAACGATACCACCGGCCAGAAATTCATCACCTGCGGTGAGATCATGCTGCGCCTGACCCCGCCGAACTACGAGAAGATCCGTATGGCATCCGGCTTTGAGGCCAGCTACGGCGGCAGCGAGGCCAACATTGCACTGGCACTGGCTAACCTTGGTGTGGACAGCACCTTCTTCAGCGTGGTGCCCAACAACAGTCTGGGCAAGAGCGCCGTGCGCTGGCTGCGTTCCAACGACGTGCACTGCACCCCTATGATCCTGACCGAGCCGAACGAGACTCCTTCCAACCGTCTGGGTACTTATTATCTGGAGACCGGCTACGGCATCCGCCCGTCCAAGGTCATCTATGACCGCAAGCACAGTGCCATTACCGAGTACGATTTCTCGCAGGTGGATCTGGATGCTTTGCTGGACGGCTACGACTGGCTGCACCTGAGCGGCATCACCCCGGCACTGGCACCCAACTGCCGCACCCTCATTCTGGATATGCTCAAGGTCGCCAAAAACAAGGGCCTGACCGTCAGCTTCGACGGCAATTTCCGCTCCACCCTGTGGAGCTGGGAAGAAGCCCGCGATTTCTGCACCGAGTGCCTGCCCTATGTGGATGTGCTGCTTGGCATTGAGCCGTACCACCTGTGGAAGGATGAGAGCGACCACTCCAAGGGCGACTGGAAGGACGGCGTGCCTCTGCAGCCCAGCTATGAG
>ERZ837910.5649-NODE-5649-length-10997-cov-3.342259_pt1 | contig 10997 bp, 6 predicted proteins | sample MGYA00519940_ERZ837910 | MGnify/ENA primary metagenome ERZ837910 (study PRJEB31850, sample SAMEA3708825) | human gut metagenome | biome: human gut; feature: human-associated habitat; material: faeces | place: China | collected 2014 ... | reverse complement strand
CGATGAAAGTTTCGGTTATGATTACGATGATTATTTTGTGGACATCAAGACCGTTGGGGATTCTTTGCATTTTCTGAAAAATGAAAAACGCGAAGGTTATTTTAAGCCCGGAAAGTTACGGATGCGTTTTGGGCTTAAACCGAAGGGTTCGGATATTTATTATCAGTTTTATCCGGAAGCTATTGCCCATGTAAAGGCGAAGGAATTTTATAAGATGACCTTGAAGGCCCAGACTAAAAATGGCGCCTTGTCGGGTATTGCTATTGAGACTGATTCTTCAACGATCGATATTCCGGTGGAGGTGGATTTACCCCCTTATTTCTTGCCTAAAAAAGCTCCGGTAGTAACGTTTACTGCTGACGATATGGATGCAGGAAATATATTGACGACAGAAGGTGTCTCCAAAAAAGCAATAGTGATGATAACTTCTGCAGCGGGGCTGACTGAACTGAAAATTAAAACGACATCAGATACTTTACTGGCAAGAGGATGGCCTGCAGAATTCGATCTGATGAAGGCAACAGCTGAACAGAAATCTTTATTGAAAGCCAACGGTTTGGATTGGAGTGAAGATATTGATAAAAATGACACGATCAGGGCCGCTGTATGGGTGAATTTCAATCATGTAATCAAATTGCTAAATACGGCACCTGGGCAGACTAGTATTTCGACTTTTGAGATTTTAAGTAAGGATCGTTTGAATCAAAATGGGAATGACTGTAAGTTTAGTGTGAAAATTGCTCCTCCTATATTCGAATTTGTGAATACCCCAGGGAGCGGAAATGTTTGGGCAAAACGAGTTTTATATGATATAAAATATGTTTCTGAAACACGAACGCCCGTGGTGGAATGTGCTGGAGCAGATGGTATATGGACACCGATTGAAACCGTATTGACCTCAACTGGGACTGAGTTTTATGAATGTTTAGGTAAGGGGTTAAATAGTGCAACAAACTATACTTTCCGGATTCGGCTAGGAGGACATATTTTAGAGGCTGGTAACTATACGACGGAGGAGGCTCGACAAATTCCGAATAGTAATTTTGTAGATTGGTATTCATATGAAAGGTCTTATAAATATGCTTTGTTGACTCAAAAAATAACTGTTTGGTGTCCTTGGAAAGAGGGGGAAACTGATGTTTGGTGGGCCACGAGAAATCCTGCGACGACGAGTCAGAAAACAGGATATACCAATAGTTATTGTGCGAATAATGGAACCACTTCTGTTACCATTGATGGACAGAAAGCTGTACAAATTATGACGACGGCCTGGGGAGGGTGGAACACGAGTCTTGTAAATGGTGGCGGTACAAAAAAGAATATATCTGCCGGCTTATTATTTTTGGGGACATATGATTATACTACGGATGATAGTGATTATCTTACAAGTGAGACTATTACAGAAGGTAAAGTATTTACTTCACGCCCGTTATCTCTCCGTTTCAAATATATGTACGCACCTATAGAGAATGAAAGTTTTAAGATCCGGGCAGTTGTTCAGCATCGAAGTGACAATGGTACTGTAACAGATTTGGCAACAGCAGAACTCATTGATGGAGCGACGGTCAATGGCTTGACCGATAAAGAGTTGATCTTTAATTATAAGTCTGAGTACAGACATTTAAGAGCAACACATATTTGTTTGTTATGTACTTCTAGTACTGCAGAAAGCCCGGCTACTACTAATTCCGGAACTGGTACATTGCACTATGGAAGTAAATTAACCTTAAGTAATTTAAGTTTAGAATATTAATGAATAATCACAAAACAAATATAACAATGAAAAAAGTATTAAACTTCGGTAGTTTATTATTGATATTGAATTTGTTGATCGCCTCTTGTGGTAAGGATCCAAAAATTGAACAACAAATCGGTAACCTGGAACAGGGACGTTTTGCTTTACATTTGGGTACAATGGGAAGTTTTGAAGTGATTACCCGAGCTACAGATGATGTGGATGTCAGTGATTTTACAGTACATATAAAAGGGACTACTTTAAAAGAAAATCTTTACGATTCGACGTGGGCCCGTTATGCCGATATGCCTTCCGTGATTACGATTCCGGCTGGAACTTATACGATTTCTGCCTACAACGGAGAGCAACGTTCTGGATTTGCAACTCCTTATTATTATGGAGAAAAAGAATTTACTGTGGGGATTCAGGAATTAACAGATGCCCAGGTTACTTGTCAGCTGGCTTGTGTGAAATTGTCGGTTGAATTTACTTCGCTGTTTCTGAGTAACGTGAACGATCCGGTTTGTATTATTCACCAATCGGAAGGGGTTTCATTACAGTTCGATCCTAAAGAAAATAATGGTACGGGTTATATCGCAGTTCCGGCCGATTCGACTTTGGCCATAACGATTCGGGGTAGTTATGCAGAAGATGGAAGTGAAGTGAACCGTACTTACTTTATAAAAGAAGTAGGGGCGAAACAATGGCATAAGATTGCTTTGAGTGTGAATACTTCTGCCGGTATAGAAAATGAAGGAGGAGGTATGATCGAGGTAGATCATAGTGTCGATGAAAAGAATTCCACCGTATTGGTACCTGGTGCTGGTGATTTGATCGATAATAACGGAGATTACGGTAGCTGGGAGGATGATGAGCAAGGTGGGGGAGAGACTCCTGATGTGGATGATAAACAATTGCCGACTATTACCGGAAGCAATTTTAATGGAAAAGCTTTTACTTTTGATCAACCCTTGATCATTACCGATGCTGATAAAGACGCTGGAATATCTTTGGATATCACATTAAAAGCGCCTGAAGGCGGAATTAAGAATTTATATTTAGTCATGTCCTCTACTGATAAGACAGTTATGGATCCAACTTTCGCTGAAATGGGTGCTACGAACGAAGCTTCCCCTTGGGATCTGGCTAATCCTCAGGAAAGTATCGGACAGGAAGCTTTGGATATTTTGACTCAGTTGAACGTTATAAATTTGGAAAATCCTATTAAAGGGAAAAAAGATTTTTTATTTTCAATAGGTGGCTTCATGAGCTTTTTAACCTCACCGGATGATGCATCACTCTATTTTGATCATACCTTTAAAATTAGAATGGTTGATGCAAATGATAATGAGGTTTCTGAGACCTTGGTTGTACGACGTAAGAATTAAATATAGAATATGAAAGGGAAGATTGTATATTTAATTTTAATTGTCCTTTCGTTTTGTGCCTGTCAGGAAGATCGGGTAGAAAATGAAAATGGCGAGGGATGGTTAGCTATTGAGTTTCTGACTGATAAAAGTGTTCGGACTCGTGCTACAGAACCTGAATACCAATTGCGAATAACAAATTCACAAGGTAAAGAGGTAGCTCACTATGATAATTTTAAAGGGCTTAGTGATCGGATTTTATTGCCTGCCGGTACTTATACATTGGTCGCGACAAGTGGGGAAGATGTGGTTGCTGACTTTGAGAAACCGTATTATAAAGCTGAACAGGAAGTGAATATTGAAGCTGCTGTGACTAAACAGGTATCTTTGATCTGTACTCAAGCGAATGTGAAAGTAACAGTTGAATATTCCGATCTGATCAAATCCCATTTTCCTGAATATACATTGAAAGTAGTTAATGGAGAAGGAAGCCTTACTTTTATTAAAGATGAAAAACGGAGTGGATATTTAAGGGTAAATGAAGGTACTTTAGTTTGGCATTTAACCCTGAATAATGGACAGGAAGTATTCCGTCTGAATAAAACTATTACAGGAGTTGAACCTCGGCAACATTATCATTTTTCGTTCGATATTAAAGAAAATGGTTCTGAGGATGAAGGAGCTTTTGTCGGAGGAGTTGTAGTCGATACGACTACTGATATATACAATTGGTTGTGTGAGATCGTATTGAAAGAGAATATTGCAAAACCTGAGATCAGGCGTTTGGATGGTGGGGCAATGAGTGAGTCGGTGTTAGTGCTTGAGAAAGCAAGAGGTGCAGATGTTCAGTTGGATATTACAGCACAAGCCCGGATACAAAATTTGAAACTCCGGCATAAATCCTCTGTATTGAAAGAATTAGGTATCCCCGAAGTTGTGACTATTACAGAAATTTCTCCAGCTGTAAAAGATGCAGTTCAGGCTGCCGGAATATTGTGGGATAATCAGGACGTACTGAATTCACAACAGGTGACTTTGAATTTTAATGATTTGATAAATAACAAACTGCCCTTGGGTGATTATGAATTCTTCGTGAGTGTATATGATGCCCGGAGCCGTTTGGTTGAAGATACTTTGCGTATTTCAGTAATTCCTGATATGGATCATGTGGCTCTGAATGATAATCGCTATAATGTTTGGGCTAAATTTGCTACGATTTCAGGACAATGGTATACGGTTGAACGACCTGCTGGAATGACTCTGGAATACAGTAAAGATCAGAATTCATGGACTAAGGTAAATCAAGAGGATATACAGTTTGATGATGCAATGAAATCATTAACCGTTTGTCTGACTCATTTGGATCCGGGTACTTTATACTATTATCGTACCGTTTCGGATAACTTTGTTTCGGATCAGGTGAAATCTTTTACAACAGAGGAAGCTCCTGTGGTTCCCTATTTATCTTTTGATAATTGGTATAATGATAAAGGACCGGTAGTAGGAGAAAGCAAGGATAATATTATATGGGATTCCGGTAACAAGGGTGGTAATAGTTTTGGTTTTACCCCTACAACCCAGGAAACAAATGATGTGATAAAAGGTTCGGCTGTACGTATGGAATCCATGTGGGCTGCTGTGAAATTTGCTGCAGGAAACATCTATACGGGTAGTTTTGGAGGTACTTATAATGTCTCTCAGGCTAAGATTAATTTTGGTATTCCCTATACAGGCAGACCGACAACTTTATCAGGATACTATAAATATGCTCCGCAAACCGTAAATCGGGGAGAGCAGGGGGGAATGTCCGGAAAACAAGACAGTTGTCATATTTATATCGCTTTATTGGATTGGACGGCTCCTCATGTTGTCGATTCTAAGTATCCTAATACGAATATCGATTTGTCGGTTAATAATAAGAGTATTATAGCTTTCGGTGAAGTTAAGGATAGCCGTACCATGACAAACTATGAGGCTTTTAATATTCAATTGGATTACCGGGATAAAGAAAAGATACCTTCTTATATTTTGATTGTCGCTACGGCAAGTAAGTACGGGGATTATTTTACCGGAGCAGAAGGTAGTGTTTTGCTGATAGATGAATTCGAACTGGGTTTTGACCCGGTTGAATGATTATAGAAGGGGGGATATATTCCGGAGAGGAATGTGTCCCTGTATTTTTAAGTTAAATATATGAAAAAAGGCATTTTATTGTTGCTGCTAATTAGTTTGGGAACTGTGTCTTGCTGGGGGAAGGAAAGGATAAACCGGGGGATTGTGAAGATGACTTTTGTGCCGAAGGGACAGTGGTTTTTCGGAGGTACTTGTTCTTATTCCGAGATGAGCCAGGAGAATTATAAGCTATTGGTGTTGAAAGATTGGAATGGAAATGGATATCAGTTGGCTATAAAGCCTTTTTTCGGTTATATGGTAAAAGACGATTTGGGGGTGGGGGCTACTTTTGCCTATGAACGGTCATTGTTTAAGGTGGATAATTTGAATATCAACTTGAATGAAGACCTGGCATTTCAAATCGCCGATTATTATATATTGGAACATGTTTATACTGCTTCAGCTTTTATGCGATTATTTATGAATATTGAAGAAAGTAAACGTTTCGGCCTTTTTAATGACGTGAAGCTGATGTTTGGAGGAGGACAGGGAAAGTATATCAATGGAAAAGGAGATTTATTAGAAGGTACATATCAAACTATTTTTAAAACAGGTTTGATCTATTCTCCAGGTATTGCTGTTTTTATCAATGATTATGCTGCAGTGGAGGCTTCTATCGGAGTGTTGGGAATACAGATGAAACAGGTCAACCAAAAGACCAATGGGGTACATACCGGTTCATTTAAGAATAGTTCGGCTAATTTTAAGATAGATTTATTTTCGATCGGTTTAGGATTTTCCATTTATTTGTAGGTTATGAGGATTTATATTTTGTTTGGCTTATTTTGGGGTATGATCGGTTGCATTTCGGACGATATTCCATTACCGGTGATTTATGGAAATGTACAGAAAATTGAATTCAATGGACAACAAAAATGTGTGATCAATACCAAAACTCGTACTATTGAATTAACTTTAAGCGATACGGTCGATATCAAACGAGTTTATTTGAATACATTGGAAATAACTGCAGATCCGGCTCGGGAACAATCTGTAGATATCGTTCCGGCAACATCTTTGAAAGTCGATTCTTTTGTCGATTTATCAAAGCCTTTTCGTTTTTTGATCAACACATACCAGGAATATGAGTGGACTATTACTGCCGATCAGCCTGTTGAAAGATATTTTAAAGTAGCCCATCAAGTAGGTGATGCTGTTATAAATCTGGCTGAGAAAATGGTTAAGATTACTGTTGAAAAAGGCCAAAGTTTATCGAATATACAAGTAGAGGATGTAAAACTGGGATCGTCCATCGCAACTTACGATCCTGATCCATTGACCCTGACAAATTTCCAGAAACAACAGGTTATTTATGTAACTTGTTTCGGTCGTATAGAAAGGTGGCTCATCACTGCTTTTATTGATTCGGGCGAAACTGCTGGAACAGATATTACAGGTGAAGTGAATGCTTGGGCTAAATTGGCTTATTTAAACGGAAATATCCCTTCCGGAAAAACAGGTACTCCTTATTTTGAGATTAAGGAAGCCCGTGCGACAACCTGGACGAAAGTGACAGCAGTGGTTAGCGGAAAAACTTTTACAGCGAAAGCAACGGGCCTGAAACCTCAGACTACTTATTCGGTACGTGGTGTAGTCGGAGAAGAGCAAGGGACTGAGGTGTCTTTTACAACCGAAGCTGCCGAGCAGGTTCCTTATAGTAATTTCGATCTGTGGTATAAAAATGGAAAGGCATGGTATACTGGCGTAGAAGGTATTTCTACTTGGGATTCCGGGAACGGAGGAGGGGCCAGTTTTGGTTTTAATCCGACATCGGAAGAGACAAGTGATGTGATAAAAGGATCGGCAGCAAAACTCGCTTCTTGTTATGCTGCGGTTAAGTTTGCGGCAGGAAGTCTCTATACCGGTAAATTTGCCGGTTTAGATGGTTTTAATGCAAAACTGGATTTCGGAATACCGTACACTTGCCGGCCTACCCGGTTGACCGGTTATTATAAATATAATTCAGGAACAGTAGATAAGGTTCCTGATAATGGTAAGTTCGATTTTATAAAAAATAAAACCGACAGTTGCCACATTTATGTGGCCTTATGCGATTGGACAGAAGCTTTTCATGCCAACTCAAAGACAGAAACTTTTGTAGATTATAGTGCTGATAATTCATCCATTATAGCCTACGGAGAGCTCAAAAATGATCGTAAGATGTCTGCTTATGAGAAATTTACGATAGATATCCAGTATCGCGATCTGACCCGGAAACCTACTTATATTGTGATTGTGGCTACTTCCAGCAAGTATGGAGATTATTTTGCCGGAAGTACAACTAGTGTGTTGTTATTGGACGAATTTGAGTTGAGTTTTGATTGATAAAACTTGTTTTTTCAGGGGAGTGTTGTAAATTTACTGCGTTAACCTGAAGATGATGATTTTGATAGATAGGATAAAAAGAAACCCTTGCCGGACATTTTGGTTCTTAGGTGGGGGTCTTTTTTTGATTTTTATAATCTGGTATAATATACTGCCGGTCCCCTTGTTTCAGGACCCTTATGCTACGGTGTTGCTCGACCGGGAAGGGCAGGTTATGGGTATGAAGGTGGCGGATGATGGGCAGATGCGTTTTGAAGAGGTTCAGGATTTGCCTCCCCGCTATGTTATTTCTGTTTTGGTTTTCGAAGACCGGTATTTTTTAGCCCATCAGGGGGTGAATTGGTGGGCTTTGTGCCGGGCATTAGTGCAGAATATACAGGCCGGGCATGTGGTCAGTGGGGGAAGTACGCTTTCGATGCAGGTGGTGCGTTTGGCTTTGGGAAATCCGCCCCGTACCGTTCCTGAAAAGATAAGGGAGATTTTCCTGACACTACGGATGGAGCAGAGTTATTCTAAAAAACAGATTTTGGAGATGTATGCTTCACACGCTCCTTTTGGGGGGAATGTAGTCGGCATACGGGCGGCTGCGCTGAAATATTTTAACCGCCGGCCCGAACAGCTGAGCTGGGCCGAAGCTGCTTTACTGGCGGTGTTACCTAATGCACCGGCATTGCTTTATCCCGGAAAGAACAATACTTTACTGAAACAAAAAAGAGACGGGTTGTTGGCCAAATTATACCGGGAAGGGGTGATGTCCGAAGATTCGTACCACCTGGCCTTGGCTGAGCCCTTGCCGGAAAAAAAGTTCGATATCCCTACTGTGGCACCCCATCTGTTGGCTAAGGCTTATCGGGAAAGAAAAGGAAAAGTGTGCCCGACATATATCGACGGACGCTTGCAGAAAAAGATCAATGAGATCGTAGAACGGCATACCGCTTTACTGAGCCAGAATTATATCTATAACATGGCTGTGTTGGTGGCTCATGTCCCGACCGGAGAAGTCAGGGCCTATGTCGGGAATAGTGCTCCCCGGAAGGGCAGCCGGGGAAATGACGTGGATATTGTCCAGGCTGTTCGGAGTTCGGGAAGTATTCTCAAACCGGCTTTATATGCTTGCATGTTACAGAGTGGGTTTATTTTACCCGGGACCTTAGTGCCCGATATCCCTTCCCGTTTCGGAAGTTATTCTCCTTCGAATTTTAACCGTGATTTTAAGGGCGTCGTACCGGCCAGACAGGCTTTGGCTCAATCCTTGAATATTCCTTTTGTACGCTTACTCAAAGATTATTCATATGCCCGTTTTTACGATGATCTGAAACAATTGGGAATTCGTTCTTTAAACCGCGACGCCGATCATTATGGACTGAGTCTGATTTTGGGTGGTGCTGAAACGTCACTTTGGGATATTTGTAATTTGTATGGAGGAATGAGTGCTGTATTGAATCATTATAATGACAGGGACGGACAATATTTTGACGGGGAATATTCCCGTTTGAAGGTTTGGGAGGAGTATAGCGGAGCGGAAGGACAAGATGAGGAAGAGAAAAAAATTAGTGCGGATCGGAGTGTATTGAAAGCTTCGGCGATCTGGCAGACCATGAAGGCTTTGGAGGAGGTGGAACGGCCGGAAATGGAATCGGGGTGGAAAAATTTTGTCTCGGCGATGAATCTGGCCTGGAAAACGGGAACTAGTTTTGGCTTCCGGGATGCTTGGGCGGTGGGAGTGAATCCCGAGTATGTGATCGGCGTTTGGGTAGGGAATGCCGACGGGGAAGGACGTCCGGGTTTGGTAGGGGTGAGAGCTGCGGCTCCGGTACTCTTTGAGGTCGCTGGTCTTTTGCCTGTGAACCGGCATTTCTACGAACCGGCCGAGGAGATGAAAGAGGTGGTCGTATGTCATCGGAGCGGTTACCGGGCTTCGGCTTATTGTGAGGAGACCGATACCATCCGGGTTTGTGCTGCCGGAAGCAGGACACAGGTGTGTCCTTACCACCGCTTGGTAAATCTCGATGCTACCGGAAAATGGCAGGTGACTTCGGATTGTGAGCCGATACACCGGATCAGGATACAGCCCTGGTTTGTGCTTCCACCGGTGCAGGAATGGTACTATTGCCGGACTCATACCGGATATCGCAGATTACCGCCTTATCGTCCGGATTGTCACCCTCAGGGGGAAGAGATGATGGAAATGATTTATCCCCAACGGGGAACCCGGGTTTTTATTCCCAGGGATTTCGGAGGGAAACCCGGACGTGTGGTTCTCGAAGCCGTGCATCGATCGGTTAAAGCCCGGATTTATTGGTATGTCGACGAGCAGTTTTTGGGTGTAACCCACTCCATCCATCAGCAAGAAGTATGGCTGAAAGAAGGTCGCCATACCCTGACGTTGATGGATGAAGAAGGCCATATTTTACAACAGGTATTCCGGGTGGTAGGGAAGGAAATTCCGGGCGGTGGTTAGCAATCACCCGATCCGGTTAATTCTGGCTGAGTTTAATGCCGGCGAACCAGCTACGGGGAAGGCCAGGGGCATAAATGTATCCGGTATCCCGGAATGTTCCCCGGCCGAAATCTCTCCGGTAGCTTTGAAAAATGTTTGGGATACCACAATTGAATTGAAAAACATAGTTTCTGCTAATGGTAAAATCGTAATTCAATTTAATGTTGGTATCGAAGAAATCTCCGCTTTTTTCAGTTTGTCTTTTTCCGATATATCTGATTTGAATGGAAATAGAAAAGTAAACGGGCAATGAAACGGTTTGAGCCCACTCCGAAATTTCGTGGAGGGTATCCCGTTGGCCGGGTTATCTTTTGTTATAGCATCTTTTTAATGCGAAATGCGATTATGAACACAAGGTCAGGAGAAGGAATTAAATTTCGTTAAATGCTTTGTCGCTTAAAATAAATCCCATAGTTTTGTACTAACAAAATTGTTTAATAATAATGTTCAACCAAAGTGATTGTATAAAACATGGTAAAAAAAGAGACTGTCAAAACCGATACTGAAAGCCGCATTTTGCAGGCTGCGGAGGAGGAGTTCCTGTTGAAAGGGCTGGAAGGAGCCCGGACGACCGCTATCGCGGAACGTGCAGGTGTAACCCATGCTATGCTGCATTACTATTTCCATACGAAAGAAAATATTTTACCAAAGAGATGCGTGAAAATTATACGTTGCTGATTCCGCAGATGTCTCCGATCCATTTCGAGCTTCTGGAGCCTGCATTTAATTCATCCGGATATAACCTTCAGGTATTGCCTAATGACAACAAACAGGCTGTAGACGTAGGCCTGAAATATGTAAACAATGATGCCTGCTATCCATCTCTGATGGTAGTCGGTCAGATCATGGAAGCAATTCTTTCCGGTAAATATGATACAGATAAAATCGCTGTGATCAT
>ERZ837910.5646-NODE-5646-length-11000-cov-2.985656_pt1 | contig 11000 bp, 6 predicted proteins | sample MGYA00519940_ERZ837910 | MGnify/ENA primary metagenome ERZ837910 (study PRJEB31850, sample SAMEA3708825) | human gut metagenome | biome: human gut; feature: human-associated habitat; material: faeces | place: China | collected 2014 ... | reverse complement strand
AGCGTACCTGCCCGCCCTCCAGTGAATTATTGAATCCCAACTGCCGGTCCTCATAGCTGCGGAAAACAAGACCGCTACCAAACTGGTCAAAAATATCACCGGCACGAATACCATAATATTTATCCTGCCAACTGATGTATTTGCTGCCAAGAATAAAACTATGCTTATCATCATAAATACCCATGTCATACCCTTGTAACGTAGGAAAGTACCCTTCCAACTGGAATCCGGCAGAGAACTTTTTATTGGTATAATCTATTTTCAGGTAGTTATTGCTACCGAAACGGGCATCAGTTATTGAATTGGGCAGGTCGTTATCATCCACATAGATAATACTGTTTGATTCAAGACTACCGGAAAGCTGTCCGTACTTTCCAAAATCCACCTGGCCATAGGAAAAGACGCTATAACCAGCCAGTCCTAAAATAAAGAGAATCTTCTTCATTTTTCCTGTAATTCTTTTAGTTTCTTCAATAGTTCCAGTTCACTGCCTGGAGTATATCCTGAATGTGCATAAACCACATTCCCCTTTGCATCGATGATGAAAGTTTGTGGAGTGAGAGACACATTCATGGCTCGTTTCAAGTCCTGATTCTTGTCGAAAATACAGGTAAATTCCCAGCCATATCCTTGTGCCATAGAGCGGGCACGTGATGTGAAACGGTTGTCGTCAATAGAGGCGGCAACAATATCAAAGTCCACTTCTTTGCGCCATTCTTCCAGGACTTCATTCAAGGTATTCAGTTCTGTGATGCAAGGCTTGCAGGTAACTCCCCAAAAAGAAAGGATAAAAGGTCTGCCGGTAATCAATGATTGGGTGGAGATCGTTTTCCCTTTGGCATTCTCTACATTCACCGCAGGCAAGGTCTGTGCTACAATGCCGGTTGCGCAGAGCAATAAGATTAATAATAAGCAAGATATCTTTTTCATTTGTCGTTCAATTTATTGTAATATAAAAGAATAAAGGCTCTGCATACTATTTCCAATTATTGGGAAGCAGCAGAGCCTTATATTTAAAAATCAATCAATCATTAGGTTAGCTTTATCAAGCATATCTTATTTCTTAGTTTGCTTTTTCATCCATTCATTCAAAGAAATGTAATCAACTTCTATGTGTTTACGCTTGATGTTGAAACTTGGCAGATAAGTAGTCTTGTAGTGATTGCCTTTTCTGTTGCCTACGCTCTTTCCTGCACGTGTTCCGGGGAATGCCGACTTAAGAGTATTGGCACCTGTCCAACCTCTCTTCATAACAATCGGCTTGTCATTAGAGAATACGTTAACGATGGCGTTCACACCCATGATTTGTCCTATTGCCGGATTATACACAGTGTTGTCTTCTGCTGTATATGAGCCGATCTCTACTGTATTGCCGTTGTCGGATATATTCAACGGAAAGTCGAAGAACCCCCATTTTTTAGCATCCACGGTTTTGGCTGCCAAGTAATAATCCGTTCCCGACCAACCCCATAGAGGAGGAATGAACATTGTATTGGTTGGAACTACGGCTTCATTGCTACCAGTTACTTCAATAAACATTTTTGGTCCATAATCATAAAACAGGTCAGATACTCCAAAAGAGTCATATCCGCTGAGGGTACAGAATAAAGCCCATGGAGACATATAAGCGCTTTGATCGCCCAATACATCAAAACCAGTAATCACCATGCGGTTTTGGCCACGATATTTACTAATATATTTAGTTTCCAATGCCTTGTAATCTTCAAAATTCTTTTTGAGTCTTGCTTCTCCGGCTTTTTCAGGTTCTGTAGCACCATTCTTTTTTTCCAGATTCACAAAATGCTCCAATAAAGGTGCTTAGTTCTTATCTTTTTTGAAAGCTGCATAATTGGAAGGACTATCATTGAAAGGATTGCTACTGATTGTCATCTTTGTGTCCTTTTCAACTTCCGCAGTAGTCCAGTCTGGCTGAGTTTCTTCTACTGTGAAACGAGCGGTATAATCGCTTGGCAGTGTATTGAACAAGTCTGACTCAATACGTACTTTATCCGGTTCTTCCGGTGACTTATTCTTACATTCTGTAATACCATAAGCTTCGTCTTCATTATAAGCGGCAACTTTCAATATAGATTCGGTGCCTTCCCATGAACTGAACGACATATCAGCACCTGCATCACTGTTTATAACCCGTAGTGTCTCCTCATCTAATAGTAATCCATAATATTTAAACATCATATCCATGTCAGTCTCCGAAATAGACGCCCATTCGTTAGCACTATTTATCAGGTACTTCATTGCTACACAGTCATGATTCACAGCCTTTACATTAAACCATACATTATAAGGAGCACCGGCTTCATAACCTTTAGGAGCTTCAATGGCCTTTATTTCTATCACGGGTAGCGGTTTGGTGGATTCAATTGTGCTCACTTCCATTTCCGTATATGTCTGAACAGAACCAACTTCATCACAAATACCGGTAATAAACAAATGGAATTTTGTATTCTTTTCCAAATTAGGAACTAAAATGGAAGCTGCTTCCGTTTCACGGCCTAAGATAGGCACCTCTCCTGTCAAAATAGCGGCTTGTAATCCGTCTTCGCCAACCCATCTCTTCACCATTTCGTATTCAGTTTCGTCAAGCATCGATACTAAATATTCTTTAACATCACCGCTCGGGGTAAAATCGAAAGCTAAAGTATGTTCAGTCCGGGTCGTTATTTCTACTTTCACTTCTCCGTTACCTTTTTGAGGAGCTTCGCTACGCACTTCTTGTCGCGCAAAGAATCCATTGAATGTCACGCCTTCATCTACGGGTTTATCTTTACAATCGCCTATCAAATTCGGCAATGATGAAGTTTTGGTATTGATGGCAGAACCCAAGAGAGGATCGTCCCCGCCTCCGCCTCCAGCTGTAAAGTCCATGACACCGTCCTTATCACATTCTGCAATCAGAATATAATAAGAAGTACCCGGATATATCTGGTATGTTCCCATTTCTGGATCATCCGTGTCTATAAGTACTTTCTCCCATTCAATTGTTTGCGGTCCTTTACCTATGGGAGCGCCATATTCAAGGAAAGTCATATCCATTCCGGTATAACCAAAATTCATGTTGCGTTCTTCATACGTAAGCTTTGACACTGCAGTATACTTATAATACTTGTCGGCGGGGCATTCTATGTGAAACTTGAGTCCGAACATGGAAGCACTAAGCACAGTCAATAGTTTATCGTAATTTACCGTAGTTACAGAGGCTGATTTTACAATATATTCAATTGTTTTATCGGCTTTCTCGTGCTTCAAAGAAATGAGTATCGTATATTTCTTGTTACCTTCCAATCCAGTAATAGAAATTTTCTCAGTTTCATTTTTACATTCCGTTACATAGCCTTCGTTCTTTGCAGCCAGGAATAATTCTTCACCGTCAGGAAGGGTCGTTACATCACCTTCCTTTACCTGGTAGGCATATTCGCTGATACCTTTGGCCTGTAAAGTAATAACTGCAGATGTTGAGGATGTCTGAGTTTCGTCTACTTCTACATTTACTGTGTAGTCTGGCTCATCTGGTAGATCCGGTTTCTTGTCGTCATCCGAACAACTCCATAAGGCTGTTGCTGTGAGTAGAGTACTCATCAAAAACAGGCATGAATAAAAACTTTTTCTCATGTTTTTTTAATTTTGAATTAATAATCATATTGTCTAAAAATATTGTGCTTGAATAGAAAGATTATGATTCAAGTATTCGCATTGATAAAATTATTGGTTGGGTAATAAAGAGGACATATCTCACGATATATCCTCCCAAAAACACTTTATATAAAAACATTTTGAACGAAAGGTCCAAAGATGGTTTTCTTAATTATTGAATGGATCTAATATTTCATTCTTATATACTTTAATCACATTCGATTTGTCCGCATTATCAGTCATTGTAATGACAGAAGGATTTTTCTCATCGTCAGCAGTCAGAGTAAATATAGCTCCTGTTGTACCTTTAGAGAATGGATAAATCATCAGATTCCAACCAAGGTTACTATAGAAATCTACACCTACATCATTTCCACTCAATGCAAATACTATTTTAACTTGATTATCTCCTATAGGCGTTGTATTAAAAAGTAATATTCCCGGATCAAAACCGTCACAACTCCAAAAAAATGCAATCTGATTTGATGAATATGGTGTTAATGCAGCCATATTTAAATGAATCTGATTTGGATCTAGAGCCTGTTCTTTGACGCTCCCCCAATAAATTTGGCCCAACCGTCCTATGTTTTTATAAGAGAAGTACCAATCTTGATTGAGTAAGAAATAGTTTAATGGGAACTTGGGGGTCAAAATTATATTCCCCGATACAAGTAGCCCATCATCACCATTCTCTCGAAACTCCAATGCTTCAAGACTTTTTCCATTTATTTCTAATGATTCCATAAGCTTCAGACCGGTAGGAGTTATAATATATGGTGCCATTACGTCTTTCGTATTATCTCCGTCTTCATAAGTAAAGGTTAGGGTATGATATGATCGAGATACTTTAGCCTTAAAATTATCATCCGAATAATCAAATTGCGGGAATGAGGATATTGCTTGATCCATTTCAATTATATCGCTTAGATATTTGTCCCAGCTTCCTTCAAATGGAGTCATAATAATTTTATTTTCTGTCTTTTTCCCTTGTAATACAACTCTTTCAGCGGTTGCTTCCATTATTGTAAATTCATAATCTCCTTCCATTCCGAGACCATCTGAACCTATACCAAGCGCATTGCTGGGGTCTGAGAATACATGGAAGATTTCATTGTAAGTGTCAAAAGTCAATGTGGGGCCTGCTTGTTCTTTCATTCTGTAGGTACTTGTAACTTTAGCATCAGCAGCACCTGTTATATCTGCTGAAACTGTCACTTTACCATCTTCTTTGAAAAGAACCAGTACATTATAACCACCATAAATCTGTCCGCTAGCTGGATAATATTCCATTAACCAGCCATTCTGTGCGTTGACTAATACATCCTTATCTGCCGCCAATCTTTTTTCAATTCTATTTGCAGCGTTTTCACCGAAAATGTCTTCAGCATCCGGCGAGCATGCTGCAAATAAAAGAGAAAATGTAAAAAAGAAAAGATAAATATATTTTTTCATATTGTCTTCTATTTAAAGAGTTCCTAAATCTAAATCACCAATCTTTTTCTCACGTTCCTGCACAATTTTGTGTAATTGATCAATATCAATTCCCCAAGATTCTGCCAGATAATCTTTTACCATTTCAAACTTCTGAAGGATGATGGCAGCACCGCTAGCTCCAGCTGTATCTAAAATAGCCTGCCACTGCTCATTAGTATATGTAACGTAAAGAGCAATTGTCTCAACAAAATCTTCCTGTGTTTCAGTGCTGGCATAATTGGATACGAATCCCATCTTCATGGCAGCCTCATTGGTAATGTTCACCCAACCCGGTCCAGTATATTTACCGGCAGAGATTGTGTTGAATTCAGTTGAATAATTCTTTTTTTGATGCAGAATATGCGCAAACTCATGGTGCATAGTTTTGAAATACCAGTAATTCAAAGCATCAATATCCGGATTTTCCGTGTCCAGTCCGTTAACATTGAAGAGGGTTATCTTTAAACCGCCCTCTGCCGTTCCCAATACCATAGAGCCACCAGACTTCTCATATTCAGGAGAACCTATGAAATGCATTACTTTAGGACAATAGGTAGCAATAAATTTTCTGCCTACCAGTTCTTCATAAGCATCAATCCATAAAAACTTTACCAATTTAGCCAAAGCTACAGATCTATTATAATCTGCCGGTATAACATTGTACTTCATGTCTGATTCTACGTCATCAAACTTGTATTTCAGATCAATGTTGTACGTTTTGGTGTAATTATCCAAGATCCATGTATCAAAAGCATTACGCTCTGGAGGATTAGGATTAAAGATGCTATTGGAATTTAAATCGTCTTCATTGCAAGAAACTGCTACTACAGCTAATGCTAATAATATAAATAATTTAATTTTTTTCATACACTTTCTTTTTTTAGTTTCTGGGATTAGCTTCCAAACCAGCATTGATTACATCCTGAGGCAACTGGAATGCACGTCTGGAATCATCTTTAGTTAATACATCAGGTGCCATGTTTTCTCTATTATGAGAAATCTCAATGCCATAGCGTTTAATGTCATACCAACGCAAGCCTTCATGAATCGTTTCTACTCTACGGAGTTGGAGAATACAATGGATAAAATTTTCTTGTTTAGTATCTACGAAAGAAATGATAGGGTTCAACCTTTTTTTGACAGTACGTTGCGCTGCGCTTGTTACAATAGTCGGCATGTAATCAATATTATTATAGAATTTATTGATATAATCTGCCGTTACAGTGGGTGTTTTATCAGCATAACAAACAGATATCAACCAATTGTTTATATCCGTTACAGCCATTTCATATTCAGGTTGTGCTTTCATTATATATGCCTCAGCGCGGCAAAGCAATGTTTCATTTGTAGTAAAAGGAACCATAACAGCATGACGGTATCCTATTCCGTTAACCTTATCTGTATATTCAAAATACATAGCCAGTTTTGGGAAAGGCATTTTTTCTTGTGGATTCCAAATGGTATTAGCTGCTACCAAATTTGCCCCTGTTCCCCATATACCATCGGCACGGAGATTTTCATTATCACAAATTTCCTTAGCCTGTCCATAGCGATCTGCCCCGGAATAAGCTCCATAAATATAAGGCCATGAACTATAAATAGGAGTAATAAGTAAATTTGCCGGTGACTTGGCTGAGATGAAAGCATCAGCTACATTGGCTGGACTAGACAAGGTGCCGAAGTCAGATTCGTAAGCACGTAATACTTTAGCAGGTGTCGTCCCCAATACAGCGTTTGCATATTTTATTACTTTTTCATAGTTAGATTTATCTGCTTGCAAATAGTACAAATAAAAGCGTGCAGCAAAAGCATTTGCAGCCTTTTTATTGAAATGATACTTGGGAACTGAGTATATATTATCATCAATCAAAGGTAACCCTTCTTCAATATCCGCTGCAATTTTGGAATAAACCTCTTCCAATGTACCTCTTGTATAATGAGGGGCTACTTCTGTCTCCGGAATTGTTGCATAAGGAATACCTAATTTCTTGCTGGCTGTTTCATAATCATAAGCCTCGCAAAAAATATTTGTTAATACGAAATGTCCGTAAGCCCTACACATTAAAGCCTCTCCTCTCTGTGCTTCCAGATTAGTAGGATTTCCCATTTTATCGATGGCCTGCAACGCATGGTTTGCTGAAGCTATTGCAAGATAACATTTATCCCATATCCCTTGAGGCGTGTCCTCATCTGTATCAGTAACAATATCTTGCCATAAATATGCATCCTCTTGTGATTGGAATTCTACTGAGAACAAAGAACCATTGTCCATAGCATTGTCAGATGCCATTTCAGCCATCATGACAGGAAAAGCGCTAGGATAGGCTGAAACAAGTAAAGAAGTAATTTTGGCTTCAGTATCTATTTCCGCTCTATTGTCCGGCATTGTGTCTAGAAAATCGCTACACGATGAAAGTAGTAAGACAGTCATTGCGACTGAATATAGTATATTTACTTTTTTCATATTTTTAGTTTTTTAATTTTTTAAATACCCATTCTTAATGTCAGAGTAAACTGTTTGGGTACTGGTGCTGCAACACCACCTGTGTTAAAGAATTCAGGATCTTGCCCATTCAGTTTGTCGTCAGAGTAAATAAGGAATAGATTTGTTGCTTGTAGTTTTAGGGAAAGATCACTTAATTTCAAGTGACTAATCCATATTTTCGGAAAATCATAAGATATTGAGATTTCTTTCATTCTGATAAAATCTCCTTTTGCTATGCGTTCTGTAGAATAGTTGTAAGCATTATAAGCGCGCTTCAAATTTGGGTCCTTCTGGTTCATACGTCTATCAGCAATTACAGGAACATTGGTAGTATTTTCATCACCAGTAAGAGTCCAACGGTTTTTAAACTCCTTAGGCATGGCATCTAAATCTGAATATTTATTACTGAATACCGGATCCAGGCGAACTACATTACCGAAAGAATAAGTGATAAAGACATTCAGTTTGAAACCTTTATAGGTAAACATGTTACCAAAACTTCCTGTAATAGTAGGATCTGTAGGACCTTCATAAATCAGGTGGTCTTTATTGATGCGTTCCTGGAAATTAATGTCACTTGTGGTCAATTCGCCTTTTTCGTTTATGAAAGTAGGTACTCCATTTGTATTCAAACCTCTAAAGTCCATGGAGAATAGGGAGCGTACCGGATAACCTTGTAATGCGAATCCAGCTCCTGATATCATATCAATTACCCGTGATTGCGAATCTAATTCTGTGACTGTATTCTTTGCATGAGAAATAATAAAGTCCGTATTCCATTTGAATTTTTTAGTTGCAATATTACGGGTAGAAAGAGTAAACTCAATACCATGTGAACGCATACTGGCAACATTCGCATATTTAGAAATTTGTCCTCCTACTCCCATTGTATTAATCATGCCTATCAGGTCATAGTTATTACGTTTATACCAGTCAACCACAAGGTTTATGCGATTATCTAAAAAACCGATGTCCACACCAAGATTAAACTCATGTTTCTTTTCATAAGTTAACTCGCTATTTTCCAAATCTTTTATTTCCAAACCTGATTCACCTACACTTGCAAACGGTCTATAAGGATTATAAGATCCAATTACAACATGCGAGTTAGTTACATTAGCCGGACCACGATCAGCGGTCAGAGAGTAAGATGCTCTTAATGTCAGATTGGATAAAGCAGGTTTCAAATCTTCAAAGAAGGCCTCTTCATGCATATTCCATGCGCCAGAAAGGTTCCATGTAGGCAACCAACGTGAAGAGCGGCTTTTGCCTAATTTGTTTGAGCCTTCATAACGTATTGTTCCATTTACTGTATAGCGCCCTTTATATGAATAAGTCCCGGTTGCAAAGAAAGCTACTTCACGAGAACGGGTTTCTTCTACTGTATAATATTGAGTATTTTCTTCCTTCCCTTGTTTAAAGAACATATAATCATAAGAAGGCAGCATACCCATGTCATATTGCATACCTACGCCATTAAACCAAGTTTTAGATCTGTCGGTTGCTGTTAATTGCATACCACCGAAAAGGTTGATAACATGATCTTCTGCAAAAACATCATTATAACTGATAGTACCACGGAAATCATAACTATTCATTCCATATTTAGTCTCCCGATAAAAACCTCCGACTGGTAAAACTGATAATGGCAGTGAATTGGCAACATCAGGATCCGTATACAACCATGGATTAGCATCTCTCATTGTAGCGTCGTCCATTGCCCGGTAAGCCCATGCTTGATTAGAGTAGTCAGTAATACTATGAGATTGTGTTGTTGAAGAGTGTTTATAAGCTCCCAAAGCAGCTAGTTCCACTTTTCTGAATGGTTTCCATTTCAATTCTCCTTGAAACTTCAGGTCGATTACACTTAAATCCATATTATTATTATCCAATTCATGAAGAATATTGAATGGAGCATAGTTGCGAACATAATATTCATTAGCATCAAGTGCACGTGAAGTATTCAGAGCATACGAATAAGGATTGATATCGAAGTCACGTCTTACTTCACCGCTAACTACATCTATACTAGAACTTAAAGTTCCGGGAGCTTTCTGCTTACGATATGAGGTGCTACCTATTAAATTTAAAGAAAGTTGGCGGGAGATGTTATATAATGCATTAATGTTGGCTGTATAACGTTGAACCGAACTTTGTTTGGTCCATCCCGGATCAGTCATTGCACTGAGGGAGGTATAATAGGAGGCTTTGTCCGTACCGCTAGACATACTGATAGCATGATTCTGAGAAATACTATTATTAAATAGAATATCGAACCAGTCGGTGTTTCGATATTCTGCCAGTTGCAAATATTGATTTCTGGCTTCAAGGGTATTAGCCAGAGCAAATCCGTCGTTGGAATAATCATTAGTCAAATGATACATTTTTCCGTAAACGCCACTGTCAGAGGCACGATAAACATCAGAAAAGTTTAAATAACCATTACTGGCCATTGTTTTATAAACGTCCATTTGCTCCTGGGAGTTCATTATATTAAAGTCATTGTAGTTTGGTTTCAGACGCATTGAGAATTCTCCCGTATAGCTGATCTTATTACTGCCGGCTTTACCTTTTTTTGTTGTTACAACAATCACACCAGCCATGGCGCGATCACCATAAATAGATGTTGCAGAGCCGTCTTTCAAAATTTGAAAGCTTTCAATATCATCTGCATTCAAGCCTGCAATAGCTGAGCTAATTAATGTTACTGCATCACCGGAAGATAAATTATCAGCTCCGACTTCTGTAACATCTTCCATTATAACACCATCTACTACCCATAAAGGTTTAGAGCTGCCATAAATGGAAGTTGCACCACGTACACGAATTTTGGGAGCTGTACCGAAGGTACCGGAAACGTTCTGCACAGATACGCCCGCGGCACGTCCTTCCAGCGAACGGCTGATTTCTGCCATACCATCCAGCTTCACATTATCTGCTGATAGTTTTGTTGCTGCACCAGTAAATAAACGTTTGTCCATGCGTTGCATACCGGTGACTACAACTTCTTGAAGTATCTCACTGTCAGTCGTCATTGTAATTTTCAAATGAGGCTTAATGCTTACTTCCTGAGTTTTCATACCTATATACGAAATTTGCAACGTCTTCGCAGAACTATGCGTTAGCTATATTGTTGATATATAGCGATATATTAATAATACAGGAACTTATTATTCAATAGTAGCAATTTGTAATATATTGATTAATAAATATCTAAAAAAAGTAATATGAATTTATATCTACCCAAATTATACTAAGCCAGTTACATAATCGTTTAGTTAATAGCGTTTTGACGTTTGCTTAATAGTGCAAATGAACTATAGAACGAGTACTATGCGTTTAATCCCATATTGAAATGTAAACAATAATCATTTTCTTAGTTCGGACTATG
>ERZ837910.5645-NODE-5645-length-11007-cov-4.516983_pt1 | contig 11007 bp, 8 predicted proteins | sample MGYA00519940_ERZ837910 | MGnify/ENA primary metagenome ERZ837910 (study PRJEB31850, sample SAMEA3708825) | human gut metagenome | biome: human gut; feature: human-associated habitat; material: faeces | place: China | collected 2014 ... | reverse complement strand
AATTTTCGATAAAGGGGAAATAGGAATTTTCGTTTGTGTCCCACCCGGCAGAGGATTGCCGCAACGCCTCATAATAGTATGCCTTATAGTTATTGATCTGTTCCTCAAAGGATACATACTTTCCGGCGTCAAAGCCGTTTTTGTACAGCAGCAGCAGCGACAGCAGGCGGGACATTCTGCCGTTGCCGTCCCGGAACGGGTGGATGCAAAGAAAGTCCAGTATCACGCAGGGGATCAGAAGAAGCTGATTGATATTGGCATCGCTTCGGGCATCCAGATAAGCAAGCTCCAACTGCTCCATGGCTTTGGGGGTCTCGCTTGCAGACGTGGGGCGAAAACGCACGCACCGATTTCCGTCGGCATCGATCTCCAAAATCACATTATCATCCGTCTTATACTGCCCGCCGTATTCATAGCCCGCAAAGCTCATCATCATTTCGTGCAGTTGCAGGATGTCGCTCTGTCGAAAGTCGATGTGCTCATAGCCGAGATGAATTTCGTTCAGTGCATCTCTGTATCCTGCGATTTCCGCCTCGTTGTGGTTCAGCGGAGCGCTGTTTTGATTGACAATGGCGGCAATGCGCTCGTCGCTGGTCACGATGCCCTCGATGGCGTTGGAGCTTTTAATGGATTGAACCTTTGCCACAGATTCTAATTCTGTAAAGATCTGCGTGTATTCGTCTTTGCGCACGCCTGCCATGGTTTTCAGTGCGGCAATATTTGAAGTCAGATTCACAAGGCTTGCCGGCAGCAAACCGTTATTCAAAAAGGAGTAATCGAATTTTCTCATACAGCACCAGCCTTTCTGCACATAATTGTAGCATATTATGTGCAGAAAAACAAGGTGCCATACAATTTATATGCATATACTTTTGCGAAATATATGCAGATAAGAATCTTGCATCGGCTGGAATAATGAAAATTGGCATTCGTGGTTCAACGGTTGACTCACATTGAACTGTTTCACTTCTATTCCAACATAAAATAACCGAGTGGATTTCATTAAGAAAACCACTCGGTTATGTACATGACTTTTATCCTACGACAATTCTGGGATTATTGGACTGTAATTTCCATAAATTATTATCTCGCTCAAAATATAATCCTAATACCGCCACCATTTTCTCCAACGGCGAGAGGAACAGATGCCACTTGAGATGGCCAAAGTTCTGTGACCGGAGGCATAAAACTACTAAGAAGTTGAATATATTTTCCGGTTTTATATTGAGAAGGCAATAATGGCAGCAAAATAGTCCAAAGTGATGCTTTGAAAAAAGTTAAAACGATAATTCTCAATAATTCTTCTAGATTCGCCTATGATAACTCTTACGGGCTCTGCATCTAAATCAAATAGAAGAACATCGTCACCTTTCATGGACTGATCCGGATTGGTATTGTACCTAAGCCTGTATATGGGTAGTTGCGCATCTGTTGTAGAACTTAGATATTCCGCCAAGAAAACCTCAGCAAAATTTCCTTTCTGTGTTGTTAAATTCTGAGGATAAGGGGAACGGGGGAACGGGAGATTTTTGATTCTTAAGGACGTGATCAAATCTATATGCCGTTGTAATGCATCAGAGCTAATATGGTGCTTTTGCAATGCATCTTCAATATATTTTAGTAAAATATCATTGCGCCCATTTTCTCTCAAAACTCTATGAGCTACACCGCTTGCGGTTATACTATAGTCAGCTATCAGAGAAATAGCGAGAGGATCGACTCCATCCGGATGCTTATTCACAATGGACATACCCCATACTCCTTTCATGCCTAATTTTTAGTAATCTCTGTTCAACAGAAAATCCGCCAGATGCACGATCTTGACTCCATTGACATTGCCGGCGGCCAGTCCGATCACAGCGCCGCCGAGTCCGTTTCCGTCCTCGTCCTTTTTCAGTCCGTGAATTTCGCCGTAAAATTGAGAGCCTTTTAACCTCGGCTCCGGTGGGGTCGAAGTTAAATCCGACCTCTGGCCCTGCCGTTCTACTACCTCTAAAGCCGTTACTACGACCCGGCAACCGGCAGATTTATAAACGCCGACAGCTATGCCAGCACCGACGCAACCGGCCTGCTGAGCACGAAGAAAGACGGCGGCACGACGACTCACAGCTATACCTACGGCAACGGCGCATGGCGTGACCTGCTGACGGCGTATGACGGGAAAAGCATAACCTGCAGCGGCGGAAACCCGACAAAATATTACAACGGCAGCACGTTCACGTGGACGCAGGGACGCAGACTGGCAACGGCCAAGGTCGGCAGCACGAACATAAGCTATACCTACGATATGGCCGGTGTTCGCAGCAGCAAGACCGTGGGCTCGACGAAGTATGATTTCACGACCCTCAGCGGCCTCGTGACGCGGCAGACGGGCGGCGGCAAGACCATCGACTTCGTCTATGACGAGAATAACCAGCCGCTGGCAATGAAGTACAATAATACGTTGTACTATTATGTGCTCAACGCGCAGGGCGACGTTGTCCGTATAGTCGACGGCAGCCGAAGTGTTGTCGCAAGCTATACCTACGATCCCTGGGGCAAGATAATAAGCAGCAGCGGAACACTTGCGGATATAAATCCTCTGCGTTATCGCGGTTATTATTACGACTCTGAGACGGGCTTCTACTACCTCCAGTCGCGCTACTACGATCCCGAGATCGGCCGCTTCATAAACGCCGACAGTTACGCCTCCACCGACGCAACCGGCCTCCTGAGCACCAACATGTTCGCTTATTGCGAAAACAATCCCGTTATGCGCGTTGACCCGACGGGCGAACTGTTTTGGGATATACTTGACGTGTTCATGGCGGCATTGAGTTGGGATGATTTTCTCGAGTCACCTTCTTTGGTGAATCTCGGCTGGGCGGCACTTGACACGCTTGCGTTGCTGCCCGGTGTTCCTTCTTCGGGCTATGCCAGACGTGGAGTTGAGGCAGTAAGCGCAATTTCTCATGCAGATAAAGCAAAATGTGCGGCTAAAGCGGGATGGAGAGTCGGAGACGACTTTTCCAAACTGACAAGGGCGGGGAAGGTGCCGTCATGGTCAACTGTAAGGCAACGATATTGGAAAAACGAGGCGCTCACTAATTTCAAAAAATACTCCCCAGAGAACTTAATGCGCATGAGTCATGGCAGAGCCCCATTGGTGAAATATGAGAAGACAGGTGAGTTTTATCCTATGGAGTTACATCATCCAAATGGCAGAGAAGGGAAAAATATGTTTTGCTTTATAAAAGTGACTCCATGGGAACATGATATACTGGATCCGTATCGACATTTCAGACCATAGGAGGTAGAAATGATACCGACTGACAGATTTTTTGACGGAAAAACAAAGACTATATATGAAGGAAAGCTATATTCAAGATTATATACAGTAATTGATGCACCAGGTAAATACTGCCTCAGTTTCGAGTTTATATCAACAAACTCTAAGTATGAACAGTATATAGGTCTAAGCATGTATTGCTTTAAAGGAGCAGTAAAGCTAAATGGTGAAAAAGTAAAGCTTAGAAAGGGCGTGTTCAGTGGAATGAAATTTTCCGAAGAAACAGCGCCCAAACAATTCACAGTAGAAATAATTGTCGAAGAAGGCGAGGTGAATGTGTTCAATGGCGCGGACGGCTGGATAATGGATACTATCCATAATGCAGAGCAAGCCACACCTGCCATGATAGTTGAAAAAAACGGCGAAAACAGCTATGTATTTCATTGCAACGACTACGTTTATGACGATGACTTTGATGACCTCGTATTTAGCCTTGTGGTAACAAAATTGGAATAACGGCAATTAGCAATTAAAATCAAATTTGCAGGAGCATATCATCAGATATGCTCCTGCTTTCCTTTGCAACGGCGGAACAGCGTATTTCGATAACATCAGCCTGACGAAGGAGCCGTGCAGCAGCTACACCTACGACGACAAGGGCAACCCCGTATCGGCCAAGGAGGGCGGTGCAAAAACGAACTGCGAGTACCAGTCCGGCACGAGCATCCTGACCAAATACACCGCGTCCACGGGCGTGACCTCGAGCTTCACCTACGCGCCGACGACGCATAACCTGAACACCGTAACGTCGGCGGGAGTCACGACAACGAACACGTACAACTCGGCAGGTCTGCTTACGCAGAGCGTGAGCACGGGCGGCGGACAGAAGCAAAAAACGTCGGCGACGTATGACAGCTACGGGCAAAAGACCTCGTCAACGGACGTGAACAACACGACGACGAGCTACGACCGCAGCTATTACACCGGCCATCACATCAGCGGCATTACCGAGGGCAGCATGAAGCAGCAGCGCTTCACGTATCTAACGAACGAGCGCCTTTCGATCACGAGCATGAACGGCCTCGCCGCGCAGCACTATAACTACTCGACTGGCCAGCTATCGGCGCTCGCACGCAAAAGCCGCGTCGGCACGGGCGCGTTCACGTGGCAGAGCTACCACTTCGCGTATGACCCGTTTGGCAACATGACGCAGATAAGCGTCAGCGGCGCGGACAACAACGCAGCGAGCACGCCGTCGAGCGCGATCATGCTCGCAAAATACCAGTACGAAAGCGGCGTGAACAACGGGCGATTGCAGAAAATGACGTTTGGTAATGACCAGACCGTTCAGTATTCCTACGACAAATTTGACAGGACGACAAAAGAACAGTATAATAACGTCACATATGAATATGCCTACGATGCCTCGGGGCAGCTCGCAAAGCAGACCTCGACGGCGGGGGAAGAGTATAACTACGAATACGACAGCCTTGGCCGACTGATCCGCAGTAACGAGTATAACGACGGCACGTTCGAGCAGCGCACGGAGCATATCTACGACGCTTCCAATCGCCTGACGAAGCAGAGCTGGTATAACGTCGGGGGCACGACAACCATGTCGTACGCCTACAGCACGACGACCGGCCTGCTCTCAAGCCTGAACGCGACTGTTCAGAACTCGAGCATCCCCGTGACCTACACGTATCAGGGCGCGAATCAGCTGCGAAGCAAGGCCATCGGCAGCGTCATGACGAAGGCGTATAACTACTGCTATAATGAGGATGGCGGCTACAGAGCCGCGCTGCCGAACTACGTCAATTACCGCGACTCGTCGGGCAACCTGATCTATGGCGATAATTGCTACTACGACAGCAACGGCCGTTTGGTTAAGATCCTCGATTCGGGCAGCTCAACGACGACCCGTGCGACCTACGGCTATGACCAGCAGGGGCAGCTTACCTCGGCGACGGTCGGCGGAACGAGTTATACCTACACCTATGACACCGCAGGCAATATTCAGAGCAAAAAAGTTGGAAGCACGACGACCAATTATACCTACGGCAACAGCGCGTGGCGCGACCTGCTGACGGCGTATGATGGGAAAAGTATAACCTACAGCGGCGGAAACCCGACAAAATATTACAACGGCAGCACGTTTACATGGACGCAGGGCCGCAAGCTGGCAACTGCAAAGGTGGGCAATACGAACATCAGCTACACCTACGACATGGCAGGGGTTCGCAGCAGCAAGACCGTAGGCAGCACGACATATAAGTATACGACACTCAGCGGACTTGTAACGCGGCAGACGGGCGGCAATGCAATTACACATCACAAAAAATAACCGGCCGCGAACGCGGCCGGTTATAATTTTACTTATTACTCCATCAGAACCCAGCAGTCGGTGGAGGGGGATTGACCGGAGCACATCGGAACGATGCGCATTTTGGCTTCGCCGAGCTTGACGTAATCTGCGCCCTTTGTGACGGTGTCGGCGGCGGAGGCGCTTTCGGCCGAGCAGTAGACGCGGTCGAATACCTTGAGCAGAATGTCGGCGCTCTGTCCTGTGACCTCGTCCGTGCCGTTTTGCAGGGCTGTGCTGCTCGTAAGCTGCACCGACATCTTCGTCGAGGACGAGCGCATTGCGCGCGTCACGCTTATGCCGAAGCTTGACACGGCGGTGACAGGCGTGGGCTTTACGGCCGAGCTTGAGGAAAATGCAAATTCAAGGCCGCTTACCTCCGGCAGACGCATGCCCAAAAGGACGATCTCGTCAACGCCCATTTTCGAAAGCTCGCTGCAAAGCGAGAGAATGTAGCTCTTCACGGTCGCGTTTGTAGGGTCGAGCCATGCGCCGTTTGAATCGGAGTAAGCCTGGCCGGCGGTCGTTTTCAGCGCAAGCTGCGTGTATCGCGAAGCGAGCGTGTTATCGACAAAGCAGCACATGCGCACGGCAACATACTTATCCTGCTCCTTCAGCGAGGACACGATGGATTTAAGGTCGACCGTGCCTGCCGTGCCGTAGCCCTTGGCGATATCCGCCTGCGAATCCCAAACGAGCATTCCCGTGACGGTTTTCACGTCGAGCAGAACGCCGCTCGCATCCGGAGCCTTGGACAGATACGACTCAACGCCCGAAACCGTCACCGAGGACGCGGGGACGTACACGAGCTTGACCGCGCCGAGATTTTCGCCGGCGACGGCCTTTATGTTTGAATAATCGGCCTGACCGATCTCGAGCTGCGCATTGACAGGCTCGAAGCTCTGCTGCACGACCTCGCCGTCGTCGCTCTCGACGGGCTTTGCGCTGTCATCCTGGAGAAACGGTATCTCAAGATGCAGACCGCTGTTTGTCACCACTATATATTTTTGTAGTCCGTAGAAAAGCATGACCGCAAAGGTAATGACGGCCAGAATGATTATCGTGGCTATCAGCGCCGGGGCGGTTTTCTTGCGCTTTCCGCGGTAAAATTCAGAGTTGTTTGCCAATTAAATCAGTCCTCAATCTGCTTGATGCGGCGGACGTGTCTCTCGTCGCCGGAGAAGGGAGTGTCAAGGAAAGTGTCAACAATCTTAAGCGCAAGACCGGGGCCGACAACTCTTGCGCCCATTGCGAGGATGTTCGCGTCGTTGTGCAGCCTTGTCATCTCGGCCGAGAAGCAGTCGCCGCAGAGGGCTGCGCGGATGCCCTTGACCTTGTTTGCCGTGATGGAAATGCCGATGCCGGTGCCGCAGATTATGATGCCCTTTTCGCACTCGCCGTCTGCTACCGCATGGGCGACCGCCTTGCCGTAAACGGGATAGTCGCAGCTATCCTCGGAGTAAGTGCCGTAGTCTTTGTATTCAAGGCCGCGCGCGTCGAGGTGCTTCATGACCTCCTGCTTGAGCGCCCAGCCGCCGTGGTCGGAACCTAATGCGATCATATCTTTGTGATCCTCCAAATAAATATTACATTTTATTATCTCACTAAAAAGCGATAATTACAAGCAAATTTATCAAAACGGCCAGCTCGGCAGCCATTTGAGCAGATTTGACGCCAGCTGGGCGTTGACTCTCAATCCGGACAAAACCGGGTAAAAGACGACAAACAGCGCGCAGGCAAGCCCCGTCAGCCCGTAGACGTTGAATTTCCAGCCCTTCGTGCTATCCTTCATGAGCCGGAACATGCGCGCGAGCGCAAGCACGAGGAACACCGACGAGGGGAAGTAGTGATACTCAAACGTTGTGCGCGTTATGAACACCCACGGCAGGAGCTGCGCGAGGTAGCCGATGAGGATAAACAGCGAAACATCGTCGCGCCGCTTTATCGCGAACACGGCGCACAGCGCCATCGCAATAAGCCCTGCCCAGCACAGCACGGGATTTAAAAATGCGCCGAAGGACGAGCGCGTGCCGTCCTCAAAATACTTGAGGTAGTACAGTATCGGCCGCTCATCTATAACCCACTGCCACCAGCGCGAGGAGTAGGGGTGCTCGGCGTGGACGCCGGAGTGGTAGCTGAACATGAACTTCTGATTGTCCAGAACGAGGTTTGCGTAGTCGGAGGTGAAATACATGCCGATGCCATGCATTCCGCTTGCCCGGCCGTAGGGGTAATAGCTCATGTAGTATATCGCAGCAGGGATGATAATGAAGAACACGACGCAGAACGCACAGTTTTTGAAAAACGCCTTCACCTCAAAATTGCGCAGCCAGTGGACGAGCCATATGACCGCAAGCCCGGCTCCGGCATAAAAGCAGGTCCATTTGCACGCGGCCCCTATGCCGAAAAACAGCCCCGAAAGCGCAAGGTCGCGTTTTCTGCCGCCGGTGATGTACATATACATGAAAAGGTACATGAGCAGGATGAAGAAAACGGCGTAGGTGTCGATCGTGGCAAGGCGCGTCTGCGAAAAGTGCATGAAGTCAAATGCAAAGATCGCCGTTGCGCAGGCGCAGATATCCGTCGAGCCGAACATGCGCTTTAAAAGCCTGTACAGCACCGGCAGCATAAGCACGCCGAACAGAACTCCGGAAAATCTCCAGCCGAACGGCGTCATGCCGAAAAGCTCGATGCCTATGGCGATGATGAGCTTGCCCAGCGGCGGATGCGAGATCTCGTACGGATACACGCCCTCGATGTTCTCGTATGCCGTGCGCGCGTGGTATATCTCGTCAAAATAAGTGCTGTTTAAATAGCTCTGGTATTCGGGCACCGTGCCTTGCTCGTCGAAAAGCTCCGGCGCGTCGGCGCATTGGCCGAAAAGCTCGCCGCCGCAGCGTACTGCAAGCTCGCCGAGGCGAACATCGCCCGATGCCGTCAGGCGGATATAGCGCGCATTGGGAACCTGCAATGCGTCAAGCTCAAAGTCGTTCCACTTAAACAGCGCAACATAGTTTTGCTCAAAGCTGCCTGCGTCGGAGAAATTATTTCCGTCATCCGACAGCTCGATGCGGTAGCTCCCGGTGTTCAGCCCGGAATAGAGCATTATGCCGTCGATGCTGCGCACCTCGCCGAGATCGACCGTCACGCTCTCGCCGCTGTGAAAATCATGGAATGACTGCGGAGCGTCGGTGTCGCCGAGGCCGATAAATGCCGTGACGGCATAGACTGAGGTTATTATTCCGAGCGCTATCGCATCGCGTCGGCCAAAGGCGCTTTTCGGCGCATTTTCGATCACCGCCGAGGCGGGGGATGGGCAGCCGAAGAAGAAAAGCCCTATGAAAAGCAGGATGAGTATCGGAAAAACGTATGTCAGCTGCACGTTGAGCCTCCAATTCAAATAATAGTTAATTATATTAAATTGTATGCCGCTTGTCCACCGTGCGCGGCAGTTGTTTTAAAAAATTCATATATTTTTTGTTCGTGCTTGACATAATGCGGTTTTGGAGATAAAATTAATCGGATAATATTTTAGACCACTGCACCCATTTGGGGATTAGGATCGGTGCAGCGTTCATAAGATGCCCGGGGAGGCGTCTTTGCGAAAATATTAGTTTCAATTTTACGGACGGAAAGCGCTTGAGGCTTCCGTCTTACCCTTAAATTACCCGGCAATTTTACCGAAGGGAGCATCCCTTCAACGGAAAACCACCGCAAAATTCTTAAAGAATGGAGGTGTGTTTACTTTCTATGGACTTATGGTTAGCAATCGTTCTTATCGTTGCTTTTTGTGTTATAGGATTTGTACTCGGCATGACTTACCGCAAAAAAGTCGCCGAGCGTGAGATATCCAGTGCAGAAGATGAAGCAAAAAGAATAATCAATGATGCCATAAAGAGCGCCGAGAGCAAAAAACGTGAAGCTCTCGTCGAGGCAAAGGAAGAAATACACAAAAGTCGCTCGGAGTTCGAGCGCGAGGAAAAGGCACGCCGTGCCGACCTGCAAAAGCAGGAGAGAAGACTTCAGCAGAAGGAAGAAAACCTTGACCGCAAGACAGACTCTCTTGAGCGCAAGAACGAAACTCTTGCACGCAAGATAGCCGACGTCGAAGCGCAGCAGCAGGAGATAGCACTTATCAAGAAGAGCCAGCTCGAAATGCTCGAAAAAGTATCGGGATACACGGTAGATGAGGCAAAAGCATACCTGATCAATGCCCTCAAGGACGAGGTTACACACGAAATGGCCGTCAAGGTCAAGGAGATCGAGGCCCAGTACAAGGACGAGGCCGAGGAACGCGCACGCGAGATAATCGTAACGGCTATCCAGCGCTGCGCGGCAGACCACGCAAGCGAAGTCACAGTATCCGTCGTACCACTCCCCAACGACGAGATGAAGGGACGCATCATTGGCCGCGAAGGCCGCAACATCCGCAGCATCGAAACTCTCACCGGCTGCGATCTTATCATCGACGATACGCCCGAGGCTATCACCGTTTCAAGCTTTGACCCGGTCCGCCGCGAGGTGGCGCGTCTTGCTCTTGAAAAGCTCATTGCCGACGGCAGGATCCACCCGGCCCGCATTGAGGAAATGGTCGCAAAGGCGCAGAAGGAAGTCAACGCGACTATCAAGGCCGAAGGCGAGCGCGCAGCGTTTGAAACGAACATCCATGGGCTAAATCCCGAGATCATAAAGCTGCTCGGCCGCATGAGATACCGCACCAGCTACGGTCAGAACGTCCTGCAGCATTCGATCGAGGTATCGCATATTTCAGGCCTTATTGCCGCAGAGCTGGGCGTTGACGTCAACACCGCAAAGCGCGCCGGTCTCCTGCACGATATCGGCAAGGCCATCGACCACGAGGTCGAGGGCAGCCACGTCTCCATCGGCGTTGATATCTGCAAGAAGTATAAAGAGAGCGAAGCGGTCATCCACGCTATCGAAGCTCACCACGGCGACGTTGAGCCGCGCACGGTCGTTGCCTGCATCGTTCAGGCCGCCGACGCCATCTCCGCATCACGCCCCGGCGCGCGCCGCGAGAATATCGAAAACTACGTCAAGCGCCTCGAAAAGCTCGAGGAGATATCCAAGAGCTTCCCCGGCATTGCAGGCAGCTACGCAATTCAGGCAGGCCGCGAGATCCGCGTAATGGTAAAGCCCGAAGATGTTTCCGAGGATCAGATGGTTCTCCTGGCTCGCGATATCGCAAAGAAGATCGAGGACGAGCTGACCTACCCCGGTCAGATCAAGGTCCACGTCCTTCGCGAGACGAAGGCCGTCGAGTACGCAAAATAAGAACAAAAGCAGAACGGAACATCCGTTCTGCTCAGTCTGTCGAGAAACCCGGCTGCGGAAACCGGGTTTCTAGTGCATTTAACGG
>ERZ837910.5641-NODE-5641-length-11014-cov-5.633543_pt1 | contig 11014 bp, 10 predicted proteins | sample MGYA00519940_ERZ837910 | MGnify/ENA primary metagenome ERZ837910 (study PRJEB31850, sample SAMEA3708825) | human gut metagenome | biome: human gut; feature: human-associated habitat; material: faeces | place: China | collected 2014 ... | reverse complement strand
AGCTGCGAAGCGAGGTAAAGCGGCTGAACAAGGAAAACAAGCGGCTTCAGGAGGAGAGGGATTTCTTGAATGAGGCAGCAGCTTTTTCCGCTGCGAGCCGTCGGAAGTAAACAAGCAGGAACGAATGAAGTTCATAGCGCTCAAAAACGAAAATGGAAGCGCGAAAGGCAGAATATCATTCCTCTGCGAAGTACTTGAAGTGACGCGTAAGAAATTTCACAAGTATCTGAAAAAACGTAATAACCCCCGGAAGCACGAGTAACTGGCGGCGAAAATGATGGAGATACACAGCGAGGACGAATGCAACGATACATATGGCAGAGAACGAATGCACAGGGCGTTAATTCTGAAATATCCGGACTGCAAAATACCGAGTGAATCCACGGTATACCGCGTAATGACAGCCATCGGAATAACACACAGACCAAATCGCAAGCCAAATGGAATAATAAAAGCAGACCGCGAAGCGCGAAAGTCTGACGACCTGCTGAAGCGAAATTTCACAGCAGATAAACCGCTCAGTAAGTGCGTAACGGATATCACAGAAATCAAAGCTAAAAATGGCAAGTTGTATGTGTCTGTAATATTTGATTGTTACGACCTGACTGCAATATGACTTGCAATGGACGAGAATATGAGGGCGGAATTATGCGCAGCGACAGTCGAAAATGCGGCAGCAGCGTATCCTGATTTTGATGGTGCTGTACTCCATTCCGACCGAGGAAGTCAGTACACCAGCGAGCTTTACAGATGTTCAATGAACGAGTTTAAAATGTCAGGCAGAGCATGAACAGCGTAGGCGGACGGTGTCATGATAATGCCCGCTGCGAAAGTATGCGTGGGCTGGTTACACGAATGAAAGAAGAGCTGTTTTACAGTCGATGCAGGCGAAGCACAGATTACACGACCGAGCAGTTGAAAACAATGATATGGCGGTACTACATGAGTTATTGGAACAACCGCCGGATATGCTCGGTAATAGGAGGAATGCCTCCGGCAGAGAAGAGCCGCAGATATTATTCAGCCATGGCTTAGCGCTCGGTGCGACGCGTTGGAATAAATATCCATTTCGCTACACTTCGTGGATATTTATTCCAATGCCCTATGTCCTCAAAATTTTTGAGTGAATTGTGTAAAGTGATATTGACAATATCACATTGTGAGCAGAATATCCCCAGTCCCGATCTGTGTCTGGGAACGTTTTTCGGTTCGCATTCTGTTGGCTTTTCTGATCATATCTGATTTTCCGAGAACCTGTCCTACCGGGGTCAACCCGCTGGGTGTGATTAACCTTTCATCGCTTGCTGCTATTTCGATTTTCCGCATTTCTCTTCACCTTTCAAGTGCTGTTTTTTCAGCACTTTTTTCGATTCTATTATAGCATATTTATGCGGTTTAGAGAAGATGTGACTCATGCCAGTTTTGCGGAAGCAGGTCAATGAAAATTCGGATCAGAAGCACATTTAGTGAATGTATATAGCATTCCTAAAATGACTGCCAAGGCGCACTGAATCAATCTACTTGTAACTTGTTTGTAATTAATTTGTAATCACTCTGTAATTGCATTTATTGAAATCCTGTGATATAATATAGAAAATGGAGGTGATTTATATGAAAAAACAAATCGCGTTACTTTCTGTTGCAGCAATTCTTCTTACGTCCGGATGTTCTGTTAATAAGTCTCCTGCTTCTACGAACTCCACCAGCGAAGCTTCACCTGTGATCACTACCGCGCAGGAAGAAACTGCAGAACCTGTAGAGACACCAGCGCCGCTGTTCCGCGAGAGTTCTCTGTATTTTGAACGAATGACGAGCGCCGACGCTGAAAGCAGCTACACTGCCGCAGCTTCTTCAAAGAACCCGAAATCCGCTGAGGAACTCGGGCTGACCCAGGTGTATTCCGACAAGACAAGTGGCAGGTGCGAGTATAAAATGGAAAACGTACAGACGAACGCGTTCGTGGATTTCCGCTCAGAGGACGATGTTTCTGTAATAATCGACCCTGCATATATGTATAATATCCCATTGCCGAGCCTTGAGATGGTTCCTGCCGGCAATTACATTTTCGATATAAACGGGAGCAAAGTGGTGTGCGACTCGCTGTTTGTCAAGGCAAATTCTGCAATTCCGAAAGAAACGGAGGAGAGCGGGGAAACTCAGACAGATTATCGCACTGACGGCTATTGTTATGCTGCTGTGACAATGGATATCCACATTTCGACTTATCCTGACAGAATAGAAGTTACCGGAAAAATCACACAGATGGAAAAACTGACGGAGGCTGAAACGGCGCTTGACGTGTGTCTGCTTGGCGACGACGCATTTGACGAAAAGAGCGAAGCCGCTGCCGAAACTTACAGGGCTCTTCTTTCAATCAAAGACAAGCTCCTTGGTGATGATATCATGGGCGTCAACCTCATCGACCTTGATTTTGACGGAACGCCGGAGGTGCTGGTGTCGCGCGGGGAGAAAATTGATGATACTGCCAGATGGAAGCAATTCTCCGATGTTGACATATACTGCATAAAGAATTCCGGGCTCGAATACATTGATACTCTGTATAATAACGACTCCGGATTACTAAGCGACCACGGAAATGTTATTGGTCTGAAAACGCTTGAAAACGGAGATAAGAAATGGTACACCATGTCGCGCTTCAATCGATTGGACGAGAGCAATACCAATCCTGCCGACTACCTGTTCACGCTGAAAGACGGAAAACTGGAGTTCACCGAGCTTTTCAGCAGCACAGGCAGCAAGGATACCTTTGAGGGCGATGGCGATGTACGCTATTATGTCAACGGCGAGGAATTGCAGTGTGGTGTATATTACGACTACGAGCCGTATTACGACCCCAATTCTGAAGAATGGGCCGGCGTAAAGCCCGACCACCCTTACTACACTTACGGAGATTACATTGCGCCGTTCGGCAAATGGGAGATCTACGGTTGGCTGCGCAGGGATTACTGCAATGATATCGAGCAGACATTCCTGCTTTACTCTGACGAATTCAGCGTTAAACGCGGCTGGTCAGAATATGAAAAGCTGCCCGTCACTGAACGTATGGTGAATTACAAGCTTGCAAACCTCACTGACGCATACTACTTCGGGAAATATGATCCGACTATCCAGAATTACTATTATGAATTCCTGGGCGGTTATGCGAAGCCTGTTATATACCTCTATCCCACGGAAACAACTGATGTTACCGTAAAAGTACGGCTTGACGGTGAACTCACCTGCACCTATCCCGATTATCACGACGGCTGGAACGTCACAGCTTTCCCTGATGGGACGCTCATCAACAATGCTGACGGAAAGGAATACTACTGCCTGTACTGGGAGGGCGAAAGCTCCACGGAATGGGATATGAGCCGTGGCACAGTGATTCGCGGAGCTGATACTGCGCAATTCCTCGAAGAAAAGCTGGCAGAGATCGGACTGAGTCCGCGTGAGCGCAATGAGTTCATTATCTACTGGCTGCCGAAAATGCAGCAGAACGAGTATAACTACATCACATTCCACACCGAGGACTACTCGGCTGCCGTCCCGCTGGAGGTAACTCCTCAGCCGGACAGCGTGCTGCGTGTATTTATGGTCTATGCAACCGTTCCGGAGTACTTTGAAACTCAGCCGCAGCAGTTTGACGGTTTCCTGCGCAATGGCTTCACCGTTGTAGAATGGGGCGGTGGAGAGGCTGTTGTTTCTCAATAACAAAATGCGCCGTTGGGATTATCCGACGGCGTATACATTTTTGCAATAATGAAATTTTATAGGTAATCCCTTAAGGCAATACGTGCACAATCTTTGTGCGGTGTTGCCCTAAAATTTTCTTAACTGATTTTGCACGGTATGAACGCACAGGAGGATAAGCGATGCAAAAAGCAAATAAGGCTAAAGATATGGGCGAATATGTACCGAGATTATCTTGCAAGCGGAAAGAAGATCCAAGAATGGTGCGGGGAGAACGGCATAGCCGCCAGACCATATCTTAGTAGAGTGTGTGCAAACTGATATACCCATCTATTATCATGTGTTCACATTTACAAACACAACAGGTAAAGATTACAAGGACGTGTTCGAATGCCTGCAGGAAAACAGCTCCGTGACCGAAAGTGACGCCATTGAAACAATCACCACCAAAGGCACCACTCCACTATTAGCAGACGAAGCAACCTCCACCTACAAGCCCCAGTCGGACGGCTCTGGTGCTATAGTTGCGGCCTTTTCCACATCGTGAAAATTGCCACGAAATAACCGATTTTGTGTGACACCAACACGGAAATTCTCTGTTCAAGACCCCCAGATTTTCGCACACATCTTGTAAGTGTCTCAGCAACATAGGCTCATAATCTGCCAGAAACAGGAAACAATTTTCGAGCCGATATGGGAACTATATATCTGCCCAGATGACTTGGACAACATTTGGCAGATGCAGAGGAACTGACTGCTCCGAGAACTTGGAACAATAACTCGTCGGACAGTCAGACACGGCAAAAGCGACATTTAGAACATGATTTTGCCATAAATGCGCAAATTGCGCACGTTTGACACTCAACATGAAAACTTGCGCAAAATACGAATTTAATGCCGCATAACAAAGCCATTTAAGGACACTGCTGCGCAAAATACGCAAGTTGCGCACACTTCTGAAACAGACTTTGCGCACGATGCGCGAACTCATTTAACCGCATTACAATGCGGGTTCACGCCGTTTACCTCAACTGACGTTTCGGAGTACGGCTAAAAATGGGGAAGAGCATAAGAGGCGGTGACACACAGCCTCCTTCGGGAGCTGCGTGGTCGGCATAGCCGACGCCGCTGACTTTCGCGAACGAAAGTCACTTTCTGCGAGGCAGAAAGCTCTTACTGACTGTCGGAGCAGTCAGGCTTCTGGCAATTATATGGAATTGTTGAAACTGCTCTTTGAAGTCCGCTTCCGCAGAGATTATGGAATAATATGGTGCGCGTACGCTCTGTTCACTGCATCGCAAAACATGAATTTAGTGTGTCACGATCCTCGTTCATTATATAGGGAAAATGGCACACCGATTTTTTCTCTATAAGGAATGGAAATAACCAGATTATGGAATAGTGCTTTTTCCATTGCTTGAGCAGCGGCGGATTTTTTTAAAAGGTCTTTCAAGACTGAAATTTAACTAAAGGTTTGTCGTCGCAGGGCGCCGACCGGTGTGTTATTAAAGGTCTTATAAGACCAGAAAATTTGAAGAAAGACAGGTAAATACCAACATGAAAATTTCAGACATCAAGTTCAGAAAATCACTTGAAAGTGGAAATCTTAAAGCAATCGCTTCACTGACAATTGACGGCTGCATTGCGGTTCATGAACTCAAGGTAATTCAGACAGACCACCTCTTCGTAGCTATGCCGAGCCGCAAGGACGAAGCCGGAGCTTACCACGACATCGTTCACCCAATCAACGAAAGCGCACGTAATCTCATTGAAAGCGCCGTACTTGCCGCTTACAGAATCTACGCTGAAAGTCAGGCGCTCATCGCAGAAATCAACATCAACTCTTAAAACAGAAAGGACAACCCAAATGAACATTACTAACATCATATTCAGAAAGACATTCGACTGCGGTAAACTCCGCGCAATAGCCTCCATAACGATTGACGATTGCTTCGCAATCCACGAAATCAAGATAATCCAGACCGATCACTTGTTCATCGCCATGCCCTACCGCACCGATTCCTACGGTATAAGTCACGATATCGTTCACCCCATAGGCGTAGCTACACGTCACGAACTTGAAAGCGCAATTATCAATGCCTACAATGACTACATCACAGCTCACGAAAATCTTGTAAACGCTGATTATACTGCGTAAGAAATCACCCCGGACTTTCTCAGGAGTTCGGGGAATTTTCATCACAGCATTATGAATATAGGCTATATTATCCCCCGTAGAGCCACGCTAAATTTGTGCAATTTTAACAAAAGCATAAAATTCCACAATATGGGTGTGACACCGATTTGAGTTTATTTGAGCTTAAATAAAGGGTTTTCAAGCAGCCGTGTGACACCACTTGCTGAATGTCAGCCAAAAATTACTTTCATGTATTGACTTATCTATGTAAAAGTGATATAATTTTCCCAAACCGCTAGTAGAAGATTCTAGATTTTTCTAAATTCAGAATCTTTATGTGGCTCTACGAGTGGTTATAGGTCTGGTTTGATCAAATTCTTACAACATCACTTTATATAATCATTTCATCATTTGCATGAAAGGAGTTCTTAATGACAGCAAGGGACGAAATCATCATTCAGCAGCTAAAAAATCTCATTACGCTTGTTTCAAATCAGCCTTGCGAGCCGATTCCTAAGGCAATATTGACCGAAGCTAACCCCATCGAAATGCTCACAATTCAGGAGTGCGCAGAGGAATTCAAAGGGCTTACTCAGAACACAATAAGGCAGTTGGTTCGTAAGGGAAAAATTAAGTATATCCGCACCGGAGACGGCAGGAACGGAAAGATTCTTGTAAACAAAACTTCGCTGGCTGAATATCTAAGCAACAACTTATAAATGGCTCAGTTAAGCCATACATAACAAATCATCCCGCCTTGGCAACAGGGCGGGAATTATCTGAGAAAGGAAAATATATTGGCAAATATCATAAAGAGAGGCAATAGCTTTATGTTTCGTGTATCATGCGGTTATGACACAAATGGCAAGCAGATCGTTCGGCAGAAAACATGGACTCCCGATAAGAACATGACTCCAAAACAGATTGAAAAAGAAGTCAATCGGCAGGCGGTGCTTTTCGAGGAAGAATGTAAAAACGGCTACCAGTCTAAGGCAATAAAGTTTGAGGCATTCGCCGAGGAATGGTTCGCCGAATACGCAAAGCCCAATCTACGCAACACTACATATGAACGCCTGCTTCAGCTTCGCAAAAGGATTTACGGCGCTATTGGACATCTGCGCATGGATAAAATTACTCCTCGGCAGATTCAGTTTTTCGTTAATTCACTCTCAAAAGAGGGCGCAAATGAGCGTACCGGAAAGCCGCTTGCTCCTAAAACTATCCGCCATAATTTAAGCTTGATTTCTGACATTTTCAGCTATGCAATGAAAATGGGAGTTGTATCGTGCAATCCCTGTTCAAAGGTCACAATTCCTAAGGGAGAAGCCAAGGAAAAATTGATCTACACGATTGAAGAAGTCACCGAGTTTCTGAAACTGCTTGAATCCGAACCGCTTAAATATAGAGTGTTCTTCAATCTGGCAGTTTTCAGCGGATTTCGTAGGGGCGAGCTGCTCGGTCTGGAGTGGAAAGACGTAGATTTTGAGAACAACCTTATTAGTGTTCGGCGGACTTCATGCTACACGGCAAAACAGGGAATCTACACGGATACCACCAAAACCAAGCGTTCGCAGCGCACTATAAAATTCCCTGCTTCCGTAATGGAACTTCTGAAACAATTCAAAGCTGAGCAAGACGAACTTGCACAACAGCTCGGCAGCAAGTGGATAGATTCCGACCGCCTGTTCGTAAAATGGAACGGCGAACCAATGAACAACAACACGCCGTACTTCTGGCTCAATGAGTTCTGCGAAAAGCACGGGCTTCCATTTTATGGGCTGCACACTTTTCGACATCTATTCGCATCCATGCTTGTGAATGAGGGCGTTGATATAGTTACGGTTTCCGGTGCGCTGGGGCATTCGACCGTCAGCACGACAAGCAACATTTACTGCCATCTACTGGAGAACTCACAGGCTAAGGTTTCGGAGGCAATTACTAATGTGCTGAAAATCGGGTCAAATGATGGTTCGAAAATCGGCTCCGAAGCCCGCTCAACAGACAATAAAAATGAAGCCTCGTAAAATAATGATCAAACAATGATCAAATGATCTTTTCCGAAAACAGAGAATCCCCCGAACGGCTTTGTAAAGCCATTCGGGGGATTTAAGTCTGGTGACCCGTACGGGAATCGAACCCATGATTCCGCCGTGAAAGGGCGACGTCTTAACCGCTTGACCAACGGGCCTAAATAAAAAACCGCACAACAAACGTATGCGGTTTTTTAATGGTAGCGGTAATCGGATTCGAACCAATGACACCCTGGGTATGAACCAAGTGCTCTAGCCAACTGAGCTATACCGCCATATTCTCTGTCGTTTTTGAATCACTCTTAACGACTTGATTATTATACCACGTTTATTTGAAAAAGTCAATAGCTTTTTCGGAAAAAATTTTAAAAAATCGAAAAAAAGTTTAAAACATGCAAATAGATTCATCACAGCGCATGAAATAGCAGATCAAAACTACCGCAAGAAAAAAGGGGCTGCCAATCGACAGCCCCAAAAAGGGAAAGGGAGCGGGATATCTTAAAGCGAGAATTTACGCTTTAAGTCATGTGTCATTGCCGCATACTCTAGTTTTTCTGCGGATCATACGTTGAACAGAAGTTCATCGTATGTCGGGAACGGCCAGTAATCCTCGCCTACGATCGTCTCAAGCTCGTCGGCTACTGCACGGAGACTCTGCATTGCAACGAATACCTCTTCGCAGTATACCTTAGCCTGCTCTGCGTAGTCCGATACGCCCTGCGCCTTAACAATAGCTGCATTCAGCGCGTCGATCTTCTCGTTCAGTGAGATGGTCAGTGTATTGACCTTGTTTGCCATTGCAACCTCGACTGTCGGCTCTACGCCTACCGCCTTCTTGCTTGCAGCCATGTCGCATACGTCCTTGGCAAACTTCATTACAGCGGGAAGGATCTCGGTCTTTGCCATGTCGCTGGTGGTCAGCGCCTCAATGTTGATGATCTTGGAGTAGTTCTCATAGTTGATCTCCTGACGCGCGTGCAGTTCGACCTCGCTGTATACGCCGAACTTTGTGAATACCTTAACGTTCTTCTCAGCAGTCAGAGCCGGAATAGCGTCTACAGTAGTCTTGAGGTTCGGCAGACCGCGCTTCTCAGCCTCTACGAGCCACTCAGCGCCGTAGCCGTTGCCGTTGAAGATTATTCTCTTATGAGCCTTGATGTTCTTTACAAGCAGATCATGCAGAGCTGCATTGAAATCGTCAGCCTTCTCGAGTTCGTCTGCGAATTCAGTCAGAGAGTTAGCAACGATAGTGTTCAGTACAGTGTTCGGACCAGCGATGTTCAGGCTGGAACCTGCGCTTCTGAACTCGAACTTGTTGCCGGTGAATGCAAACGGAGATGTTCTGTTTCTATCGGTGGTATCCTTCGGGAAGTTCGGAAGAGAAGATACGCCCACGTTGAACATGGAGTGTCCAGATGTGTACTCCCTGCCCTCTTCAAGAGCCTCGATGACGTTCTCAAGCTCCTCGCCGAGGAAGATAGAGATGATTGCAGGAGGTGCCTCGTTAGCGCCCAGTCTGTGGTCGTTGCCTGCAGAAGCCACGGAAAGTCTCAGCAGGTCAGAATACTCGTCAACTGCCTTGATGATAGCAACCAGGAATGTCAGGAACTGCGCGTTCTCCATCGGAGACTTACCAGGATCCAGCAGGTTCTGACCATCGTCAGTGGACAGAGACCAGTTATCGTGCTTACCAGAACCGTTGATTCCTGCGAACGGCTTCTCGTGGAGCAGGCAAACCAGATCGTGCTCAAGGGCGATCTTTTTCATAAGTTCCATTGTGAGCTGGTTCTGATCGGTTGCCAGGTTAGCCGGTGCGAAGATTGGAGCATTCTCATGCTGTGCGGGAGCAACCTCGTTGTGTTTGGTCTTGGAGGTGATTCCGAGCTTCCACATGTGCTCGTCAAGATCCTTCATGTAGCTTGCTACGCGATCCTTGATAGTTCCGAAATAGTGGTCGTCAAGTTCCTGTCCCTTGGGAGCCGGAGCGCCAAACAGCGTTCTGCCAGTGAAGATCAGGTCCTTTCTCTTATCGTAGGTAGCCTTGTTTACCAGGAAGTACTCCTGCTCAGCGCCTACGGTTGCAACTACTCTCTTTGTGGTGGTATTGCCGAAAAGTCTGAGTATTCTCAGAGCTGCGTCGGAAACAACGTCCATGGAGCGGAGCAGAGGAGTTTTCTTATCCAGCGCTTCACCGGAGTAGGAATAGAATGCGGTCGGGATATAAAGCGAACCGCCCTTTACGAATGCATAGGAGGTAGGATCCCATGCGGTATAGCCTCTTGCCTCGAATGTTGCTCTGATACCGCCGGACGGGAAGCTGGACGCGTCAGGCTCGCCCTTGATAAGCTCCTTGCCCGAAAACTCCATTATTACATGACCGTCGTCGGTGGGTGAAATAAAGCTGTCGTGCTTTTCGGCGGTGATGCCGGTCATGGGCTGGAACCAGTGGGTAAAATGCGTGGCTCCGCGCTCAATAGCCCAATCCTTCATTGCGTTTGCAATGGTGTTTGCAAGCGCGCTGTCAAGCGGTTTTCCGTCGTGTATAGTTTTCTTCAGCGCCTTGTACGCTTCCTTCGGCAGCTTCTCACGCATCACCGATTCGTTGAAAACGTTGCTTCCGAATATCTCTGTGATCTTCATACTATTCATCCTCCTATAAATGAAGTGGTTCAAAAACAAAACGACACTACGGTCCGAGTCTTGCTCATACCGCAGCGCCGTTGCTGTCTATGGGCAAAATTATAGCACTATGAGCCCAAATGTCAATACCCAATTTTAAAAACCTTATAAAATTCGCAAAAGACTTAAAATTTGTTAATTATGTTAGGCTGACACTTAATTAAGTTAAGTTTTTACCTTAAAAAATAATATTGAAACTTAATTTTATTAAGTGCGAGTCCTACGATATATTAATGTATAATGCTATATACTTTAAATAATTAAAAAAATATCGCAAGACGGAAAAATTCCTTGACAAGGCAAATTTGCAGGCGTAAAATGATGGCAACAAACAAAGAGGTTTGTCGAAAGGCTTTTTGTGCCCTTTCGGCGGCCTCTTTTTTTATATGCATCTGGAGGAATGAAAATGCTTAAAGAGGGCGAGATCAGAATACCTTCGGGATGTGCCATATCGGGCATATTCGCAAAGGACGGC
>ERZ837910.5633-NODE-5633-length-11031-cov-8.353043_pt1 | contig 11031 bp, 9 predicted proteins | sample MGYA00519940_ERZ837910 | MGnify/ENA primary metagenome ERZ837910 (study PRJEB31850, sample SAMEA3708825) | human gut metagenome | biome: human gut; feature: human-associated habitat; material: faeces | place: China | collected 2014 ... | reverse complement strand
TCCGCCACTGGCGGCGGTCGTCGTTGTTGCCCCTAGTAGGGGAGCCTCTGGCGAAGAGGTGAAGCTTTCCGAAATGCCAAGGCCTCCCCTCGATAGGGGAGGTGGCACGGCGTCAGCCGTGACGGAGAGGTTAATTTCTCGTTACGCTCTTCCGATACACCGCAAAGGCGATGACAGCCGACAGCACTTCCGTGACCCAGAAGGCGTGCCAGACGCCGGTGGGGCCGAGCTGGCGGCAGAGCAGCCACGCCAGCGGCATGATGAAGATGACGTACCGGCAGAGGGAGATGACCAGCGAGGCCGCACCCTTGCCCAGACCTTCCAGCGCGCCGGAAGAGGTGGTGGACACCGCCGACACCACAAAGCCGAGGCAGATGATGCGCAGGGCGGTCTGGCCGATGGCAATGGTATCGGGGTTGGAAGAGAACAGGCCGATGAGGGGCGCAGAAACGGCCATACAGATGACGGTGCCTGCCGCCATGATGATGGCGCTCATGCCCAGGGTGAGCTGGTAGAGCTTTGCCACGCGGGCGTGCTCTTTTGCACCGTAGTTGTAGCCGATGAGGGGGCGCATTCCCTGCACGATGCCGTTGGCGGGCAGATAGAGGAAAGTCTGGAGCTTATAGTAGATACCCAGCACCACCACATAGCTCTCGGAGAAGGCCGCCAGCAGGCCGTTGAGGAAGGTGACCAGCAGGGAGGGCAGGGCCAGATTCAGGATGGCAGGCACACCGATGGCGTAGAGACGGCCTTCGAGAGAGAGGTCAGGCCGCAGGGCCTTCCGGCGCAGATGGACGGGCGACTCGGTGGTGCTGTAGACCACGAGGTAGATGACGAGAGAGGTGGCCTGTCCGATGCCGGTAGCCAGCGCCGCGCCTGCAATGCCCATGGCAGGCACCGGGCCGAGGCCGAAGATGAGGACGGGGTCCAGCAGGATGTTGCAGACACAGCCCGAGATGAGGGCGATCATAGTGAGCTTCATCCGGCCCACGGCCTGGAAGAGCTTCTCAAAGGCGAGGCTGGCCATGTTCACGGTAGCGAACAGGAAGACGATGGTGGAGTAGGTCACGCCCATAGAGACGATGGTGCCGTCGGCGGTGAACCGGGCCAGGAAGCCGGGCATGATGGCGGTAGCTGCCAGCGTACAGAGGATGCCGTGGAGCACCGAGAGGGCCATGCCGTGGGTGGCGGCGGCGTCCGCTCTGTCGTAGTCGCCTGCGCCCCGGTAGAGGGCGACAAGGGCGTTGATGCCTATGCCGAAGCCGATGGCAACGGCGTTCACGAAGTTCTGGATGGGGAACACGAGGGAGAGGGCCGTCATGGCCTGCTCGTTGATCTGGGCCACAAAGAGGCTGTCCACGATGTTGTACAGCGAGTTCACCAGCATGGAGATGACGTTGGGCAGAGCCATCGACACCAGCAGTGGGAACACCGGCTTCGTTTTCATAAAAGTATCGTTCATGAGGTCAAAAGCTTCCTTTCCTGAAATTTCCGCACAAGAAAAGCCACACAACGGCGGCTTGAAGCGGGCCATTGTGTGGCGAAAAGTAGCAAACATCTATGCTGTAAAAATCCACACGGGTTTTATTGAAGTGCTGAGAAATACGGTGCATCGCAAAAGCGGTGTTACGGGACGCCGCCGGACAGCACCGGGATGCGGGCCGGAAAGGGCAGTACGGGAAGAGCCTTTCTGACCGGCCTGCGATAGGATACCACGAAACGGGTGGATTGTCAAGGGAAAAGTATGACTTTTCACAAAAACCAGCATAGAGAAGAAGCTCAGCTGGATAGAGGACTCACGGGCCTGTCACATCCAGAAATTCAGGAACTTTTTGGGCCGGCGGGGAGTGAAAACATCCAGCTCCTCATCGTCGAAAAGTGCGTCGCCGTTCTGCAAAAGCTTTGAGGCAGTCTCTCTGCCCAGCTCCTTTTCCAGAACAGCAGCGGCTTCTGCCATCCGGGGCGGGCGTTTGTCCAGGGAGTGGGTGTCCGTCGAGATGACGTGGACAAGCTGCCACGAGATGAACTTGCAGAGCGTCCGGCGCAGTTTTGGAGAATCCAGCAGTGCGCCCGCGTTGATTTGGACATAGGCTCCGGCGGCCACCCAGTTGTAGAGCAGGGTGGGGTCTTCGAGGACGTAGGGGTATCGCTCGATGTGGGCGATGAGGGGCAGAACGCCCTGCTCCTGCAGGAGGGCGAAGGTCTGCCGGATGAAATGGGGCTTGTGGGTAGTGGGAAACTCCACCAGCATATAAGAGGTATCGCCGATGCAGAGCGCCTTGGCATCCAGCTCACAGAGCTTGGGGGAGAAGTAGACTTCACAGCCCAGCTTGAAGCGGAACTGCATGGCTTCCGGTCCGGTCGGAAGCGCGGCTGTCAGTGTCTCATAGGCGGCCGCACGCTTTTGCAGGAATGCATCGGGAGTCGTCCACTCACTGTTGAAGTGGCTCGTAAAAGCAATGTTCCGCACACCGTCTGCATACTCTTTTTCCAGCAGACGAAGGGAAATCGAAACATCTTTGGCACCATCGTCAATGTTAGGAAGGATGTGGCAATGAAGGTCTGTCATGTTTCATCCTCCGTATGTACGGAATGCTTTTCTTTGCCGTTATACCGATTTTTTGACGTCAGGCAGCTCTTTTCGGCTGCTGACTCTGAAATGCCATCCGGGGGCGTACCATAGGAATAATTACTGTTATAGTAGTAATATCCGTACCCATAATCCGAGCGCTTGAGCGATTTTTTGGCATCATAACGGGTAAGAACGGCGCCAAGGACTTTTACGCCGGCATCCTGGAGCTTCTCGAGGGCTGTCTTGACGGCGTCGGTGGACGCATACTTGGAGCGGACGACGAAGAGAGCACCGTCCACGATGCGGCCGATGACGGCGGCATCCGTGACCATCGAGATGGGAGGCGCATCGAGGATGACGAAGTCATAGCTCCCGCGCAGCGTGTCCACCATCTCCTGCATCTGGGGCTGGCTGAGCAGCTCAGAAGGGTTGGGAGGGGTGGTGCCGGCCGGCAGGAACGTCAGGTTGGGGATGCCCTTCAGCTCAACGAGGGCGTCGGAGAGCGCCACTTGACGGGACAGGACGTTGGAGACACCTTTCAGATTGTGTCCGGCCTTCAGATAGCGGTGAAGGACAGGCTTGCGGAGGTCGCAGTCCACGAGGACGACCTTTTTGCCGCTTTCCGTCAGAGCCAGCGCCAGATTGACCGACACATTGGACTTTGCCTCTTCCGGGACCGTGCTGGTGACGACGAAAGCGTGGACATCGCCGGAACCGGACAGAAAGTTCAGGTTGGTGCGCAGAGCTTTGTAAGCTTCAACGTAGGCAAACGGCATACCCTTCTGGGTGATGAGCTGAAGCGAACGCTTGCTTGCCGAAGAGTTGGAGATGGTGTTTCGGTTGAACGGATTCCACATGGTATTACACCTCCGGGATAAGGCCGAGTACAGGAAGCTCCAGCTTTTTCTGGATGTCCTCGCTATCGACGATGTAGTCATGGAGCAGGTGGTCGAGGACCAGAATGCCGCAGGCCGCCACAATGCCGCCGAGAGCAGCGATCAGGACGTACTTCTTCGTCTGAGGGAAGACGGGGTTGCTCGTGATCTCCACGTCGCTCACGACCTTGCAGGAGCCGGCCTCCACCTTGTCCACGATGACATCGGGGGCAGTCTCGGCGATGGCCTGCACGATCTTTCCGGCCAGGGCGGGGTCCTCGTTGGTGACCGTGATGGACATGATCTGGGTCGAGCCCACGCCGTCCACAGAGATGCAGGCCAGCAGCTGACGGTAGGTCATGTCCAGACCCAGCTGCTCGATGACGTCGTTCAGGACGATGTTGCTCTTGATGATGACTGCATAAGTGTCGATGAGATTCCGGGCCGAGTTGATGTTGTCACTGGTAATGGAAGCATTGCCGTCCTGCCGGGAATTGACGATCAGATTGACGGAGGCCTGATAGCGGGGCGTCAATACGAAGGTACAGACCAGCAGGCAGATGACCGCTGCCGCAATGCCGGCCGCAGCGATCTGCAATGCGTGGCTCCAGAGAAGCCGCGCCAACTCGAGGAGGTCGATCTCATCCATGTCATGGTTTTGTTCCATAATGTTTTTTCCTTCCTAACAAAATGAGATTTTCGGACAGGAAAATTTTATCATTTTACACCTGCGCTGACAAGGGGATAGGATAAAATAAAAAGAGATGAAAAGAGTTTCCGACCTCTGGGAACGTCTGCCTCAACCCCGGCTCCCTGAACATCCCGAAGGAAAACAGTCCCCACAGCTATATGATTCTGGAAAACGGCGTCTTCTGCCGGAAAGACGTAGATGTGATAGAAATATACCACACCCGTGTACTGTGAGAAACCGGCACTTGCAATTACCATACCGGTGTGGTATGATGAAGACGGAAACAGAGAAACAGGGTCTTTTGTCTCGGGCGCGGAGGGGTGCGCAGGGCCGACGGCCTTTTGTTTCCCATAAAAAGTTAGAGAAAACTAACAAAATGACGAAAAACGCACGGGCGGCTTGTGCAGTCTGCCCAGTGGATGACGATCCTTAGGAGGTACTGACCAATGGTTCAGACGACGCTGAAAGTAGACGGCATGATGTGCGGCATGTGCGAGAGCCACGTCAACGAGGTGGTGCGCAAGACTGCGCAGGTGGAGAAGGTGACTTCCTCCCACACGAAGGGAGAGACGGTCATCGTCTCGGCCCAGCCGCTGGACATCGAGGCCCTGAAGGCTGCCATTGCCGACACGGGCTATACTGTGACCGGCGCAGAGGAAAAGCCGTATGAGAAGAAGGGATTCTTCTCGTTTTTGAAGCACTGATGACTTCCGGCCCCGGGGTGGGGCCTATATAAGGAGGCAGGCAGAGATGAGGATACTGGTCTATGGTGCAGGTGTGCAGGGCTGTGAGCTGGCCCACCGTCTGCTGCAGAACAAAAAGAATGTCGTCACCATGCTGGCGCGGGGCGAGTGGAAGGAGAGGCTCGACCAAAGGGGCCTCGTCATCCGCCACTGGGCGCAGTGCCGCACCACGGTGGATCGGGTGGCCACCATCGACACGCTGGCCCCGGACGACTGCTACGACCTCGTTTTCGTGACGATGCAGGCCGGGCAGCTGCCCGACGTACTGCCCATCCTCAAGCAGAACAGGAGCGAATACTTCGTCTTCGTGGGCAACGACCCCCACGCAGTGGAGGTCATGCAGGCTATGCAGCGCCCGGCGGATAAGATCGCCTTCGGCTTCCAGAGCAGCGGCGGCCACCGGGATGTCGATAAGGTCGTCAGCGCCCACGTCGGTGTGGGTATGACCATCGGCGGGGCTACCGCGCCCCTTTCGGGCGTCTTCCGCTACCGGGTCAAGACGGCTTTCGAGGGCGCAAAGTACAAGCTGACCTTCGTCAGCGACATGGACGGATGGCTCAAGTGCCACCTCGCCCTCATCCTGCCGGTCTGCTATCTCTGCTACGCCTGCAGCGGCGACCTCTCCAAGGCGACGAAGGAGCAACGTGACCTGGTTCTCGACGCCGCGTGGGAGGCCTGCGAGATGCTGAAAGCCGCCCACATCCCCGTGGACGACAAGGAGAGCACCGACTGCTACCGTGCCGGTACGCCCGGCCGCCGGAAGATGGACGCCATGGTCCTGGCGCTCTGTAAGACCCCGCTGGGCCGTCTCTGCGTCTCCGACCACGCGATGCATGCTGTGGCTGAGATGCAGTACCTCGATGAGGCTTTCGAAGGTCTGCGCACCCGGACGAGCGTCCGGATGACGGCGTGGGATACCCTGCGCAGCCAGATGCCCTCGTGGGACATCATGCGGAAAAAGACGGCGAGAGCAAGGCGATAAGTGCATGGAAAAAGAGGCAGATGCGAGTCTGCCTCTTTTTTGTGTGGGAAAAACCTCTCAGTCTGCTTCGCAGACAGCTCCCCTCGGTAGGAGCAACGGCGACGACCGCCGCCAGCGGCGGAAACAGGGAGGAGCTGTTGGGGCCGCGGCCAGCAGGATGCGAGCGACAGCGAAGCAGACGCTGGGAGCCGCAACCCGGGCAGTGGCACGGCGTCAGCCGTGACGGAGAGGTTCAGCCTTTCCAGAAATCTTCCAGCTTTTTCTTCAGCTCCTTCGTATCCCTCAGATACTCCAGATGCCTCCAATGCTTCGGGAAGAGCCGGGCGTACTCGCTCTGGGCAAAGCGGTCGTCGAGGAGCAGCACCACGCCCTTATCTTCCTGCGTCCGGATGACCCGCCCGGCGGCCTGCAGGACTTTGTTCATCCCGGGCCAGCGGTAGGCGTAGTCGAAGCCCGCCCCGTTCTGGGCGTCGTAGTAGCGGCGCAGCATCTCCTGACGGGGACTCACCTGCGGCAGGCCCACGCCCACGATGGCGCAGCCGATGAGCCGGTCGCCCGCCAGGTCCACGCCCTCGCCGAAGATGCCGCCCATGACCCCGAAGCCGAGAAGCGTCTTCTCCGGGCAGGGCGAAAACCGCTCGAGGAACGCCGCCCGCCCGGCGTCGTCCAGACCGCTCTCCTGTACCAGTGTGCCGATGTCCGGGTAGCGGGCGGTGAAGTCCTCCCACACCTGCCGCAGATAGGCATAGCTGGGGAAGAAGGCCAGATAGTTGCCCACCCGGCTGGACGCCAGCGCCGCGAGAGCGTCCGAGATGGGCCGGATGCTGGCGTCCCGCTGGCGGTAGCGGGTGGAGATGGAGGGCAGACAGTAGAGCCCGAGGTTTTCTGCCGGGAAGGGGCTTTCCAGCGCCACGGCCCGGGCCTCGGGACAGCCGAGGACGGTGCGGTAGTAGCCCGGCGGCGTCAGCGTCGCGCTGAACAGCGCCGCCGCCCGCCCTGCCGAAAGGCTTGCGTCCACGAAGGGGGACGGGTCGAGGCAGAGCAGCTGCAATTCAAGGTCACTGCCCCGGGCGGTGAGCTGGGCGGCAAAATGCTCGTCGTACCGTTCCGCCGCCCGCAGGATGTCCTGCACCTCAAAGTAGAGATCCAGCAGGGCCGCGTGGGCTTCGGCGTCGGGATCGTCTTCCAGCCAGTCCTGCAAGGGAGCCGTCAGCGCCCGCAGCGGGGCCAGCAGGGCGGAGGGAAGCTCTTTGCAGAACACCGTGCCGTCCTGAGCGTAGTCGGCGGCGGGCAGCTCGATGGCGGGCGTCTCCCCAGATCCCAGCAGTGAGGTCTGGCCGCTGTCGTCCTCTTCGGCGGCAGTGCTGCCCCGGCGGGGCGCGAGGGTCGAGACCGCTTTCCGTCCCTCTAAAAAGGCTTTGTCGGCCTTGCTCAGAGCTGTCTTAAGGGGGCTTTTGCCCCGCCCGAGGGCGCGTTTTGCCTCGGTGAGGCTGCTCTTGCAGAAGCGCGCCGAGTACATGGCCCGCGCCCGCTCGGGCAGATTGTGGGCCTCATCCACGAGGAAGAGCCAGTCGCCCGCGCTGTCGAAGAACCGCCGCAGATGCACCACGGGGTCGAAGAGGTAGTTGTAGTCGCCGATGATGACGTCGCACCATTCGCTCAGATCCAGCCCCAGCTCGAAGGGGCAGACCGTGAACTGCTTTGCGGCGTCGGCCAGCGCGGCCCGGTCGAAGCGGCCGGTGCCGTCGTCCAGAAGGGCTTTCAGGGCCGTGTTCACCCGGTCGTAGTAGCCGTTTGCGTAGGGGCAAAGCTCCGGCAGGCAGGCGGGATGGCCCTCGGCATCCGGGTGGAGGCAGACCTTCTCCTTGGCTGTCAGGGTCACGCTGCGCAGAGCCAGCTTGGGATCAGACGCCCGCAGCCGCGCAATGGCATCCTCGGCGGCGGACTGAGTCGTGTTGCGGGCCGTCAGGTAGAACAGCTTCTCGCCGCAGCCGGTGCCGATGGCCCGCAGAGCAGGGAAGAGGACGCTCATGGTCTTGCCGATGCCGGTGGGGGCCTGACAGAAGAGCCGGACGCCGCTTTTAGACGGCGCGGCAGTGCAGGCGCGGTAGACTTCGCCTGCCAGCGCCCTCTGCCCGGGCCGGTAGGCCGGAAAGGGGAAATCCAGCGCCGAAAGGCTCACGCCCCGCTGCTCCTTCCACGCCAGCTGACGCTGCGCCCAGGGGGCGTACTGCTCGAGCAGATCCTGCAAAAACGCTTCCAGCTCTTCAAGGGTGAAATGCCGCACGAAGCGGAGGATGTCGTCAGTGTCGATTTGGTAGTAGGTGAGCCGGACGTCCAGCTTTTCCAGCCCCTGCTGACGGCCATACAGCGCCCCGTAGACCATTCCCTGCGCCCAGTGGCAGGGGTTCATGTCCTCGGCGATGTCGTCGGCGGGGACGGCTGTGGTCTTTATCTCGTCGATGACCGTCACGCCCGCCTCGTCGGTGAAGATGCCGTCGGCCCGACCTTCGATGGTGAAGGGGATGCCCGCCACCTCCCGTTCGCCGGAGAGGAAGACTTCGGCGGCGTAGCCTTCGCCTGCGGCCTTTTGGAGCTTGCGGTGGATGCGTGCGCCCTCGTTGGCGCGGTCGAAGCCGGTAAAGCGGCTGTCGATGCTGCCGGTGCGGAGCAAAAATTCCACCAGCTGGCGGACAGGCAGGCGAAAAGCAGGCATAGCGGGTCACTTCCTTTTTTATGGCATCATCTTGTATAAGGCTCCCCCTTTGGGGGAGCTGGCGCGGGAGCGCCTGAGAGGTTGACTCTTACGCCAGCCCCAGCATCCCGGCGCACTGGGCGGCAGCTTCGTCCACCTTGCCGAAGTCCACGGCGGCGCGGTAGTAAGTCTCCAGCTCGTCGTGGCAGGCTTTGGCCTGTGCCATCAGGTCGGAGGCCTGTTCCAAAAGCTCTGCTGCCGCCCGCTCGTTGAAGCGGAGACGGGCGCGGTAACCCGCCAGATTTTCCCGGTCCACGAAACGGGTACACCGGACGGCTTGCACGCCGGGCAGCTGCACCGGGTGCCACCGGTTGTCGGTGAGGAAAGCCAGCCGGAGGGCCGGGATGAAGAGATGGTCTATCTTGTCGTCGGGGTGCATGGCGCAGGGGCAGGTGATGATGTGGTAGCCCCGGGCCAGCGCCTCGGCCCGGATGAGCTCGAGAAGCAGGCGGGAGACGGCGCCGTAGTCGTCATGGAAGACCACATACCGGTCGGCCAGCGCCTGTACAGTGCCGCGGTAGAAGACCGGCCCTTTCGGCGTGATGGCCGACAGCAGCCGCAGCTCTTCGCTGGCCGAGGCCCCCTCGGGCAGGCGGGGGAGAGTCCGGGCGCAGAGCCGCTTGACGTAGCGGCGGACTTTCTCGAAGTTGGCACTGCACGCCTCAGCCCGACGGCTGTCCAGCAGCAGGCTCCCGGCAGATGCGATATACCGCGCGGCCCGGCTGCGCAGGGCAGTGTTCTGGGCGAAGAGCCGCTTCACCTCGTCGGCGTGGGCGTGGAGGGCGTCGGCGTCCAGTGTGTGGTACAGGCTCACCACCTGCTCCTCTGCACCCGGGGCGTCCGGCTCCATGACATGGGGTGCGGTGGCGTCCACGATGGCGGCGCGCTTGTCGAGAAAGATGACGCCGTCCAGACTGTCGGGGTCGCTGGCGCAGTGGATGCGCTGGATAGGCTCCCCCTTCTGCTCGGCCTTGACGGCCAGCCGCTTCATCAGCGTCGATTTGCCGCAGCCCGGCCCGCTTTTGATGAGATACATCTGCATCCCCGGTTCCCGCCGAAGCGGCTCAAAATAGCCCTTGAACCCGGCGGGGGTGGTGGTCCCCAGAAAGAAATCAACAGAATCGCTGCGTGCAGCATTCATACTCAAACACCTCACTTTTGCTATAGGGTATGCAAAAATGAGGTGGAGGGTGACAAATCAGTAGGTATGCTCGCACACCTCGTGTATTTTATCCCGCAGGGCCACAAAGTCGCCGAAAGCCTCCGGCTTGTTCTGGGGCTGACGGAGTAGGGCGGCGGGGTGGAACGTCCCCATGAAGAGGATGCCGTTCTTCTCAATAAAGGTGCCGTGCTCCTTCGTCACCGAAAAGTCGGCGCGTATCATCCGCTGGGCGGCGATACGGCCCAGGCAGACGACGATTTTAGGCCGCAGCAGACGGAACTGCTCCCGCAGCCAGGGCATACAGGCCTCGCTCTCGGCGGGCAGGGGGTCGCGGTTCTGGGGCGGGCGGCACTTGACGATGTTGGCGATATAGCAGTTGGAGGCACGGTCGAGGTCGATGGCGAAGAGGTATTTGTCCAGCAGCTGGCCGCTGCGTCCCACGAAGGGAAGGCCCTGCTCGTCCTCGTTGCGTCCCGGCGCCTCACCGATGAACAGAACTTCGGCGTTGGGGTTTCCCGTGCCGAACACGACGTGGGTGCGGGTGCAGCACAGATCGCACTTTTCGCACACAAGGCAGGTTTGCTTTAATTGCTCAAAATCCATTTTTAATCACCTTTTATTGCTTTATTCTTTTAATTATAGCACATACCCCTTGCGGTTTTAAATGCGGATTGCTAAAATAGTATTGTACCTGGAAGGAGGACTTATAATGAATATTCTTGTGGAAACTTCTGCCCGTCATGTGCATGTAACCGAGGCCGATCTGGAGACCCTGTTCGGCAAAGGATATCAGCTCACTGTGAAAAAAGAGCTTTCTCAGCCCGGCCAGTACGCGTCTAACGAGCGCGTGACGGTTGTCGGCCCGAAGAAGGAGCTTGCCAATGTTTCGATTCTCGGCCCGTGCCGCAGCGCCACGCAGGTGGAGCTGAGCATGACCGATGCGCGCTCCATTGGTATTGTCGCACCGGTGCGTGAATCCGGTGATGTGGCCGGGTCTGCCGGTTGCAAGCTTGTCGGTCCGGCAGGCGAGGTGGAGATCGGCGAGGGCGTTATCATTGCCAAGCGGCATATCCACATGACTCCGGCCGATGCAGCGGCCGCAGGCGTGGCGGACAAGGATATTGTCAAGGTCGTTACAGGCGGCAACGGCCGTAAGCTGGTGTTCGATGATGTGGTCATTCGTGTGAGCGAGAAATTCGCTACGGCTATGCATATCGATACCGACGAAAGCAATGCTGCGGGCGGCCCCAA
>ERZ837910.5632-NODE-5632-length-11033-cov-2.774003_pt1 | contig 11033 bp, 6 predicted proteins | sample MGYA00519940_ERZ837910 | MGnify/ENA primary metagenome ERZ837910 (study PRJEB31850, sample SAMEA3708825) | human gut metagenome | biome: human gut; feature: human-associated habitat; material: faeces | place: China | collected 2014 ... | reverse complement strand
AAATATCAGGAGAATACCGATGTTATTCTTCAAAAAATGAAAGAAACGGCTGGGAATGCAGCAGATCTTCTGCTTCTGCCGGAAGCATATCTTACGGGATATACATTACCCATCAGCAACGAAGAGGCACTTTCTGACGATAATCCTTATCTTAAGCAGCTCTGTGATACAGCCAGGGAACTACAGCTTGGTGTAGTTGTGACTGCCTTTACAAAAGGAACCGAAAGACCGCAAAATTCCGCTTATGTTATTGGTAAAAACGGGGAGCTTCTTATGAAATATTCCAAGGTTCATACCTGTGACTTTGCAGATGAAGCATGTCTGGAAAGTGGCAGTGCCTTTCGGGTATGTGACTTTGACGGGATTAAGATTGGCATTATGATCTGTTATGACCGCGAATATCCGGAAAGTGCCCGGATTTTAATGCTGCAGGGCGCAGAAATTATTCTGGTTCCGAATGACTGTGGTTCCATGAAGCCCCGGCTGTGTGCTTTATCAACAAGAGCCTATGAGAATATGGTCGGAGTTGTAATGGCAAATCCCAACGGAGAAAATGCAGGAAACTCCTGCGCGTTCAGTCCGATCTGCTGGGATAACAATGGAATCTGTGTAGATAATACACTTCTTATGGCAGATGATATGAGCGAAGGATTATTCTATGCCGACTTTGATCTGAGTGCGATCCGAAAGTATCGTGAAAGTGAAATGCTCGGGAACACCTACCGGAAAGTAAAGGCCTATGAGCCATTACTTTCCGGTAAGATTACCTATCCCTTTTTACGTGAAAACCAGAGTCCCATCGATTAACCGAACGGAACGGTTTTCTAATATCCCTTTACTCCAAGAATGGATGCGGTCTCTTCTATAATATCCTGCGCCACACCATCCTCAAAAATATCGCGCAGCCCCGCATACTCCACGGCTGAACAGTACGGCACATATCCCGGAATGGTTGTCAGCGTCATATATGTTTCAACAGCCTCATGGCGGTCTTCCTCTGCCATCGTCAGGATATCGAGGCTCGAAAATGCTGACGTCAGATAGGAGAAATAATAGCACGGTGAGGTGAAAATGTGTGGAACCTCAGACCAGGTATAAAGCTCCTTGATCTTGGAATCATACTGCATGCCATACCTGCGTGAAAGCTGCAGATACAGCTTATTCAGCTCCTCAAGCGTCATATCCGGATTCTCATAAGCAGCAATCTCAAACTCTGAAATCAGTGCTGTGGAAATCGCATTATCCGCCATGCTGTACACATCATAAAATGCGTAAATATCTCCGATATCCTCTCCTAACAGTTCATCGTAATAGTCATAAAACAGCATCTGCATGCCCTGGGAATGAATCTCACTGACATCAATGTTGTTACTGGATTCAAAAAAGGTATCGGCACTGCGGTAGACATTGTTGTAATGTCCGAATTCATGGATTACATTGTAGTAGTCCATATAATTGTCATACATCTGTCCGTATATAAAACCATCCTTAAAGTAAGATAACCGCATGGTAAAGGCCGTATTCGCCTTGTTCTGTGAGGTATCCATATCATACAGCCGGTACTTAAGAAAATGCTCCTGTGTATCCTTAAGCTCCGGATCAATCTCTTCCAGATACGGTCCGATCTGTTCAATGATCGATGTACTTTCGATCCCCTGTCCTTCGGTATACAATCTCATATAATCCGTGTCATTAAGCACATCCTTCATATCCGCCATGACCGGTACCACGTGCTTACGGATCTCCTTTAAAAGATCCCTGGTTTCATCGAGGGTATAGTCTCTCACATAAACTGCATCATACGCATATTCTGCATAATTGTCATAGCCGTTCAGCTTTGCGATCTCATTCCGAACATCCACAAGCTCCACAAAAACCTCTCCGACCGCATCATTCCTCTGCTTGCAGATTCCCTGATAGATCTCAATAACGGCATCATGATCCATCTCATCCGCTTCCACATTCAGACGGTTCAAATCCCACTCTTCCCCGTCATATTCATAATAAAATTCTTCGGAGGAAAGCTGTTCATACTCCTGCTCCAGACTGTTTTCCTTCGCCGTAAGCTCCTTCTCTTCGTCCGTCATCTCTTCATACTCAAGGTAAGCCTCCACCTGCGCCGCATTCATCAGTTCAGTCATCGTGTCCCTATATGGTGATTTACAAAGCTCCCGGATCGCTACATTCAACCGGTCTCCGTAATCCACCACGTCATCGAGAAACTCTGCCTGAATTTCCTGATTCTCTTCATCAAAAATGTTCTGATAGTAGGTAATCTGTGAAAGAGAATAACAGGTTGACAGCTTTTCCACTTCATCCAGTGTCTCCCCGAACAATTCCTTCACACGCTCCGGATCCTTGGCTTCCCCGGCTGCTTCCGCTTCTGCTGCCAGTTCCTTCATTTCTGTCAGCTGTGCATCCAGCAGCTCCATATCACAGGTCGTCTGCTTCATCTCTTCCAGTGTCAGATTGGCATGGTCCACATCCCGATAGCGGGAGGTTGTCTGATAGACATAAAGCGTGTACGGTGAAACCTCATCCGTATAGGTCCCGATCAGGGTAAGCCCGATCTCTTCGGCATTGCCGAGGTCAATACGTGAGAAGATGTACCGTCCTCCCAGACGCTTAAACTGGTCCACATCCAGATACAGGTCATGGTCGGTCACCTCATAAATACGGGAGCTGTTAATAATGGAAGGATCCGTACCGGAATAAAGATAGGCACGCGCTCCCCATTCATCAAAATACAGCCGGCTCTCCTCCACCCGGTCAAGTGCCGGTGCAATCATTTTCCGGAATTCTTCCTTATAATTCTGGGAATAAAAGCCAAGATAACCATCAAGAGTGGCAATATCATTGTATTCCAGAATAGCCGGATAAAAGCCGTATGCCACGGACCACTGTCCACAGTATCCGATATCCTCTTTTGCCTTGTCAAAAAGGTCTGTAGAATAAAATTCACGGTAGGTCAGGTCATTTGCCTTCTGTCCCTTCACCATTTCATACACCTTACTGAAACAGGTATGATAAAGGTCATTATAACGGGTATTGCTTCCCAGAATCACAAGCACTGCTGCAAGCGCCAGAAGGTTTGCTGCCACCAAAAGCGGCTTTTTATTCTTCTCATACAGTCTCTTCAGCACAAGGAAAAATGCGGCATACCAGACAAACGGGTTAAAGAATATCGTCCGGTTAAACTGCCAGCCGGTAAGCGGCGGGCATAAAAATTCAACAACATTCCGTACCGGCTCCAGATAATAAATTCCGTAAACCAGGCTGTTAAAAACAAGAATTACCGCAAGAAGATTATACCAGTCATGGAAAATCCCTTTCGCATTTTTCTTCACCAGATAAGAAATATTCAGATAGAAAAAGTAAATGGCACATACCGGAAGCACCACATACATGTGGACACTCTCTGCGTGGAACATCCCCTTTACAAGGGAGTCCGCGATGGTCGCAAGTACCTCAGAGATTGTATAATTTCCTGCCACAATCGTTGAACGGATCGTAACTTCATCATCGAACAGCATCAGATAGAACAAGCGGTATTCGCACACGATGTATCCGGCCGATAACACAACAATGGCAAGCAGCATCCTTCCCGGGAATTTCCGGTCTTTGATCCACAGAATCAGGAATGCAAGTGCCATATAGGCCAGAATAAACAATCCAAAATAGGAAAAGTAAGACAGCATCGGATAAAAAAACAATGCCGCATAAAAACCTATCGAAGGCTTACGCATGATCTTTATCAGAATAAAGATCAGCAGTGGAATGGACGCAAAAGGAATGCCAAATGCCGGAAAGACATTCAGAATACCATATGCAAAACCGCACATCCAGACAAGCGGTTTCTGACTTTTAAATTTTTCACCGAGGATTTCCCTGCCAAGCAGGACCGAACCTGCAACAGCAATCAGAATTTTCAGAAAATATGCTGCAATATACGCCGGGAATGCCGGCAACAGCATGAAAAGAATCGTGTAAATATAAAACTCGGAAAACAGCGTATCACGGCTGATTCCTCCAAGGAAATCCACATAAGCATCATGACTGAAAAACGAGTGGTCGTTTTTCATCATTTGAAGCTGTGGGATAAACAGATCCAGATTATCATGGACAGCTATGACACTGTCCTCTCCGCACAGGAGAAACACTGCCATGGCAGCCAACAGGAAGCCTCCGATCACCAACAGATACCAACGGGAAAGTACTTTCTTCATCTTCTAAAATCCTTTCTGTTTATCCTGCTTCAGGAAGATTATTATTTATTTTCTCCGCTCATACGGCGTCCCTTTTCACAGACGAGCGTATAACGGTATTCAAAGTCTCTGCGGTTCTTCATTGCCATATTCGACAGAATCAGTCCTGCAAAGAACGACTGAATGGCAGCCAGTCCCACGAAGCCGCAGACAATCAGGGTCGGGAACTTCAATACCAGTCCGGTCTTCACATATTCAGCCAGAACCGGAATAAAGAATATCACGGCAAGGATTCCAAGAATCAGCGCAAGGATACTGAAAAATCCGAACGGCTTATAATCACGGTAAAGCTTGAAGATCGTAAACAGTACCTTAAAGCCGTCGGAATAGGTATTGAGCTTTGATTCGCTTCCCTCCGGACGGTCACGGTATTCTACGATCACATTATCAATCTGCATATGGTTATAGACCGCGTGAATGGTCATTTCCGTTTCGATCTCAAAGCCCTTTGACAGAATCGGGAAGGTCTTCACAAAGCCGTAGCTGAACGCGCGGTATCCGGTCATGATGTCCTTGATCTTACAGCCGAACAGCCGGTTGATGCTGGCTCTTACGAGCGTATTTCCCATATTGTGGAAGGGACGCTTGTTTTCCTCAAAATAAGTGGAGGAAAGACGGTCACCCACAACCATATCGGAATTGTACTTTAATACCTTGTCTGCCATCTCTCTTGCAAACTCCATGGGATAGGTATCATCACCATCCACCATAATGTAGCATTCGGCATCAATTTCACGGAACATTCTGCGGATCACGTTTCCCTTGCCCTGCATGTACTCGTGGCGTACCACGGCACCTGCCTTCGCTGCAAGCTCTGCCGTTTTGTCTGTGGAATTATTATCATATACATAAATCACTGCTTCCGGCAGCTCCCGTCTTGCATCGGCCACTACCTTCTCAATGGTTTTTTCTTCGTTATAACAGGGAATTAAAACAGCTATCTTGTCCATTTCAGAACCTCTCCAATCATAGTATTAAAAGTATTATAACACAACTTTTCTCTCTTGTCATGGTTCCCCGTTTGGGCTATACTAAACATCAGTAACTTTTAGCATCACAAACAATACACCATTGTATGATGAATGGGCATGGCTGAACTGTAACTGAATATGACCTATGGAGGAATTGTAATGCTTCGTTTTATTATTACAGCACTGTTTGTCACTTTATTTTTAATTTGTAGTATTCCGTTATTTTTCATTGAATGGATCATCGGGAAATTCAATATGGATATCAAGAACCGCAGTTCCCTCGCGATCGTGAACTGGGCATTCCGTGTGGTTCTGTTGATTTCCGGTGTAAAGATCACCGTAATTGGAGAAGAAAATGTTCCTAAAGACCAGGCTGTGCTCTATATCGGAAACCACAGAAGCTTTTACGACATTATCACGACCTACGTGCGCGTACCGCGTCCTACCGGATATATTGCGAAAAAGGAACTTCTGAAGGTTCCTCTTTTAAGTATCTGGATGAAATATCTGCACTGTCTCTTCCTTGACCGCGAAGATATCAAGCAGGGCCTGCAGACCATCCTGACCGCTATTGATAAAATCAAATCCGGCATTTCGATTTTCGTCTTTCCGGAAGGCACCCGCAACAAGGTGGAAGGAACCTTTCTTCCCTTCCATGAGGGCTGCTTTAAAATTGCAACGAAGACCGGCTGTCCGATCGTTCCGGTAACCTTATACAACACCTCTGCCATCTTCGAGGATCACCTTCCGAAGATCAAAAAGGCAAATATCGTAATTCACTATGGAACACCGTTCTATGCGAAGGATCTCTCCAAAGAGGATCAGAAGCGCCTCGGTGCCTACACACAGGAGATTATCGCTTCTACCTATGCTTCCATCCGAGAGCAGTATCCGGTGTAGGGCATTACTCATCCCCCACCGGCATAACACAGATTTTCTCTCCGGGTACAACGAAGAACACCGGATATCCCAGTGTCTCATGCACATACCGTTCGGATTCCTGTTCTTCGTTTTGCAGCCGGTTACCATATTTAACGTAACCGTTTTTACCATCATAATAAATGTCTGCGCTCCTGCAGCCTGTCAGTTTTTCCGGATCACAATAAAGAATGAGCTTTTCCTCTTCCTGTGCCTGAACTTCAAACGCATAGCCATTCGGATCCAAAAGCACTTTTACCTCACAGGAGGGCACATCCCTTTCCCGATCTTCCGCTACGGTTTTATTCTCCATTACAATCGCGCTGATTCCCAGTCTTACCTGCTCCTCATTTCCAAGAACATAAATTCCGTCTGCAATCGGTTCCCCCATTTTCAGCAGTTCCGTTTTCTGGTCTGTATTCATAAGATCCAGCATTTTAAGTATATTCTCGGTCATTTCATCCGGCAAAATGTTTTCATAATATTCTTCCACATATTCCCTGTCTACCATCTGGTCCGCCTCGGACTGACGGTCCGCTTTCCCGGCTTTCCACTTGAAGGAAAACAGTACCGTACCGGCGATAGCCAGCAATAATACAAAAAGTAATATTTTCTGCACAGCCGGATGATTTCTTTGATAATTGGTCTCGAGTTCCATCCTGACCATTCGATAGGCATCATATGCTCCTTGTCTCTTTGGGACTTCACCAGACACACGATTATCGTTCTCAATGATCTGTATCTGCTCAAGAAGAAAATGATACAGTCTGCGTCCCATCACATGCCCTTTTAGACAATTTGCCAGCTCATACAGGAATTCTCCCTGCCGGACAGCCCACTGATATTCCTCCTTCCGGAAAAACTCCTTCCATTGCAGGAATTGCAGTTTTTTCGGTTTACAAAGTGCATGGAGTTGTTCTATCGCGGCCTTTAACTGGCTCTGTCTCTCTTCCTGCCGTTCCTTTTTTGCTGTCTCGGTCAGTTCCTCTAAGTTTCCAAACAGATCCTCCTCCGGCTCTGGCCACTTCGGTTTAACCCTCCTGCTTTCGCTTTTTCTGTGAACTCCCGCGGCTTTTTCCTGTGACTTCTGTTCTTCGTGCTGTGGTTTTTGTTCCTCGCGCTGGGGCTTCTGTTCCTCGCGCTCTGGCTTCTGTTCCTTGCGCTGTGGCTTTAGTTCCTCGTGCAATGGCCGGTCTTCATCTGCTCTCTGCATGGCAACCATATACGCATCGTGGATCTCTTTCCACTTCTCCGGATGTTCTTCCGGATGATATTTACGGATCAGTCCTGCATAGGCCTTCCGGATGACCTTTTTATCTTTGGTAGGAGAAATTCCTAATACCTGATATATGTTCATATTGTCTACCTACTCATTATCCCATTCCTGAAACAGATCTTCCATCTCCTGCTGTTCTTCATCCTCCTGATACCACTCACCGGATTCCAGAGACTCCTCATCCCAGTTGATGTAATTCTCCATCATCTTTTCCGTTGCTGCCAGAAAGACCATCAGATATTTTCTGGCTTTTATGGCATGATCCGGATCATCACGCAGTACATGGATAAAGTACGCCCTTCTGTTTTCAATTTCCTTCCTCATACCGGAATTGCATTGCATGAAAAGCCGCTCTGCCCAGGCAAGAACGTATTTGTTTTCTTCCTGCTCCAGAGGACTGAGCTTCAGTTTTTCATATTCCTTCAACTTCGCCTCAATCTGTTCCTGCGTCATTCCCAGATCCTTATTGACAATAACAAGCTGCTTTTTCTCTTTTGTAGCAGGAACAGAAACGTCTACTTCCAAAACACCGTTAATATCATAGGTATAAGTCACCTCACAATACACTTCACCTCGTGGCCGTTCCGGAATCTCAAAAGAGAGTTCTCCGAGCCGGATATTATCTTCTACATGCATTGCTTCTCCCTGATACACCTGAATGCATATTCTGGACTGATTATCATAAACTGTACAATATATGTGCTTTCTGCTGCAGGGAAGTGCACTGTTCCTCGGAATAATAACACTCATTTGATCCCTTTCCGGCTCATTATAGTTGACAATACCTGTTCCAAGGGAAAACGGGCAGATATCCGTAAGCAGCATATCCTTAATCTCCTCATCCCGCTCTTTGATTCCTGCACATACACCCGCACCTAATGCTATCATATGATCCGGATTCAATGTCTGCAGATCCTTCCGCTTAAAAAGATGCTGCAAATACTGCCGGACAACCGGCATTTTACAGGATCCTCCCACCAGAACAATCTGATTCAAATCCTCCACGTTGATCTCTGCATCCATAAGTGCCTGCCTTACCGGCCTGCCCATTCGTTCAAACAGCTCTGCTGCTGCCTCTACAAGTTCCCTTCTGGTAATTTCCAGTTTCCGATCAATCTGTTCACACCGGACCACCATTTCTGCCGATGTCTTTTCTGTCAGCTCTTTTTTACATTTTTCTGCGCTGCTTCGCAGAATTGCCCTTGTCTGTGCCGTCAGATTCTTCGGATCAATTTCACAATGCCTTAGAAAATACTTCACAATCGCATCATCAAAATCCTGACCGCCAAGCTGGTTATCTCCACTTACCGCCAGAATTTCGATCACGTTATCAAAGCACTCTACCACCGAAACATCCAACGTTCCTCCACCAAAATCAAACACCAGAATCGTTGCGTCTTCCTCCTGCTTTCTGTTCTGGCATGCCAGCGCTGCCGCCGACGGCTCGTTGATAATCCGTTCTACCTTAAGCCCGGCCAGAAGTCCGGCCCGCTTCGTCGCATTCCGGCCCATATCATTAAAATAAGCAGGGACACTGATAATGGCTTCCTCTACCGGCTCACCCAGATACCTTTCCGCATCTTCCTTCAATTTCTTAAGAACAAATGACGAGAGCTCTTCCGGTCGGTATTCCTTCTTTCCGAGCCGATATTTTTTGGCTGTTCCCATATAGCGTTTAAAAACGCTTGCCGTATCCTCCGGATGGGATGCCAGCCGCTCCTTCGCTGTTTTTCCTACATAAATAGTTCCGTCTTCCTCAATACTCACTACACTTGGTGTCAGATATTCTCCAAATGCATTGGGAATGAGTCTGCTTTCCCCATCCTGCCATACGGCTACAAGACTATTCGTTGTTCCAAGATCAATGCCTATGATTTTTCCCATAGTTCCCCTCCTACGCTTTCTTACCTCTTATCATACATGAATTTCATTATATAACTCAATACCCCAGAAATATAATTGTTAAAATCAGGCATGTTTTAGGACAAAATTGACTCAAAAATGATCCACCGGATCATTTTCTCATATGCATGGCAGCAAAAAAATCTCAGGCAGTTATCCACGCCTGAGATTATATTTATAATTAAGTACTCCTCTATACTAAATTTGGCCTGTGCTCTGCTCAACGATCTCCTCAAATTTCATACTGTGGGAAGCCTTAATAAGTACGGCATCTCCTGTATGGAGAATGTGGGGAATCTGTGCCATAGCTTCTTCTCTTGTCGGGAAGTAGTAGATTTCCCGGCTGCCATGTTCCTTTCCGGACAACGTCTCCACCGCCCGCTCATACATATTCTTTGAAAGCTCTCCGATGCAGATGAGCACATCCACGCCATGCGTTATGGCATACTCTCCGATCTGTGCATGTAAAATGGCTTCATCCTTACCAAGCTCAAACATATCCCCAAGGACTGCCACCTTACGCTGCAGGGCCGTTCCAAGCAGGTCAATCGCCGCTTTCATGGAAACGGGATTGGCATTGTAACAGTCATCGATCAGAATATATTCCGGTGTCTCGATGACATGGCTTCTTCCGGCTACCGCCTGCACTTGCGCAATACCCTTCGCAATCTGCTCTGTTGTAAGACCGAGCTGCCAGCCGACTGCGGTGGCTGCCAGTGCATTCAATACCATGTGGACACCCGGCAGAGGCACCCTCACCGGAAACTGTGTATCTGCCACATGAATAACCGCTTCCGAACCAAGCAGGCCTTTATTTACCACATCTGTCGCGTATACCGCATCTTTCTTAGACATACCAAAACGGATAATCTCATTCTTCCATGGCTTCTTCACGGTTGCCAGCAGATCATCCTCGCCGTTTAGGAAAACATATCCATCCGGATTCATGGACTTGAAAATCTCCGTCTTGGCCTTCAGGATACCCTCACGGCTTCCAAGATTTTCCAAATGACACTGCCCGATATTGGTAATGACACAGTAATCCGGCTTAGCAATCTCCGTAAGCCGCGTCATCTCACCGAAATCACTGATTCCCATTTCCAGAACGGCTGCTTCGTCCTCCGGCCGGATCGACAGCACAGTCATCGGCAGTCCGATTTCGTTGTTGAAATTCTTCTGTGTTTTACACACCTTAAATTTCTGTGACAGGACAGAGGCGATAAATTCCTTGGTACTCGTTTTGCCAACGCTTCCGGTGATTCCGACAACGGGAATGGAAAGCTGCTCACGGTAAAACGCTGCGATCCTCCGGAATGCGGTCAGGGAATCCTCCACAAGAATATAGGGAATTTCACACCCTTCCGGCTCTCTTTCACAGATCACTCCAAGTACTCCCGCCTGTGCTACCGCCGGGATAAAGGAATGACCGTCCTGACGCTCTCCCTTTACTGCCACAAACATTCCGTCCTTCGTTACCTTCCGGGAATCAATCACAACACTCGTAGTTTCCCTGTGTTCCAGTTCTTCGCTCCGCATCCCTTCCGGTAATACCAAAGTTCCGTTACAGGCCTGTGCCATATTTTTCAGAGTCAGATTTTTCATGCTCAACCTCACCATCTTTGATGAATTGTAACTGTTCAGTACCTTCACAGTTACGATGCAAAATCCATTCCAAATCAGCTTCGCCGATGGGATTTTGCA